>JAABUP010002283.1_pt1 | contig 37699 bp, 38 predicted proteins | sample 5559201 | NCBI WGS metagenome assembly JAABUP01 (sample SAMN10711887, study PRJNA513373) | rock metagenome | isolation source: Antarctica rocks | place: Antarctica | reverse complement strand
ATGTTGAAAATACCGTTCGCCGCGTACATTCTCTCTATTAATTTATCTTTCGACCGTCTATTTCCATAGCTAGATATGACTTGAAGACATTTCCTGCTCCAGAAACCCTCAGATTTTCGTCCGGTCCTGTGACGAGCCCTAGCTTGAATGGAGCTAGAGCGGAACCACTTGACGCGTCTCACACTCCGTTTTTTGACTTCTTCACTCACATCACCATCCACGTCCCTTGTAATTGAATCGAAATCTTTCTCAGACAGTTACAACCTCTTCGAATACAGAGATACGCAATAATCTCCAGTGACTGTCTTTTTCTTCAAGTAATAGGGCGAACACGTTATGTTCTACAGTCACGAAGGCAAGTGCTACCTTCTCTGATCCTTTGAAGACAACGCAACGCGTCTTTCCTGAACCTCTTCCTAGAGTATAGAGGCCGTGCTGATTCTTCACAGTCCTGACATCGCGCAAGTATGGAGTGGCTACTGTCTGGTACTTACTCAAATCCTCCTCTCTAAATGTTGTCTCTTTTGACAACTGCAGGCTGGTGGCTACACTTGGGCCCAAATCAAACTTGAAGAAGGTCAATCGCAAGGCCATTCTTGATGTCGATGTTCCCAAAGCTTGCGAGACTATTCTCACGCCAGAGGCTCCAATGGCGCTGAGGCTTCAGAGTAATCTTCTGTCAGTTCCCGAGACTTGCATTGCAAAAGACGTCCAAGCTGACCAAATTCTGACCTGTACAGTTACGGTGTCTCTCGTGTTTACTCACAGCAATGTGGCTACGTCCTCGCAGACGCTCAAAGCGCTCAGAATAACATGAGAGCTCTTCTCAAGGTTATTCGCACTGCACAGCTTGATCCTGATGCGGGTAAAGCAAGGTGCGACGAGTATTCCATGAGATTCAAGCAGGCTACTTACTATTGATCCGTAGACCGGACCAGCTCATATTACAAGACGACCCTGCTTTCCTGCCTGATCTAGCCTTTAGAGGATTTGACATTGACCTCTCGGCTCTAGACCTCTCATCTGACGCTACTTCCCACCGTTCCAGCATCTTGTCACAACGCTCGCAACAGTCCAGTCGGTCCAGCCATCACGAACGTGACGCCTCTCCTCTAGGCCTCGTCATTCCGACTTCCGAGACCGGAGCTACTGCTGACATTGGCGGATTTGTTATCCCCGGCGCGGATGGAGGCTCGGCTCAGAGAGGCAATCGGCTCAGGGGTCCTATACTGGAAGGCGACGAAGAAGGATTCTTTCCTGATGTCGATTTCGAGCTTGATGCTGAAGGTAATGTTATCGAATTCAGCGCTGAAGAGAAGGCGCAAAGACGTAGCGCTGCTGGTGCGGGCGGAGGCAGACTTAGCAGGGACTCTGCAGCGAGTGGTCGTGTCAGACGTGAACATGAGGAAGGCCTGCAGGCTTTTGCTCAGCTCGAGGTCCGCTATGGATGTCTAAAAGGAGCTTCCGGAAGTAGGCTGACTATGTTTAGCTTGGACATCCACTGGACTTTGATATGGAGATGCCTAACCTTGGCGACGACTACAATATTCCCCTACCAGAAGCTGAGCCTTTTCCTGAGATGGCACGTCCAGCTGCATCTGATGCAGGCGTTCTCAAACCATCACCCGAGGCACCAGAAGAAGAAGAGCCTTCCTCGGAGTCTGCGGAAGCTCCATTGCGTCCCAGACGGAAAGTACCAAAGGTATTAGAGAAAGACGAAACTCAAGAGCTTCGGAACGCTGATCTTACACGATGGAACAACGAATACCTGGACAATATGGCTGGTATCGCAAGGTCTAGACAACACTATAAAGTGCCGGCTCAAGCCAAAAAAAACGCAACCTTTTGGGTGATGGGTGCAGGCGTCGGCGGCGTCGGCTCCGGGATAGGCATTTCGAAGATGGACACTCCATTGGCCATGTTTTCTGGTGACAGACTGATGGAAACCCTTACGGGTATCGAGACTGCAGCTGCCGGCCGTAAGCGAAGCAGAAGTGTTGGAGAAGAAGGTCAAGGCTCTGAAAGCGAGGAGAGACGTGTTCGCGCTAGGGGGGATGACGGCGAACAAATCGATCGTGGCGAGGACTTAGTTCTCGATGACGACGGGATGATGCCAGTGTTCGATGATGATGTGAGCGATCCTTCATGTGTAGTCCGATCGGAGTATTGACAGTTTCCAGGGTATCGAAGTTGGTCGTGAAGCTCCACCAGCACTCGAAGACATCTCCTCTCAGATGCCCTGGAATATTACCGCATCTGTGTTAGGCTCACGTCATGGCTCGTCGGCTGCTCGAGGCCGTGGTTTTCCGAGCAGCATTGGTGGCTTCCCAACCAGCGCTGGTGGCCCAAGCTCCGCGCGAGGCATCGAGGGTGGTCCAGCAGGCTCTCTCAGTAGACGAGCCAGCCGCATTACAAGCGCTAGCCCTCTCGTCGGTCGTGGCAGGGAACGTCTTAGCAGTCTTGATTTACCAGAGCATGGCGACGAAGATGAGCTACTTGGTGGCCTTCTTGTCTCAGACGATCAGCAAGTCTCTGACGACTTCCAGGTCTTCGGTCCTGCTGCGAACGTTGACACCCAGACCGCCGCACAATCTCAGTGGATGAGAGCTAGCCTCGACCAGGAGAGCTCGAATTTCCTCGACTTCGTCAAAGATGAGATTGATAGCAAGCCTCCACCAGAGGATGAAGACGAATTACTGGCCGGCGACGCTGCAAGAAAGCGAACTGTAGAGTTCGGAGAGCTTTTGCCACCAGCGCAGCATACAAAACTCGTCGCTGCCCAAGCACTTCATCACGTTCTGGCTCTGGCGACCAAAAATCTGATCAATGTCCAGCAAGACAAAGCATACGGACCGATCCTGTTGAGCCTTGTCGCAGGTGCCTGAGTCTGAGGCTGATTGACTACCGAGAGAATTTACGATGTTGAACGGCTTATGAGGGCGTAAGCGTGGAAAATATAGAGAATTAGATGGCTTACCGTTTTGCTTATACCCAACACATTGCTTCAGATATATAAGGCAGGAGAGCCGTTCATGTCTTCTCTTTAATTACCTATATCATTGCTTTTTCATATCAGAGTCCTTCATCTTCGACCATTACAGGTCGTACTACCTTGCTATTCTAAATCGCTATATCACTTGTCATCTAGCTTCCAGTACCAAATCAAGCTTAAGAAAAATCATTTTGCTTCGAACGCGACCAGAATGAAGCAGTGGTATAAAGCTTCCGGCAGAAGTCATGGCTAAAGTCTTCAAGTACTTTGACGCTGCTGTAAGTACAGTCTGATAGTAGCCCATTTTCCGTTCTACGCGGATGCGTATTTTACATTTCGTTCCCATCGCCGTCAATAAAATGCGGTTGTTGGCTACGGAGTCCGGTGTAGGACTTTAGAAACCATTTGTAGGGTGAATGCCGGCTCGTAGGGGCTCTTCTAGTTAGGATACGATGCTGGGCATGTTGGTTGATTGCACAATGAATTTGGTTAGTGGGAGATGGTAATAAGGCACATTAATTCGGTCTTCAAAGCGCGGTATCCGCGTGGGCAGGTTGCGAAGTGTCAGGAATTGGCAGCTCGAAAAATTGTAGTAGGAAGCAGATTGATGGGTCGCAGGCACTAAAGCATGGAAGAAGTACACATGCGCCTTTGATGCCCCTGTCCTCTCAAGGATGATCTATCCCATCTTTAGCAGATGTCGAAATCCACTCTCCGGACTAAGCTTCGATTGCTTTGATCGAAGATCATATCCACAGACTGGACAAATACCACCCATCCATCATCCTTCCATCAGAACTGCCTTCCCGCCATCATTCGCCTGCTCCATAGGTTCTCTATGTCGTTGGGTTGGGGTTCATCTGTGGAAGAGCCATCAGCATCCGGACCTGCGCCTGAATGGAGATTGACAAGGGGTGTATGAGTCTCTGTACCTTTCTCTTGCCTCCGGTCATGGTCACGTTGACGAATCGGCGAGTGTATGTTATTCTCTTTTTCGCACGACCCTTGGGCGTCTTCTTCTTCTCTTGTGGCTCAACCTGAGTTCGAGCACTGATCAGCCATGTTCTATCTTGCACCTTCATAATATTGCGTGGGAATCTTGGTTTAGGCTGCTCTATGCGGCGCTGCGGAGTTTGTCCAAAATCGTCGCGATGGAAGAATCCGTACCTTTGGTGTCTGCGACTTGACCTTCCCGGCACGAGCAAGGGACCCGTGAACTTTACCCATGATTGCGGTTCGTTGGTATGTGGTGGTCTGATGAGTTGGCTGGGTTCAACTGAAGTGGCGAGCTTGACGTTAGCTTCTCAGTCAGAAAGCGTGCTCTACTGCCGGCCCTTAGCTCCAGCCCAGATACAGTCAAGCTATACGGTTGATACAGATGATGTTACTGCGACTTACAGGAGTTGCTAAGTAGCTGGGTACGAATTAAGGTGAGGTCGTGGATCGCCACGGACAAAAGATGTGGTCGTGAAGTGAGTTAGCCGACAGATGAGTCAGCGAGAGGAGGGGTCGAGCCCTTGACCTAGGAGCAGTGCCAAGTTAAGATACATTTACCAAAAGGCTTCAAGGGCTCAACAGACATTTATTGTGGATATGTAAATGCATCGAACTTGGTATCTACGATGACGATTTCTTCATGGGGTCACTGCAAGCGTGAAGATTGACTGCTCCTCGCTATACGAGCAGCATTCTCCATCAAAGCCAGGGTGTTTATCCTCAGTTCACATAGAGCTATGTTGCTCCAATCAGAACCATCATAAAGTTGGCATCTGAAACTCAATGATTGCTCAACTTATCGCGGAGGTGCTTAGTCATGTTCGCGTTATCGATTGCGGGAGTCCTGCATGGACCGCTCCCCACCTACATGCACTTTTGCTATCAATGAGCTTCTTGATTCCTCCACATATCTCCTTACCATATCTCCTCTCTGTACCCTCAGTACCTGTCCAGCCCGTACTGGATCAAGTTATCGCCACTTTCTACATAAGTTTACGATGCATGCCCTTACGATTTTTCCCTTTTTGCTCCTTCCTTTCGCCGTCTCCAGCTCACTGCCATCTCCGCAGCACATCTTCGCTAATCCTCTCGAATCATCCAAAAGTGGCTTTAGAGTCCCAACGGTTCACGAGTCAGCTGTCCAAGCCCGCCGAATACTCCATCTCTCTTCCATCGCCACCCTCTCCACCGTCTTTCCTTCCTCTCACGCCCCGTCTCCCAATGGCCTCTCCGCATTGGAAAATCGACCTATCGGCTTAGGTGGCATGCCAGTGGGTCTCATGGACTATTACGCCGACTGCGAGCCAGGCTCAGGCAATCCAACAATTCTTGCGATTGGGATCGCTACCAGCTTCAAGAATGTCGACGCGGGGAGCAATATCACGCTCTCTCTACGATGGCATCCTCCACCCCATCACCGCCCCTCACCAGACCCTTACAAGTTCTCTCCTGCGAATCTACCGCGCTTCTCCTTAGTTGGACACTTAGAAACAATTTCTGCGCGGACGGTAAAGGATCAAGATATTGCTAAGTGTTTCACCAAGAAACACGCAGACGCGGAGGCTTGGCTACCAGGGAACAAGATCCATGAGAGCTATTGGGTGAGGTTGATTGTGGAAGATGTTTATTGGATCGGTGGATTTGGGGATAGGGCTTACATAGGTTGGATACCTGTCGATGAATGGAGAAACGTCACAGTGAGAGAGCTCCAGGAAATCAGACTGCCCGGAGAGAAGGAAAACAAGGCAAGAAGCGGTTGGTGGGAAGCGGTTGGTAGGAAGGAGCTGGATCTACGGTAATACGTGGACGGATCTAGGTTGATTTATCTCGGTCGGATGTACAGAACCCAGCTTCAGCGCCTGGTTTATGGCGCACTTGTGTAAACACCTCCCACTTGTCAGGATCTACCAGTCGATCGAATAAAACGGTACACATTGGAACAAGCTCACTCATGCTAGAAACCGGATCACCTTTCTCCTGATGCAACGACTCTTCGTCAGATGGTGTGCTATCTTAAATACGATCGTCTTTGACAATCACAAGGTCCGAGTCAGGCCACAACTCCAGTCTCGGTAGGCTACTCCCTCAACTAGGTCCGTGCTGGCTACAGATATGGTATAGTAGAGGTCCCAAACTGGCCGAACGGCAGTGGATTTCAATCCTTATCACATCTTCCAGGGCGATTGTTGAACTGGCGCAATGCACCTTTCATCTTGCATGGTGTGTAGGCAGGCCCGTTAGCAAGGTGGCTAGCTCTACTGCTGTACCCCAAATTCTCTTTTCAACTCCAGCGATCTGCTCCAACGCAATGGATATGTTGAATGTACCCTCTATTTTCGTCGGCGGGTTTCCCAGAGCTAGAAGACCCAAGTGGTTATCTTCATCTACAGTCCGATTTACAGTAGCTCTCCCTAGCAACCAGGTTAGCGAAGCGGCCACGGATACTCGTAACCCTACTTCTTCACAATTTTTCTTATGTTTCCATTTGAGCTCAAGTGATTGGAAGTAGTTATGGCGCTTCTAAAGCGGATCCCAAGTACCTGCCTCTGTGGGATTAGCTTACCATGGAGCTCTTCACCTCGGTGGGTCTATTCACCTCGACGATAATTAGACCTCATTAGAAGGTCCAAGGAACACTCAAAGCCGCAACCCTTTTGCACTTCTCTAGCTCTTTCATTCGCCCCCGAGCCCTCGTTTCCCCATTGTTCCACAGCGAGCATTTCACTGCTCTCCCCCAACTCGTCACAATGCCTGGCGTACAGGATCCCCCTGAAGCCGAAGCCCCCCGCAAGTACGGAGCCCACCAAAGTCAAATCTACGCTGATGGTTTGCTCAAGAACATCCTCCCGACAGTGACCACTGATCCGAACAAGCTTGAGGAACAAGCCAAGAAGGCATTGGGGTCCAGGAGTTACAATTATGTGGCCGGAGGTGCTGGTGAGAGGGCAACGATGGATGCGAATCGGTTGGCGTTCAGGCAGTGGAAGGTCAGGAGTCAACATAACATCTCGTGGCCAGGTCTTTTTTGCATGGCAGACATGGCTGGGAGTATCAATCGCTAATGGTAGTATGAAGTAGATGATCCCCCGCATGCTCCGTCCTACGACCCACCGTGATCTCCGAATCGAAATATTCGGAGAGGTCTATGACAGTCCGCTTTTCGTTGCTCCCGTGGGTGTTCAGACCATCTTCCACCACGACAAGGAGCTTGGTGTTGCAGAAATAGCGGCTGAGCTAGGAGTGCCGTACATCCTGTCTACTGCGAGTAGCAGCAGCATCGAGGACGTAGCAAAGGTCAGTGGGGACGCCCACAGATGGTTTCAGCTTTACTGGCCGCAAGACGATAGGATCACCCTCTCTGTATGTCAGACTGTTCGAGATCACCAGCTTCTCCCGGAACTTAATTGACATGAACGCCAGTTACTGGATCGTGCCCAGAAAGCAGGCTACAAAGTCCTGGTCGTAACGCTCGACACCTGGGCGCTTTCCTGGCGCCCCTGGGACCTCGACAACGCGTACGTCCCATTTGCTTCTGGCATCGGCGACCAGACCGGCTTCAGCGACCCGGCCTTCCGCGCAATCTTCAAAGAGAAAAACAATGGCAAGGAAGTCGAAGAAGACGTGTTCGGCGCGTCGCGCGCTTGGGAAGCAGACGTATTCTCAGGAGCGGCACATACGTGGGATCAATTGGAATTGCTAAAGAAGAACTGGGAGGGCCCCATAGTATTGAAAGGTATCCAGCATGTCGAAGATGCGAAAAAGGCACTCGAGGTCGGCGTGCAAGGGATTGTGGTCAGTAACCACGGGGGTCGGCAATTGGATGGAGCCATTGGGAGCTTGGAAGTATTGCCCGAGATTGTCGAGGCTGTTGGGAACAAAATGACCGTTCTATTCGACTCTGGCGTAAGGACTGGTGTCGATGTCATCAAGGCTCTGTGTCTGGGCGCTAAGGGCGTGCTCATTGGGCGACCTTTCGTGTATGGGTTGGCCATCGGAGGCAAGAACGGTGCGAAGAGCGCGCTGAAGAATATCCTTGCGGTAGATAGTCCTTTCTTTATTCCCGTGTACCTACTCGTTGCTTAAAGGGATGTTCCTTGCTAATAGGCACTCTAGGATCTTGACATCAGTATGGGTCTTTCTGGGATCCGAACGATCGAGGACTGCGACCGCTCAATGCTCCGCAGAGTTCAATACGGCGGAGATATCAATTCAAGCAATTAGGAGACCCTGCACAGATGCACCATGGTCTCGTTCAGAGGCATTTGGATACAAGCATTGTCACTGTAGACCTACTGTAGTAAACTCTTGAAGCTTACTTGATCGGCCTACAACCAACGACCATGAATAACAACGTTCAAACTGTAGGTGTGAAGCTGCAAAGGCTGCGAAATTGTTTACACTGGATCAGTTCTTATGCCTTAATCAATACAAGTAGTTTTTAGGTAGTCCATGCCGAATGCCCAGACAGTATGATTGATTTGTAACGCCGATCAAAGACCCCATATCCCGTGGCAGACGGCAATGCCAAGAAGGTCTACACGTGTACGTCTCGAGAGCTAAGACATGTAAATAGGGAACCAACCCAAAATCCCCAAAACAGCATCCGACGCCATCATCACCCCTATGACTTTTCGGTCTGACATCCACGGCTCACCGAATATTTCTTATTCCCTTTCCACTCCTCACCAGAAAGGGACTCGGCATCTCATCCCTCTCAGGATCCCACACGACCTCACTCCTGTCCACCAATCTCGCCGCAAGCTTGATCTCCCCGCCCACGACAGTCTGTCTCTTAGCTTTCTTGTCCCCAGTATCGTCTGATTCCCCACCGTCCTCTAAGGGTCTTCCGGCTGCTCTCGCCTGCGCTAGCTCAACAAGCGTCCGTCCACCCATGTTCCGCTGCATTACGGCCTTGAACATATCTTCGCCGCCCGCTAGCGGCTTAAGTGATTTAGGCTTTGGGGGTGCTTTGCGGACGGGGGATCCAGCGTCAATGGCAAGTGTAGACGAAGAGGGGATTTTTGACAAGCGGCGGTTGGGTGACGTGTGACCTTTATCACTGAGGGCGGTAGAGCGAATGTTGGTCTGCGAAGTAGTTGTCGGCATGGGTGGCTGCGACTGTGGTTTGGAGGATGTGGCCGAGAAGAGGTTTGGTTGGCTATTCAACTTTTTCATAGGCGCCGTTTTTGTTCGCAGTAATCCTGGTCGAGCTGGGATCTTGAACGGGTCGTTCGATGCCTTAGTGCGAGTAGGTGATGGCAGATCTGGCACTTCATCTTCTTCATCTTCAGAATAAGCCATGTGAGGCTCCCATTTCAGCTTCTGCTCTGCAGCTGCTGTGAAAATGTTCTTTCCGTTGCCAATAGCTGCTGCCGCGGCACGACGAGGTGAAAGTGAGAGAGAAGCGATCGAAATCGGTGAGGGTTCGGCCATTTGTACGTCCATAGGAGAGTCGTACATGGTCCTTGACCGACTAAAAGGCGTGCGTGTGCCTTTCTTGACCGGATTTGGCTTGTTCGAGACTGGCGACTCAACTGAGAGTTCACTGAGGTCTGTAGTGGAAGCAAAGTCCGTATCGCCGCTCGTGCTTACTGATGATTTCGGTATGTCATCGCAGACGTCCGTTGATAGTTCATTTAGAGTATTGCCAACGCGCAGTTGCTTTTGCACCTCGACCTCCACCTTCTCACGGACCTCGGCATCAAATTTCTTGTGAAGTTGCTCAAGCTCTAGCTGCACCTGGCGGTCTATCTCTAGCCGTGCCTTAACTTCCCATTCTCGTCGTACGCTTGCTTCTAGCTCGCGCTTCATGGTCTCCTTTTCTGTGTCCAAGCGCGCAATTCGATCTTCCGCTTCCTCGATCTTCTTCACAGCTAGCTCTTCCCTTGTCTTGAGCACATTCCCAAGGTCCACAACTTCTCGCTCTTTTCTCATTAGCTTGATGACCGGTAGATTGAGGAGTGCCGCGGTATCTGGACGCTGCAATGGATTAGTCTTGAGACAGCTGAAGATGACTTTTTGTAACTCTGCGGAGTAGATGCCTGGTAACGGTGCAACTTTTCCGTCCTTGATTTTCTGGACAAGATGGAAGTGGGTCTTTGCGTTGAAGGGTGGCTCCTTAGCGCAAAGCTCGTACATGATACATCCCAAGGACCAGATGTCCGAGTGGAGGGTATATCGTTCGGCAGCGCAGATCTCAGGTGACATATAGAAGGGCGTTCCAACGTATGTAGAAGCAAAATCATGAGATTGCATAAGCTTAGAAAGACCGAAGTCGCCAAGTTTGACTGAGTTGTCAACTCCAAGGAAGACTGCATAAAAGTACATCAGTGTGTGGAAAAGAGCGTTCGTGATGTTGACATACCATTATCTGGCTTCAAGTCGCGATGCAGTATCATCAGCTGAGCTTGTTTTCCCTTCAATGCGATTGGCCTTGCGTTGTTTCCTAAACCCATCACATTCCTGCCGGCTTCCGGCGGATCGACTCCATAGTGACAACGATAGAGCGCGGTCACCAATTGGGAGAAGATACTCCAGACGAACTCCTCCTCGGCACATTCGTTCTTCTGTTGTAGTCTCTTAATCACTTGGCTTAGGTCTCCGCCACCACAATATTCCATATATAGATGGAGGTCTTGCGAAGACTTGATATGCTCACGGTGATAGTAGGCCACGATGTTCGGGTGACGCAAAGAACTGAGGATCGAAAACTCGGCATGGAGCTGCTCTCGCTCTTTTTGAGACATACGGATGTAATTGATCTCCTTTCGACAGAGGATCTTCCAATTGATGTATCAGTATCCAACCAGGTTAGGATGATGTAGGCGGATATTCACATGGCCATCTGATTTCCTCTTCACTCTGCGTATGATTCCAAACGAACCATGACCTACGCAATCTTAGTCAGGTTCAACCAAAAGAAGTTGCCCTAGCTCACCAATCTTCTCTAAGACGTCGTATTTCTCGAGTTCCGGCATGATCATAGTCTTTGATCCGGGCCTGCTTGAAGGGTTGTCGTTTTTAGCGAGAGAAGAGTGGGATTAGACCAGATCCATTGAACAGTGAAAGGAGTGTTGAGACATCGTGTTCCAGTGCGATCGTTCTTGGCGCACAGTTGGGGTATTCTCAATGCTGGAGGCGTGTTATGATCCATTGGGTCACCACAGCAACCATGTCACGTGTCGTATCGATAAAGAATATCTCTCGAACACCGCCACCGTCAAAGAGTTTGTACGGAGCATTCCTCATCCACATTAACGCTCTCCCACTACACAGTGGATAAATAAAAATCAGATTCGAATCAAGAATGGTTCTCCGGAAGGACCAGCTGGAAGCTAGTCTCCACGAAGAGAAGAAGTTGATCAAGGATGGCAGATTGAAGGAAGATAATCCACTTGACTTCAGTGAGAGCTTTAAAAGATTCTGTGAAGCATGTCGGAGAGGTGACCTCAAAGTCTGCCAGAAGATGATTACGGAGGGAGCCAATATCAATGCGAGAGACTCATTTGATTATACGCCTTTGATTCTGGTAAGCAAGTTCCCTTCGGCGGCACATTGTGTAACCATTCTGGGGTGTAAACCCAAGAATACAGTTGGTTCAGCTTTTTATCACTGGGCAGTACGCAGGGAGGCTAATAGCACCTTTGACAAGGCTAGCCTTTGTGGTCATTACGAGGTTGTACAGTTGCTCCTTGAATCTGGAGCGTTGTGCGAGCGAGACACATTCCAAGGCGAGAGGTATTGTCTCTGAATGATTGTTACCTCCTTGAACGTAGCTAAATCTATGTTCCTACACAGGTGCCTGTACAATGCACTCAACGACCGGATACGTAATCTCCTGCTACAGTACGACTACTCGAAATCCACAGATCCACTTCAGCCATTAGCCTCGCACATAACCTCTTTAATTACTCGAGATCACCCCCAGACTTCCGATATTACTGTCACCACTGCCGGGGAATCCTTTTACCTCCACAAATTCGTGCTCTCATCAAGATCACCTTACTTTAGAAGGAAACTAAGCGCAGCCCCGGATACCACTTCCTGGAAGCTTCCACCCGCGATTCCACCGCAAGCGTTTGAGGTTGCGATCCGCTACGTATACCTAGGTGAACTTCCGAATGACGTTGGTGGAGGCCCAGGGACAGGCTATACAGAGGATGAGGTACTTGAAGGCGTTGACAAGCTGAGTCGGCAGTTGGAAATCCGGACTTTGTGGGAGGGTATACTCGAAAACAGCGATCGCCGACTAGCACGTCAGCGGAGAACGGAAGAAGTGGAGAAGGGCCGAGATCAACTTGAGACATGGTACCGCGATAATGTGTTGCGGCATAAGATCATGATAGACTCCAGCAAAGCGGACCAGATCCGATGGGATCGAGCGAATGGTATTTTCGCCGACGTACTGCTGCGGGCTGACGAAGCCGCAGAAGACGATGATCCAGAAGAGTTGCTGATCGGTACTCAAACTCCTCCCCTGCGGAATACACTGGGCCCTCTGAATGGCATTCCCGTCGGTCCAATCTCACAATCCTCGCGCTCTCCCTCACGAACGCGCAGGATCCAGAGATCCACACTCTTCCCTGCCCACCGTGCCATGCTCCTCCGATCAGAGTTCTTCCTCACCATGTTTTCTTCCTCGTTCCGCGAAGCCCAGAGTACCGAGCATCTGCAGATAATCTCTATCAACTGCTCACCCGAAGTCCTTGAAGTGGTCCTGACATTCTTGTACACCGAGAGAGCGGACTTCTCCCTCGATCTCGCCGTCGACGTTCTCTTCGCCGCAGATCTACTGCTAATCGAGAAGCTCAAGGTCAAAGCTGCCGTAGTAATCAGCACGTTGGGTAACGGCACAATGTCACAAATCCCCACGCAGCAGGAAAATAGTGAAGCGGCAGAAGAGCAAGAAGTGATCGACATCTACGACGTCATTCGCGCGGGCTGGCTCACGCGAGTACCAAGGTTAGAAGAGTTCGCAGCGCGGTACTTTGCCTACAGACTAGAGAGTTACATCGATGAGGAGGAGTTTGCCGAGTTGATCAAAGAAAGTGCGGCGAGGATCAGGGGGAGACAGGAAACAGACAGTATTGAGCTGTTGGATGAGTATGTAACCTACGTTGCCCTGTCTTTAACGCTACAGAGTTAGAGTGCTAACGAGCGTTATACAGTATCCGCTACTACCTCTCCGAACGATTCCGCCTCCGCTTCGAAGACTCCGGCATCGAAGAACTAATGGACGAAAACGGCGATATCCCCACCGGACCCGTCTACACCGAATCAGTCAAGCCCCCCGAAGACGAAGCCATCGACGTCAGTTCCAACAGCACTCGACCCGCCGACGACAAACCTTCAGATCCCGCAGCAGCAGACATGGTGGATGGCCAGATGCTAAGCGGAGCGGTAAGGACACTTGACGGTGAGATCGCAGGCGATGAATTTGCGGGTGATGCGGTGAATTACCAGATTCTGTTGGGGAAGATTGAGGGGTTGTTGGCGAGGTTGAAGTTAGACGCTTAGAGTTCGGAGTAGGTGTTTGTACCAAGTATTTAATGGAGATTGCGTTGAGAGTGACGAGCAGTGCGTCGTCAGCGTGTGGGCTTATGTTGCCGAATTGTTCGTAGTCGGGAGACATGTAAGGGAGCAGAGTATTCCCGGGACGATAAGCATCAAGAAACATCTGACCCTACCTCCGTAATATGTCACCGTAGCAGTCCTGCTGTAACTTGTCCGACCACTCGTATCCGTTCGCACAGGTGCTAGTGTTGAAACATGATTGAAATGGTAATCTTGGATTTACCATATCAACTAGTACATGGCATCTAACTAAAGGCTGAAGGCCATCCAGGCGCCTATGCCCATCATACCTGACGCCCGCGCTGGAGGGAGGAATCGAGAGGAATAAGTATCGCCAAGAAGAGACGCAGAGAATGGGAGCGTACCGGTGATGGGAAGCCTCATGCCGTCTACGAAGCATGAACTGTGGAGATCCGCTGCCATGCAAAGAAAACTGTAGATGCGCAAGAAATGATGCAGATTGTGTATTATGGACCTAGGAACTAGCAGCGATGCCTTTGTGAGAGGGATGCAGGTAAAGGTAGAGTAGGGAAAGGGACTCGCAGGCATGCACAAATGAACGATTAGAGAAGTTGACTTCTCGTACTCCACCCCCCGACATTGGTAGTAGTCATGATTTCGTCAACAGCCGTTTTTTCAGACCGCACTCCCAATCCCCTGTTCTTCCTCAGCTATCCCGTTGGCAGCCGGCTCCTTTTCCTTCGTACCCCTCGTCTTCCCAACTTCCACAGTCCCGGCCCTGCTTGGCACTCTCGACCTCTGTGCAGGATCTCTCAAACTACTATCGCTCCTCATCGCTTGCATGCTTGAGTATCTCATTGTCTCGGAGTTCCGCACATCAGATTCGTGCCAGCTGTTGAAGTCCCTGCTGCTCCAGCTTGCTCTATGAACTCTAGCACCGAATGGCACATTTGTATAGCTCATCTGAGACCTCATACTATTAGCCCTACTTGCCCTTGCGCCACCAGCTATGGAGACACGTGAAGCATGCGGGTCGTTAATGTCACCAACAAAGTCCTTATCTTCATCTTCAATCTTCGGGTAGCGACGGACGGCTGAGACTGAAAAGTAAGGCTCCTTTGGCTCTTCCGGTTCTGGTGGTGGTGGTGGGGGAAGGTCCGTTGCTGCTCGCTCGATATGCTGAAAGTACTTCTGCCGCATGCCAGCCCAGCTGTGGGGCTTGAACTCCTCATGGTTGCGAGTAATGGACATGTAGCTGGTGACGGCGCCAACAACAATCGCAATGAGCAGGGCCATCGCCAAGATGCCTTGAATTACGATAATAACGACACCAATCACCGTAGTGATTATGCGACCCAGATTGAAGCGAGCGTCGAAGGCGGCCGAAAGAGCCAAGGTCGCAACCTTGCTGAATCCGAGCAGGTAGACCATCAGAGCGTTCAGACGAGCGCCTTCAAATGGCTTTATAGCGATGATAGCGATCCAAGCAATGATTTCCACCGCAAGCAAACCAAAGACCTGAGTCATTGGATGGCCGGCAGCACCTCCATAGAAGCATGCCCTGATAAACTCGTACACAATCCAAACAGCGAAGAACCACCACCTTGTGCGTCTGAAGCGAGCTGCAAGCCAGCCAAACTTTTTCTGATAATCTTCGTCATCATGAACCGAAAGCCTGTGGGAGTCACGGTCGACATAGTGGACCCTCCACCATGGCAACGAGCCATTAAATACTTTGTGAGCATTCTTCTCCTCATCCCTTTTGCTTTCCCGGGTAAATGCGTACCAAGTAATGACCTTCAATACTTTCTTCCTTTCGATGTTTAACCTGTCCGGTTCCGAAGCGTAGCGGCCAAAGCGAAGCCGGTAATAGCAAGCGTATCCGGTCAAAGCCAGCATGCCTGCTAGGAACACGATGAAGACTATTGCTGAGATTGCTGTGACACCAGCAGAAAGTCTGTAAGTGAACTGGAACAGCGCCAAGAAGATCATCATGAAAAACGCAATCAACATGATCCGAAGGACAGCGAGAGCCGTGAAGCCGAGCCAGTGAGCCCTGAAGTTTGCCAACCGGTCAGTCTTGATGAGTCTAATCCTGCTTAGTCCCTCCAAGAACCATTTGAGCCCAACGACACAGGCGACAACAATGGTGACCACGATCAGAAGCCACAAGAAACCTGTCATGAATGCGTTCGAGGCTGGAATATCCTCTTCGGCCAAGGTTCCGGCAAACCCGGAGAAGTTGCCTGGCAAAGGGAGACCGGGCTTGACGGGTGACCCGTACCACATATAGCCGTCTGTCGAATTAACGAGACTTCTCTTTGAAATAGCGTGTGCCACACGATTTGACTTCAGCATCTCCTCGAAGTCACGGTGGACGCTAAGATCTCGACGGAATATGCTGTAAGCGGATCTCTTGTAGATCTGCTGGATCGAGTATCCACCGCCCAGGTCATTGAGCGCCGAGCCTGAGCTTGCTGCTCCTACCATGCTCGTGTTGCCCTTGTTAGATCCAATAAGCTGGTTGATCGAATTCTGCATGGACTCGCTGTAGATCATGCCACCTGCCCAAGCAAAATTACTCCAGAACGCCGGCAGTACGCTTGGCCAGTTCATCGACAGTGCCCCGGTAAAAAAGATGTGGTGGAATACCGAGAAGACGACAAAGACGGAAAGTGAGTGGGCATAATGCTTTCGAACGGTAGGAATGTGATTTCCATAGATGGCAGTCATGAACGAAGCCACGAGCGCCACGACTGTAAAGATGCCGAGGACAGATCCCACCGCAGCGGGATGGGAGAAAGTCGCTCCATTCGTGACCACCGCAGAATAACAACCTATCTCCGACTGGGTCGAGTTGCCAAAGATCCGAAGAATAGCTTGTCCTTCGAAATCTGGTATGCTCAGTGCAATTGATGGAATACCAGCAACGTCTGATTGAGCGACAGGGATGATGCCATTGGCTTCGATCGGGACACTTGCGTTCATCGGGCATAAGCTACGTACTATTAGCAGCAGCTCGACCATATATGATCCCAGGATCTGTTTCGTACCTGGCAATGTTTGCATTGCAGGGGTTGAAGGTTAGATCGAATCGACTCTCGCCGTATGCGAAGACGCCGATGTACACTGCAGGTCGTCGTCAGCTTTGGCTCCTTCCCAGCTTTTAGGTTAGGTCCGTACTCATCAAACTCTCGTTCCTGACTGCTGTATTCCCCTGTAAATGGAAAAGAACCGTCATATTATCATTATAGTAAGCGGCATCGAACCGTGTGACGTTGATTAGGGAGCTTCCCAGGCAATCTCCAAAACTGTTCGTGTATAACGCCGGCTTCCTATTATCGGGAAGGTTTATTGTCTGCCCATCGAGTGTTGTGGCCTGCACATATTGCGTATCGGCCGCGAGCGAGTATTGACATAGCGAGAAGAAGGATAGGAAGATGAGCCAGACGCCGGACCAAGATGCAGATGCCGTGAAGGTACGAAGTCGTAACCGTGCCATTACAATTATCGTGATTTTTGAACCGACACCCCAACGAGGGAGTAATCGTAAAGTCACACTTCGAGAAGAGAGGTTGGTTGCGTATAAGATGATGGGTTTGGCGGTGCTGCGTCCGCCAGCCTCCGCGAGAATCTTAGTGCTGAATCAAGCTGAGATCTGCCAGCTAGCTCTAGAGGGCTCTGTCCTCTGAGCTCAGACGCAATCAAAGATGTCAATTAGTACTTCCCTCCAGACGTCTCTTGTTCATCAATCAGCTTGGCTATTGGAAGTTTCTTTCGTCCGCGTCGACAATCCTTCCAAGAGCTCAGCGAAGGGGTAAGGACGAAGCCTTAACGAGTGACTCGCTCATCCTCTGCTGCCATGTATCGCCTTATCTGTGAATGTACCCGTAGGTGAATGACCCCGCGGACCTGCACCGAGATAATGAGCGACAGCAGGGTGATGCGATGACCGAACAAAGAGTGAACGAACTAAGAATTAGTAGTGCTTGGTGGGTGCGAAGGGAGCGTTTACGGTTAGGCGCTGAGAGAATCAAGAACTTCAGAAATCTTGCGCAAGTGCAGTAGCGTTGAAGAGAGTGACGGCTTACGTAGATTTGGTTACTCAAAGTTCACTCATGCATAACCCATTGGTGAATGTAATACTCTGACTGACACTACTACATACAATATAGTTCCTGACGATGACTATGTAATTGACATTGCTGGTTGGTATCAAGAATGTCAATACTGATTACTGTCTGTGACAAAGCAAAAACATTTCTGTCACTTTTCGGGCACCGAACGCGCTTACTCATCAGGGCTGATAATCTCCGGACCGAAGCCCGAGGGGCCCAGATATCATCTTTGCAGATATTCAAGCCCTCGTAACTCATTTTGACCGCAACTACGTGCTGTGATAGAATCTCTCGGAAACTGCATGCGCTGTAAGCTTATTTTCTTGATGAGCACACTGTTTGCATGACAGTGACAGGTGGGATGATGGATGTAATAGGGTCTATAAAAGAAGGCTCGTGGTGAACTATCTCCCGCGATACAGAGAGGTACTTGTCTTCAGGAAGCGGCCAAATACTGTTTGAGAGAGATCATTGGTGAAATCGATCACTCTGCAGAGGTAGTGAAGTACCTCTATGATGTTACTACTTCCATCACCCCACATTGGCGGTTAGCAAAGCGCTTCTCTACCAGACATATCATCACACAGCGCTTAAAGTGGAAATCTGACGGTCTGAGCACCGTTTAATTGACATGACTAGGTGGTTGGGCATTGAAATGCCTATTCTTCTCTTCTTGTATATGTGGATTCAAGGTTACCACAAGTGTTTGTGCAGAGACGTGGACTTCATTCCTCAGCCCTTGCCCTAACTGGGTGTATCATCCTTATGCAGTGGAGCGTTGCGGTGATTTGAGAATTTCGATCAGGTAGCTCAAATCAACGCTGCTGGAATTCTGTCTGATGGTTATATCCTCCATTTTACATTACCATGGTCTTGATTTGGCCCACCAGATCCTATCAGCCACACCATGACGCAAGTTGGCCGGCTATGCATCAAAACGGGAACTATTCGCCTCCGTTTCCTCTCGCCGAGTTCAGCCGCTGAGAGATGTATAAGAACAGATTTAACGATGAAACTATGACCGCGTACCTTACCGGCTCTGCAATGGCTATCCGCCAGTAGCGAGATCATCGACCTCTCGCATCTGGAGCAGACGTACGCAGGGCCCGTCCGCCATGACGCCAGCTGAGGTTGCCCTCTTCAACCTACTGACTGCCCTCTGTTGGCATCATCAGCGTTTTCGGCCAGCACGATGTAAGCCTCAACGCCAATTGCAATCGAGGCGCAGACATCGTGATCGTATAAATTGGTGGACCCTTACTTCTCTGAAGATTCTGTGCAAGCGGAATCTTTCATCACCAGTTGGAAAAAGGCGGTCATAAATTCTAGGTATACTGCGAATCAAAAAAGAAGTTTTGTAGCGCGAAGCACCTCGCGAGCAGTCCCATGCCCGCCCGTCTAGGTTGGCGATGAACGAGGATTTGAATGAGTCGAACCCTTAACCCGTGGACTCCAGGATGATGTTGACTGCGGCAGAGGCAGCAACTTATCGTTTGCCAGGCCATCCTGGACAAGGCTCCGTTGGATCGCTGACGGAAGGTTCACTTCTAGATGAAAGCGTAATAGGGCTGTTCGGAGCGCTTGTGCCTAGCTTTGAGGAGTACTATTGTTGCCACAGCTGTCATCCTCACACAAAAGACGTACTGGCGAGGGATATGGAGCCGTTGGCAGCACCTATGGAAAGCCATCAATGCAGCACTTCCACCATGGAGAAGGTCAAGACGTAGACTCCTCGATGAGTTTCCGCCTGGGATACCGGTCCATTATTTCGCGCCGGCCTCCGAGGTGTGCCAAGTGATCCGCGGTCGGAACCTCCAATGGTACAAGCAGAGTTGAAGCAAGATTTAAAGCAGCTCCTTCAAGAGGAAAATACTCGGCTGTCATCTCCGATGCGACATGAGGCTTTGCATAGCTTATGAAGTCGAATGTCTGCAACAAGGCGGAGCCAAGTCATTCACAGATGTACTGCAAACAATGCGAAATGGTCCGGAACAGCGGGCTTGGAGATGAAAACGCTGTTTGTGAAAAGGAGATGAATTCCCATCTCGAGACTGCCGAGGGCGATATGAAGATAAGAAGATGATGGATTAGGATGAGAAATCTATCATAGACCTTCTGTGTGCATCATGCATCTCACTTGCAAGACTAAAATGAATAGCATGACAGCATGAGGGACGTCAGACCAATTGCTGGGTCGTCAACACGTATGCCTTTACATCTCAGCCAGGATCAAGTCTTTGTTGTGTCGATGGGACCTGCGGTGGACTTTTTACAAGGTGGTATTTGTTGGCAGGCGTGGATCCGCATCATGGACAGCTGCCAACCCTCGACCACAAACAGAGGTTCCTGGTCTCTGGGGCAAAGACACTTAGTGAACAAACGGGCTCACTCGTGGTCGTTTCGTAGCTCTCAAGGATATTCCTCTAAGAAGCTTGGCAACGATCTGAACGGTGGTTGTGGCCGTCGGAGACCTGGATGTGATTTCTTAGTATGAACTCAGTAATGTTTCGAACGGGGATCTTGTGATCGACCATAATCGTTGAACAACATAAGGTTTGCTGTTAGCAAGCAACTGCGAAGTTGCTAGAGGTATCTTCTCCTCGGCGTAGTCCCTGCATCGGTCACGCGAAGCGCACAAGGGATGATGCTGGTGCTCGTTTGTATCATCATCAAACTAATCGGCTGTAGCAAAATGTGGTCTCGCAAGGAATAGAAAAGCTTCGTTCTGGCATCAACGTGATATAGCATGGATACCAATGCTTGCGTGGAGTTTGTTAAGATGAAGGGATTTAATACTTTGGAGATCGGGAGTGTAGGTGGGAAGCGCTGAAAGAAGGCCGGAGAGAGGAGAATCTTATTGCCGGTGATATGGCCTGTACGAACAGCAACAGGAACAGGCATACTGGATCGCGGAACCGGCGACTCTGGGACATGATTGGATTCAACTGTATCCTCTTTGAGCTGTCATGGACCCAGTGAGCTTCGCTTCGGTCTCTAAGACCTCTATAAACGTCTACTACAAGAATTCGTAATCCTGCGTCTGGCGTGGATAATCTTTCGCCCATGAATAGGACCCTCAGAACGCCGAAAGAAACTGCACAAAGACACCATCAATGCAATTGTGGCGCCAGGTACTGTAGTAATACAGTAGGGGTATCGAGCAACCTCGCCCATCGTCCCCGGCATAGACGTAATTTGTATTTGCAACGGAAGACGAGTCATAAAAACAGAGAAAGTAGGGAACAGTTACCGTCAGGGCCATCTCTATGTGCGGTTTGCGGAAGCAGAATCAAAGCGATCCTGGCATCCCACCTCCATGACACCCCCTCTCGTGCCGTTTCATATTACTTCGAACACTGAAAGCTTTCCCGCAACCTGCGCGTGGACATTTGAATGGTTTCTCACCGGTGTGAGAATGGCTATGTATCCTCAAGCTTGACGGTCTCGAAAACGCCTTGTTGCAGGTCTGGCAGATGTACCGATCCTGTGATTGCGGAAAAGCTGCCGAAGAGGACGGCGAGATATAGTGATGGTGTTGCCAAGGGTTCGAGTGATCGGTTGGACTACGGTCATTGGGCGTGTCAAGTGCTGAGGAAGTGATGGAGACAGAAACCATTGGTGGAGGGAACGAAGAAGGGAGAGGCCGTTGAAAATACACGGCCGATGACGCGGGTGGGTTGGTTGAAGAATGGTAGGAGCTAGCAGAAGCTGCACCGGGTGGTGACGCATATGGTGAGCTTGAGTACGGTGATGCTGCCGCGGCGTTCGATGGGAGAGAGTGGTGTTTCTGGAGCTGAAGGGAGGATGGCAGAGGCTGCCGCTGCTGGCGTGGTTCCAGGTTGTTGATGGAGGGGCTAAAGTAATGGTTGGACGCAGAGGCGTTGGATTGTGAAGAAGTTGGAGAAGGAGACTGGGTGGCGTCAAAAACGAAGTCCGGTCGCAACGGAGGGGTTGGCGGTAGCAGAACTCTGGGGTTGCTCACGGAGGCTTGACTGAAAGACTGCGTCCGGTACTCAGGAGAAGCTTGCTGAAGGTGCCCAGTGTGCTTCTCGCGCGACGGTTGTTTTGTTTGTCTCTCAGGTGCTGGAAAGTAGTCAGTGGAAGTACTTTCGCCAGTCAAAGACACGCTGCTTACGAGGCTCCTGGTGGGCCGATTGGCCATCTGTCAACTCTATAAGGCTCGAGATCGAAGGTAGTGTGCATTTGTAGGAATCCTCGACTGGTGGTGAAGGTGGCGGTTGAGGTGGTCGAGTGTAAGTAGAATTGACGGGCTGCTGGTTCGAATATGGGTTTGCTGCCAATGCTGAGGCCATAGCGGTGTAGGGCTGATGTGCTCGGGTTCGATTGAGCGAAAGTCCGTGTTGAGGTTGTGAGTGCGGACATGCGGTGTTCTGTCGACTACCATGTACCAAGCTTGAGAGGTTCATCTCTTGGGCAGAGTGACCTGTAAGTCACCCCTAGGCACCACGAATGGCGATGTCCGAGACGAACGAGCACGGCGACCGATTCCGATACGCAGACCTCCACTATAGGACAGAGAGCAAAGAACGAAAACCAACAAACGTACTCCTGGAGCTCGCGGTGATCGTGGATGGCGCAAGCTGCGTGGAGGAGGGACCGGCCAGGTAGGTTAATATTTAACGGCGCACCCCTCCACTAGCTCGAGTGAGTCCTGGCGCAGCTCTTAAGCTGTCACACAAATCTCCAGGTAGATCTAAACGGTTCGCCCCGGTCTTAGTAGGGCAGTACCAAGCAGCAAGATGTTGAGGCAGGCGTAGTGGATGTCTATCCCACCGCATGCGTCAAGGCGGTAATCCAGATACAGTAACGGTTATATTGAATGCTCAAGGGTCCGTCAAGAGATGCCGCGGTGGTAGTCCAGGTAGAAGATCATTCGACGAACAGATATCCCTGCCTGTCAATCTGTAGGTACCCCTGGGCCCCGGTCCGGCACTTACTCTCAAGGAACGGGATGTGCAGACTGAGCAGGGTGTTCTCCTTCAGCCAAGCACCAGTGTGCGTATTGTAGAGGCGTCTGAGAACAACAGATCGTCCTTCGAGACGGTTCCAAGCTAGCCAGTGGGAAAAGTACCGTGAGTGTAGTAATTGACTTTAGCGGATAGTCCGAGCAGGAGGGCAAGCAGCAGAGGAAATGAGATCTCTCGCTGATCGGGCTGCTTCGGAGAACGCTTCGGAGAGTCGCTGGAGTCGTAAACCAGGCACAAGAACCTTCGTACGGAGATGGCCACAGTCCAGCTGTACGCAATCTGATTGGATGCGCTCCACGGATTTTGCTTTAATCGATGATGCAGCAAGTCTTGCGGAGTAGCTGTGAGATCCAGCGCCTCGCTTACTCTGATAAATGTAATAACAATGAATGTCCAATGATGCCAATCAGCTATGATGAAGAAAGACAGTATGGCGCGGCTGTAGGCAGAGGCAGAACGTTCATCAGATGGGCATGAACGACGTGACACACTTCTTGAAATAATGTGATTTCAATCCTTGCACTGTGATCCATTCTGCGTGCTTGCTTGGGCTTGGGGCTCCCTGTCAATTACATGTCGATGCATTTCCCACTTCACATGTACAAGTACGAACTGAATCAATGGCCACGCAAAAGCACGGCACGCATGGTTGACAGCTCGCACTAAGGCGTAGTGCAGCAACGGCCCTCAAAGCTAAAAAGGGTTTTCGGAGAAAAAGAGGTTTCTCGCAGCCATCAAGAACCAATCAGGGATTAGCAGATGCACCGGACTGGAGATCCGCGACGGACGATCATTGCCAAGGCGCGGCTCGAGAGTGGCTCTCAAATAGGAAGGTGTCGAGTGTGCTGCGAGGTCTCGCAGCTGTGAAAAGGGGCGCTAGCAAGGGAGTCAGCGATCCCTTGTACAAGCTAGAAGGTACAAGTACTTCGCACGATATTTTGTGTGGGATCAACTTGCTGCCTTAATCCCAGTTACTTTATACCTGTACAAGTAAGCTTGTGGCGGGAGCTGTAACCGATAGATGTCGAATCGATGTCGATCCCTTTGCCTGATTTGCAATGCGAGGACTTCTCTGTTAGGTCTAACCCGTACCTCTTCTGCCCAGGGTCATCAATCCGGCCAGAGTTTGAAATTTCGTGCGTGCCGATCGACGGAGGCGACGCTCCTCTCAGGCTTGATACGGCAATCAAATCATATCAGGATCGTGGGACAATTCCGCAGCACGCGACATTGTATCAGATCATCACACAACCATCCCACCTCGTTTCTTGGTTGGCAGGTCTTTTCAACACTGTGTCACAGCTTCGAGCGGCGGAGTGCTTGTCCAAAGCGCCTGCCGGCGGTGTACGTACCCATAATATCACAGCAGGGAAGGCCGCATCAGGACCAGTCGTGTCTACATGTATCATCACACTGTCAGCACATCCACAATCAGGATTCTGCGCAGCCGATGCTATCTTGAAACCCTGAATCTTCAAGCAGACTCGGAAGCATCCCATCTCTGACAAAAGCTTATTTGTCTCCAGAAATCTACGATCAGCGTTCTGCCGCTCCCCATCTGCATGCGGCCGTCCAGATCGATGGTGCCGTGCCGTGTTTCGGTCGAGGGCTTTTGCTGTAGACTGCGGTAGACTTAAGCTCAGATCTTCAGTGCTTTTACACAATGATGAGGTCAAAAGTACAGACAGAAGATTGAAAAGGATTCCTTTCGTCCGCCATTCCCAATCCCGTAAAGGAAAAAGATACGCTGGGCTACTTTACCTGCGTCACACGGTACCTCTTACTAAGGTAGTGGAAGCCTTTGGCTACATGTACGCACCTTTCAGCAGAAGTTTACGACGAACTTTTCTTATTTCACAGCAAATGGCAGCACTGTACACGTCCCAATATGTGGTTACACTGCCGGTCAACCCCACAATCCGGGTCATTGTGTGTGACATTTCGCGAAACCAAGCAGCCGGAGCAGATGTCTCGTCCGAGGCCACCCACCGGTCATCAGGTACTCTACTTGTATTGGTCTCCAGCGCCTTCCCCGTTCTATTATGCACTTGATCCCGCGTCGAGGACATGAATTTCACGTTGAGTGCCACATTCGCGCTTGCTCTCGTCGCATCATGCATCGTTATCGAGGAGTTGGAGCTGTCAAGGTCAACGTCTTTGCCGCATAAATCAAAAGGCCTTGCTCCGAGGATCAGACACCGGGATCTAGCCTGTCATGTCCAACGTGGGTGGTCCACATTGATTCGGGGTGTCAACAGTACATGTGTACATCTGTAGTCCACGTTTGAATATTTAGATCAGGATGCATACAGGCACTTGGCACTTGGCAGGTATCTTTCTAAATGTCAAACGTACAGGTATCAGGAATGCAGGTGCAGCGCAGGATCCGTACCCGTGCTGCAGATCATCTAGGCCCCTTCTCGTCATTGGTCGAGGCTGCCCGCTCCGCGTCGTACGCGGGGATCGTCAAGAAAGACTCGTACCGTCGTACGATGCACCTCGGTTACGACTTGGTTATCTGGTCTTCGCTGACGATCATCCGGCTGTACCTGCACGCATCTCGACACCCACCTTTCTGCTGGTTTGTGAACCGCGCCAGGGGACTTTAATCTTTCGATCCAACTCCCATCAATACTCGTATGCGACGGATGACTTGATTTCGTTGTTGACTTTGTCGTTGACTCGTTGCTAGATCTTATCTACATGTGACCTTAACCTCATTTCGCTTGGAGATTAGGTATGATTTTCTTTCCGAGGGTCATGGCCCTGACATTTTCTACAATAGAGTAATAACTATCGCTTTTACTGTTAGGCGCCTGATTTCCGTTCCTGGAAAACTTTGCACAGATCTGGACAATCTAACTAAACGTTACTGCTGAGCTTGTTGCTTCTTTGGTTTATTATATATCATTTAGCGCAGTTGCCGACTTACGTCAGACGAACTTGCAAGGTTTGTCAGCCCGAAGCAGGACATCGACGCTTCTATTTTTGAGGATCATCGCGCCATTGCCAAATTGCTTTTTGATCTTGGTCTGAAGCCTTCCTTACGATTCTGTTATGCCCATCAGATGCCTTGGGTCAAGCTTGTCTTTGTCCGCTTCGAGAACCCATCCAACATCTGGAGCGTTTGGGCCTTCCTGAAAGCGCCTTTGGTTGCTGCGAAAGGCTCGAAGATTACATGCCAGGCCTGAATAATAGGGTATTATGGTTTGATCTTTCTGCTATTCGACGTGCTGCATAGGCCGAGTCATGGCGTACTCTACTGGTAGAAGCTCCGGCCTATCACACCTGTTCGTTGTCTCTAGCGGGGCGGTGGGGCTGATGGCGCTGGTGTCAATATCTCTCTTGTCCACGGCGTTGTCACTTGTCGGTTATCTCTGCAAGTTAGCTTCGGCAAATCTGGCCGGCCCGGTACGCCCTAACTGAAGTGGGTGATCCTTCCCCTGGATGATGGAAGCGATCATCGGAAATAATCTAACTGGCCAAGGGTGCAATCTCCAGAAACACTAGAAGGGGGCGATTTGGATGCTTGGCCTTATGGGCATCCATCGAGAGTGTATGCCTTGGCCATCCGCTATGCGAGGTGCAGGTGCACTATTTCGTTGAGCGGCGCATGCATATGTTCTCTGCATCACCGACTCCATCAGACATCCACAGATCTGTTCTTAGTATATTCGGAAGATTCGTCCACCTTCCTATCTTAGTCTCTTTTAGGTCCTGTCATACGAGACACCGTTCGTTGATTACTTGCCCAAGTATTTGGTCCTCAACCTAGATCATATGGATCATTCATTTCGTCTGATGATCACGCCAGAAGCTGCCACACTTCACGGTCGCCGCTACTAGCGTCGCGCGTGGCGATCCCAATCGAGAGTCAATGGCGCCTGTCAGTCGCCGCCCATCCAGCGCGCCATTGGAGGGCCCCAGAGTAAAAGCTCCGAAACACTACCTCATCTGATCAACGGCCACGCACGGTGCAGCCCTTAGCGCAGCGGTGACCTCCACCATGTACTGTACTCTACTCATGCGTATCACCTCGCAGTCCAATCGTAGAGTACCATACTGTACCTTATGCTTTGAGCAGGGTCTCCTGACCCAGCACTAGGGGCCTCGTTGCTAATTGAGACCACCAGGTACTCGTACTTGCCAACTCAGTCCAGCATCAACCGGCATTAATGACGAGCAGCGTGATATTATTGTCCCTCCATGTTTCGTATACCAATCAACGACATGCTCAGGCGAGCCTTCGTCCCCACGTACTTCCACTACATCTTTCTTCTAGAGCACTGTTGCTTCCAGGTCATGCAAGAGCAGGCGCATGTCCTCGACTCCCGCCGCGACAACCGCCGCCGCACTTGGAAATGTGCTGTGCAATAGCTGCAGCTTACGGGCCTTCGTCATATTGATTTGATCGACAATAACTAGCGCTGATGTGCGGAGGCCCTGTCGACGGCTGTTTCCAGCTCCATACTTTCGCATTGCTGGAGAACGCAGCATTAGCCGGGAGATGCCTTCAGTGTCTGTGGGTCGCCAAGGTGAGGGATCTTTTCAAGATAGGGATATTGTCTGAATCACTAGGGCCACAACCAGTAGCTTTCGTTGATGACAAAATTATATTAAAAGGGCTCCGAAGACAACTACCGGAGCAGATTAGGTATTCACGTCTCTTGCTTCAGAGCCGTAGCTTCTCGAACACAACGCCCCAATACATTGACTCGGGTTCTGGGTCCGCGGATCTGCTCGTCATTTGTTCTTTCTCTTCAACTGTTGGTTGAAGCATCTCCTAGATGAAAGTCTATGGTCTACCCAAGGGATGGCCATCATGACATAGGGATCTACACAGTAAAATTGTTACGCAAGCAGTGTCATTATCACAAGCATATCGACACGTATTCGTTCTGTGTTGACACTTCCAAGAAGCTGTTCCCTACTTTCTAGCATCATTCTTTCGCCCCACACATCATCTTTCATCCGTCAAATGTTGTACTCGCATTTGATTTACAGACATGGAGCTCAGCAGCTCGAACAATTTACTTTCCCTAAGAACTAGTGAGCAATCTGTGACGGCGCTAACCACAAGCTGCCACCATGCCGATCCGATTCTATCACTTCGACCCCATGAAGGATTTCCACGTTGACCGTTATCGCTCCTTAGCCTTCACTCCTGCTCCGCGCATCGGAGCACATTCGAGGACCCAGCGCAGAGGGTCTGCAAAGACCTTCATACCCTCACCTTTGGACGCTTTCTCTCCTTCTGGGGCTTCGTCTCCACCAATTGAGCTACAGGCCTGCCAGATGATCCCTCCAGCTGGGGTACCGTTGGGAAAGGGGATCATCAGCCGAGGACGTCGAGTTTGGTCACATAGATCCTTCTCGAGATCTTTGCACATCTCATGTTCGGCCATACCTCCTAACCACCGTGACGTTGCAAACCCGTTCACGCCAGTTTGCAGCTTCGTGTACTGGTTCTACCCGCTTGATTGTTGAACAGTCACAAGGCCCCTTGCTCACCTACCAGCACTCGGCCCCATCATCTGTCGTCGTGGGACTGAAATGGCGGCACAGACCTCTTCGTCGTAAGGATTCATCGTATGGTTGTTTGACCATTCTGTGATTGCTTTGCAGAGACTTTTGACGTGCTCCGGCATTTATTCCTAGGCTACGATCGTCGAGGGAACCGTCAATGCCTCATGGGGACTCGCAGCGCTCGACAGATTACAAGTGGACGTGAGGGACTACATCACCTCTCGGCACGGACGGAAGGGTTAGCTTCTATCGAGCCACTTTGCAGGTGGGTTGAGGGGGAGAGGGCCTTTGGCTGGGATACTGGCATCGGTGGCTTTGTGGAGTCTTTTCACATGGCAGAGGGATACTCTGGCGGGTACAAGAATGGAGAGTTGACGTAACAGCGCTGAAGTATCCGTACAGGATTGCCGTTGGGTCATTCTCTCGCCATCATGTGGATTGCAGGACGGAGCGTCATCATATCACGGTCCTCAGCACGTAAAAACAATGCGAATGCTTCGTGACGATGTCATGTTGTGCTACCGTACCGGCCTGGTAAAAAGATCTACATCAAACGCGCCAAAGCTCTACTCTCCAGCTTCCTAGTCACTGATGAAGGAACGTAACTTTATCAGGAGCATCCTTTCCCAAACCGCACTTCTCTCTGAAATCTCCCACATCTTCTCCCCTCTGCTTCACCATCTCCAGAAACTGGTCTAATGCGCAGCTCTTGCCTGGCCCACCCTTGCACCCAGTAAGAGCCACGATGCCGTCGTTGACGTTGATACGGACAAAGATAGCCTCTTGCACGCCAGCGCCGGACGATGATGAAGACGACGATGATGACGATTGAGGACAAGCCAACCTTTCAAAGATGACTCGTCCTCCCATCGGTGTAATCGACGACGTCCGCCAGCGTCTCTCGCTTGCAACATGCGTGACAGGCAGCTTCTCGTCGTCGTGGAAAAGATCCAGCGCCGCGAGCATCGGCACGATATCCCCATCATGCACAAAGCTAAAGAACATGGGTCCCACACCCGGACCAGCCGCCATCAGATTCGCCGTGGCATTCAGCCAGAGCCAACCCATCACGGGTCCGTACTGGTTCCCGGCGCCGGCGCGGTAGTAGTGGATCACGTCTCTGGCGTATTCGAAGTTCAGCCAGTCTTTGTGCGTGAAGACGTCGCACCACGGACTGCTGCCTCGGACGAGCGTTTCGAAACCGCACATTTCTTGCATGCTGTAGATCTCTGTGTCCGCGAAGCGGAGCTGTGGGTTTTGGTGCTCGAGTCTGTCGCTGATGGATGGGAGGTAGGTTGAGCGGAACTTGGTGAGCATAGCGAGGCCGTAGTCGTGGCCGTGTTTGGCGTCGTCACGATATTGGAGGCAGGTGTCGCCTGGTGTCAGGGTGTCCGCGCCTAGATCGTCGGTTTGGGGGATGACTTGTAGGTCGGCTGTGTCTTCCCAGTCGAGGCCGAAGAAGCCGGCGCTGAAGTAGCGGGCTGTGTCGATGACACGGTTTGAGTCGCTGGCCCAAAGACGTGTCTTTTTACCTCCTCCTGAAGCATTCAAAACGTGGTTGTATCTTGTGCGAAGCCTGACGCCTGTGGTGAACGCCTCTAGTGTCCCGGCAAAGGGACCGGTGGTGGTGAGCTGCTCTAGATGTTTATCCGGGTCTAGACAAGACTCAGTAGGTCGTTACCCACGAGAGGGTGCCCTGACCTACCATTGGTGAAGTACTCCCAATCATTGACGAATTCAAGATCGCCTCTCAACGTCGTATTTGCCTCCTTGATGCGTCTGAGAAGATCAAGCATGCCTGATACCGTATGTTAGCCTCTGACTTGACAGCGGTTACTCTGGCAATCGAAGGGTTCAGTGACCTACGACTTCCAGCGTTCTTCGTGGGGAATCGTTCAGCATGCCTCGACATCTAGGAAGATCGTAAATATATCAGCATCGCAAGATCCATGGAAGCATGAAATGGTGGCATTGCCCAGGGGTAATTCACTGCATGCTATCCACATTCTGCGTCGTCTGCAAGACGTTGGAGAGCAACGCTGGTAGTGCTACAAGTACCTACCATATGCACTTGCTCAACGCTACATCCCTTCGGAACCCCAATACCACCCTTGACGACCCCTTCAGTCTTCTCAATCCATGGTCCGTTGCCCCCAAGATGGTAGAGTATGTTCCATCCCCTGCCACTCTCGCTACTTCCGCTTCCGTGGCTCCGCTGAGGATGCCACCAACTACCCCAACCCGATGTATAAGGTATCTTGGTGTAGAAAGCTGCCAAGGACAATGGCTCGTTATGACCGGAGGCCAATGGTAACGGTGAAGGAGTAGAGTTGTGCGTGAGAAAGAAGGCGATGAAGCCGAGCAGGCATACCAAAGCTGAGAAAGTGATGTACGGCCGTGACATCCTGCACGGTACCCTGTCCATGCTGGGGAAAGGTACCGTACTTCAGATATGACAGTATAGCGTAAGGAAGCTGAAGAAATAGAGTTGCAAGGGAGATTGTTCACGGTTTGCCTAAAGTGTGTTTGTGTAGCCAAAAGGGTTTGTTGATATTGCTCATAATTGAAGCTTTGGTATCACTGCTTTGTTGACCGCATACGCAGCAATTCTATAGAAGGAAAGTGCCAGATCGCAAGTCTATCAGTGGTAAGGTCTCCGGACTGTAAACACATCGTGGAGTAGTAGGCAAAAAGGATCAAGTCATGAAACGCTGATATAAAGTAGTCATTGGTCTAAGAATTTCTACTCTACAAACTACAAATACAAAACCCAAGCACCGCCTTCAACGTCAACCTCATGCTTTCAATGCATACTTCACCACAACTCCCTGACGATGGTCTGCTGACAACTACAGTGAGAAATCCAGGTGGACTACTGACTTCCGCTGACCAATAGAAATATAGACTGCGTTGAACACTATTGAGCTGCTTAGCATTCCCGGCCAGTTTACAAAACCAACACGCAGCACCAACACAGTCCAACAACGAAGAAAGCCCACAAGCTCTGAAGCTTCCTAGAGCCCTGTTTGCCCACCAGAGTAAGCATTGAAGATGACGCCCGAAACGCCGACTTAGCTCCCTTCTCACACGGGCAGCTCCTGTACCGAGCGAGGTCTTGTTGGACCGCTTCATCATCACATAGCTTACGTGGTCTCTAACTCGACCATCGGCCTTATGATGGGACTCCGTTCATATGCTTTGTGCGAGGTACCCGAAGTGGTAGAAGCTCAAGATCTCGGTCTTACGGATTGGATGGTACTTGACTTGATAGAGCTTCTCCAGAAGCGTACATGCCCCTTCGCCTTCGCGGGCTTCATGGTGATCCTGTAGAAAGGCGAGGCTGGGTGATGTATCCACAAGGATATCGCAACGCGGTCTCACATCAGGGGTCCGCCACGGCACTGGCTTCCCGATATTGCCACCGTCACTGCTCCTTGTGTCAACGAGTGGTACATAGCCAACTGTAGACAGGTGTACAGCACACTCGCCGGTATCATAATGACTACTATATTGATCTGTCTTTCCTATTGGAGCCTTGTTCAACCAAGATCCATACGCAACCGCTCGCAGACGTACGTCCCTCGGCTTCAAGTCTACATCGAGCATTCGGCGAGATATGACAACTGATATTAGCACTGTCGACTTTCACTGTAGCCCTGGGGGTGCTTCCCGCGCCAGTTCTGCCTGATGCTCCGATGGCGCAAACCTCCTTCGTGAAGAGCGGCAAAATGTAAGGTTGATTGAACTCCTCCAAGAAGAAGATGTTCTACACTACTGCCGCTTCGTATGTGCTGCAAGAGCTTGGGGGTTTTTTCTAAGTATCTCCTTACTCTTGACGTCTTCGACTTCTACAGGTTCTTCTCCGCTCTTAGGAGCCATGGTTCGAGTAGAACTTATTCATATTCCTCATCTTCCCACCTCGTGCGAAGCACAACGTATCGACTATCCTCATCCCATGATATCTGCTTACACTCCCATAAATCTCATTCAAACTGATCGGCCAAATAACTATGAACTACATGTCTGACAAGCATTTCGGGTATCTCACTCTTCGTCATCTGCCTCGCAATTTACCTCCTATTGCAGCTATGCGTTGTCTTGCCCATTTGATGGTCTTCGCCTGTATGAAGGCACCTTCACTGACGGCTAGAGGGTTTGTGGGCACGCTTTAACATCGAGCCTTTCCGGCAATGATTTGATTAATGGGATGACGACGTACAGTGTCTATGCTTTGGGGAGGCTTCTAGGATGTGCTTACGGGGCTAACCAGTCCAGCATTGCTTTCGGGGGTTCAGAAACCAAAACTACGGCTGGAAAGGGGCAACACGAGGGTTGCCTTTTTAATGGGGCTTGTATGTTATTGGGTAGCTTTGATTCGATAGAATTCGTCCTGCAGCAATTACGAATGGGCATGAGCACAGTAGAAGATAGTAAACCCGTTGAGCATCCAGTCCCGATCGCCAGATTCTCTTACTTGGCGTATGCGTAACTGAAGCCCCTGAGGTGTGGCATGTAAACCCTACTTTCCTCAGACGCGAACCGTCGTTGGCGGGGAGGACCTTCCGAGTAGAGACGGTAGAATCGTGGATATTTGTCACTGTCAGACGTGGCTTCGTGGATGACTCTGACATGCAGTAATCCTCCTGGACTACCAAGAACATTGGTGACTCATAAGTCTATACGGCAGATGTATCTGTGTCACCAGCTGAAGTGTTGCACATTTCTTCATTATTGACTTGATCGGTCCTCCGCTATCTCAACTGCCCTTGCTACCCAAACCCACGTCAACAATGCCGCTGGAACTCTCTAAAGCCAGTGAGGGCGACCTGCCCAGGATCATCCACGTCCAGTTCACCGCCTTCGCTGACGACGCCATGAATCGCATCATTTTCCCCACGCCTCTCCCGGCCTCCACCCTAGAGAAAGCTGTAGATCATGCACGCGAGGACATGCGCAACCCGGACGTCACATTCATGAAAGTCACAGACACAGACAGCGGGGAGGTCATCGCGTTCGGGAAGTGGATAATCTACAAGCACGAAAGACCCGAGGAAGAGTGGAAGAAAGAGGCGAAGAGGGATTGGGGCGAGGGTACGAACGTGGAGGCAGCGGATGCGTTCCTTGGGGCTTTTAATGAGAAGAGGAGGAAGATAATGACCGGGAAAGCACACTGCTGTAGGTGGCAGCTTTGATAAAGGTACATCGGACTGCACGCGCTGATACGGTGCTCCGTAGTCCTCCATATTCTAGATACTCTGCCCTCACATCAGCGTCGAGGCGCCGGTACGCAACTGGTCAAATGGGGTGTCGACTTAGGTGATGAATACGGGCTGCCATGCTACCTCGAAGCTTCGGCTTCGGGTTACCATCTTTACAGGGAGTGTGGCTTCGAGGATGTTGAGAATTTGGATATGGACCTTACGAAGTGGGGAGGTAAAGGAACGCATCGCTATGTCTGTATGATAAGGCCAGCGCATACACATGAATAGAGTGAAATCGAGTAGATCAAGTAAGTGAACGGTGAATGAATTGTCTAACGGACGCTCTATTATCTCCACGGCGAAGGATATCTCGTCCCCTGTGCATTGAGGCCGTTCAACCCTATGCATATCCTTCAGCATCTTCTATGGCGCTTTCAATGGTCGAAGCGCAGACCACATGTAATATCCAGACACAAAAATTTGTAGCCGACACGATCACTTAATTCCATACAACATGAGAACATCTTCCAGCTGTACTCAGGGCAGCAGCCTTAGACAAGCCCCAGGGTGCACCGCAGTTAGCGAAGACCGAAGTTCTCAGCATATGCGAGTGGGGACGGCCACTCTTAACGTAGATACATCTGTATCGTATGGCTTTTGCGAAAGCTGAAGCAACGAGGTTGAATGAATGGACTTGCCACATCAATTCTATGCAATAAACTTGGTTTGGTGGCTCCGCGAGAGATGTCTTTGCGTTGTCTAAGCTACAGAATCGTCCATTCACTCTAGACAATAATTCAGTATGTTTCTGAGCAGGATAGTCGACTTTGCTCACGTCGACTTACGGATTGCGTTTTATTGTTTACCGGACCTTTGGTGCTTGAAGTAGTGGTATTTGTAGAACGACTAAAGTCTGACATCTTTTGCCAAACCAAGGAAGCTTTGGGCCAGTGCATTCGAAAGAAGGCCACATACGCCCCATTGCTTATGTCGCCTAGAGTACGATTCCAGACCACGACATTTCTGCGGCAGGAAGATGTATAGGGTCCTTTCAAACCCCAGGCATCATGGTAGCATCGGCTTTCCTTCTCTATCTTGACTAGGGATGTTGTTCCCAAATGATGAGGTTTCCCCCTGGCGGCGCTCAGCTTTTCTGGTCTGCCGCGTGGCTCCGATAGGAATTCGCTTTTCTGTCCCGCAAGTATGGCACCTTAAGATAATTACGTCTGCCCACGGCTTCCTTCCTCCGCGACTCATGTTCTCAAGTCTTTCATGGGAAGTAGAGCCTGTGACTAAGAGTGTATCGCAACGCCTGCAGATTGAACGCTTTATAGTGGACGATAGCCGGATCTGAGCCTTGAGTGAGACAGCCCCGAGGTGCGAAAGCATTTGGCGTGATAGACCAGCTTTCTGGATCGACATGGCCGGCGAAATATTCGTGGAGCCTCTGCCAAAGTCTGCCAGCGGAGGTGTCGTCAAGGCAGCCCCTGCGTCTGATGAAGAAGATTCCTCCACACCCCCATGCTGACTGGGACTTTTCCAGACAGCGGTTTGGTGGGACTTCTTTTCTTCCATTGATGTCGTTTCAACCAAAGTTGTCTTCGCGCTTGCTAGATACGTTGCTGCCTGGTAAAGGAAGGAAATCCTTGAATGGAGATGCTTTTGCGGCACGTTTATTTGCTTCTGTGCATTTGACTTCGTCATGTTCAAGGTTCTTGCACTCTCCTAGTCGCCAGGAAAATACAAGGTCTTCAATGAAGTGTACGAGTAGTCCTTCTATGAGACGGGAATAAGGTATTGTGATCCGCCGGTTCGCACTAGTAAATCGGATTGAGCTTAGCTTAGCTTGACTCAGCCGCAAGCATCGCTTCACTCAACCGCACATCCTCTTCAGTCGCCAGCACAGCACAACTCCTTCACTACTTGCTAAGCCTTGAATGAGCACGCGTTCACAACTTTAGATTCTCCTTCCTGACTCTTGGAAAGCCGAGTCAAGGTCACTTTGATTGTCGCACTTTTAAAGCTCAGCGAAACCACTAGGCTTCACCGAACCAACACAACCAGTCCTTGTGACAACAAGATTTTCAACATAAGCCACCGCTCCGAACTACTCAGACAATACTCACCACTCAACCATGTCTCACGAGGAAGACCTCATTGACTACTCTGACGAAGAACTCCAAACCACTGATGCGGCCGCAACTACTACAGCCGGAGCGGCCACCAACGGCAATGCGGCAAAGAAGGGCGACCTGACAGTATCTGGAGGCAACGCAGACAAAAAGGGCAGCTATGTCGGCATCCACTCCACGGGCTTTCGCGATTTCCTGTTGAAGCCGGAGCTACTTCGGGCTATCACCGACTGCGGTTTCGAGCATCCATCGGAGGGTCAGTCATAACTTTTCTCCCTAAGCTCCCTCCAGTGTACCTATGTCCAGAACGTCCGTCCATTTCCGCAGTCATCGTCGCTTCGCTTCAAAGTCGAGTCTGTGGGCGGTACAAGGAAGTCTCTGGGATCGGCTGTTCTGTATATCGACTGCAGGTAGCACCATCACCTTGCTGGCGTTTCAAGCTAGCGTTGTACCACTTGTCATCATACTTCATGATGGCAAGGATCGGCATCTCTCGCATTGCAATCAAGAGACTTCCTGGACCGCCTGCAACAACGCCACTCGCGAACTGCGCATTTGAGCCTTTGTCAACCCTAATTGTTCGGCTTTCCTCATCTGTACGATGTTCTTTGCTTGGGCTTCACCGGTTGTTCACGTTCGATCATACGCTTGGCCTTCTGTTTTTCTCGAGATGGAGGGACGTTCTATGGATACATTACTTCTCTTGACACGAACAAAGTCTAACATCGCCTCGGTTTATCTATACAGTCCAGCAAGTGTGCATACCTCAAGCGATCCTAGGCACAGACGTCTTATGTCAGGCTAAGTCCGGTCTCGGTAAGACTGCGGTCTTCGTCCTCACAACTTTACAACAAGTCGAGCCGGTACCAGGCGAATCCTCAGTCCTCGTTATGTGCCATACACGCGAGTTGGCCTACCAGATCAAAAACGAGTACGCGCGTTTCAGCAAATACATGCCAGAGGTCAAGACGGCAGTCTTTTATGGTGGAACGCCCATGCAGAAGGATATCGAGGTTTTGGCGAATAAGGATACACATCCGCATATAATAGTTGCCACGCCTGGCAGATTGAACGCTCTAGTCCGTGATAAAAAGCTTCGCCTCGGAAACATCAAGGTCTTCGTCCTTGACGAGTGTGATAAGATGTTGGACCAGATTGGTAAGCCTAGACCATGCTCTGAAGCATACAGTGTTCCTCACTCATCCTCTTTAGATATGCGCCGTGACGTCCAGGAGATCTTCCGCGCCACTCCAACTCAGAAGCAGGTCATGATGTTTAGCGCTACGCTGTCCCAAGAGATCAGACCCATCTGCAAGAAGTTTATGCAGAACCCTCTCGAAATCTACGTCGACGATGAGACAAAGCTCACACTCCACGGTCTTCAGCAATACTACGTCAAGCTAAGCGAAGGAGAGAAGAACCGAAAGCTCAACGATCTACTTGACACACTGGAGTTCAATCAGGTCATCATCTTCGTCAAGAGTACGCTTCGAGCCACTGAGCTAGACAAGCTGCTACGCGAATGCAACTTCCCGAGTATCGCGGTCCATTCTGGGGTGAGCCAGGAAGAACGGTAAGACTCAAAGCCTTATCGACCAGCATTGCGCACCATGCTAATGATCTTCAGTATCAAACGCTATAAGGAGTTCAAGGAGTTCAACAAGCGTATCTGCGTCGCCACTGACGTTTTCGGTCGTGGTATTGACATTGAGCGTATCAACCTCGCCATAAACTACGATCTGCCATCGGATGCGGACTCGTACCTTCACCGCGTCGGCCGCGCAGGTCGCTTCGGCACGAAAGGTTTGAGTATCTCGTTCGTCAGCAGCGAGGCAGATCAGGAGGTGCTAAAGTCCATCGAAAAACGGTTTGAAGTGGCTCTGCCGTAAGCAATATGAACCCTCTCTCGCCGCTGACTGGTGCTGACTATTCATGCAGGGAATTTCCGGAGGCGGGGGTCGATTCAAGCACCTACATGGCCAATTAGATCCTCCACCGCGCTTGCTTCGTCCTTTACTCGCACAACTGCTTCTCTCTCTTGTCCTTTATCATGTTTGGGAAAAGTCGCCTTCGTCTTTCGGATTGCTATGTCTTCCTAGGGTTCAATTACGCTGGAGGAGGTGGACCGGGTAGACATGATGTACTTTAGAGAAACTCCTTTCAAGTAATCCATGGCCTGTTATTAGACGCGAAGCGCTACACGAGTTACGTA
>JAABUP010002282.1_pt1 | contig 37706 bp, 51 predicted proteins | sample 5559201 | NCBI WGS metagenome assembly JAABUP01 (sample SAMN10711887, study PRJNA513373) | rock metagenome | isolation source: Antarctica rocks | place: Antarctica | reverse complement strand
ATATGCAGGTTTTCAAGTTCGTTCTAGACTGTCTTGATGTTTTCCACATTTGACCTTCGTCTTCTTCTATATGTGATCAGACTTGCTGGCTGGCTAAAGCATTGTAATCTCTCTCTCTCTCTCTCTGTGCATACCACAGCTAGACGATGCACGAGTTGACTGTCCAGCACTAGAGCACTGCAGCAATATTCAGGGTAAAATGCATGCTCTATCAATATTGCTGAATGTTGGTGCAGAAAGAAGGTTGGCAACAGTCTTGAGTCCTTGCAAATACATCCCTGTGCTTCATATGAGTTGCTCATACAACATGCAGTGACGCAAGGCTATCGGCGTCGCCAATATTGTTGCATCCCAGCAATGTTCCAAGCAAAGTGCATCCCCTGTTACTGATGCGCTGCATGCAATATCAGATGCCTGCTTTCCAGCGCTGCTAGCTGAGGAAGCATCTGCACTCAGTAGCAACTCACAGCAACCATGACTTGCGTACAGCATAATCTGATAGCCTTTCTTGGAAGGTGCACAAAGTGTGCCGACAATTGTCCAGCAACTTGACAATCCCGTTCAAACTGCTGCAGTGTGTGTAGCAGCATCAAACTTGCTTGTGTAAGTGGGTTTGACTCAGCCACAGGACACTGAGTGAATCAGGCCAGAGGACACTGTTGGAACTCACAGCTGTAACTCAGTAAGCTACGGCAATCACATTCTATATCTATCAGTACGTCAGTACTCAGCACCTGCATCAAATATGCGCCAGCAGCATTCACAAAGATGCCCTCTTCACTATGGCCATATGTCACTGACAAGCACTTTTATGGAGCACTCTATCTGTAGCATGTAATAGTACCATGGATGATGCTAGATGCCGTTCTGTCAAATCACACTTTCTGACAATCTAGCTACAGCTGTAGCACTCACATAGCATCACAACTCTTGGTACCAATCCAAATTGCCATTGCAGCTGAACCCTCAGCTGACTATAGAAGGCTCCCATCATGATGACCTACCACTAGTGTAGTACTTTGCGCAGAGTTTTCTTCAGTTTGGGCTTTTCAAAGGAAACGAAAAATTTATTCAACACCCAGCACATCAGTTTGCAGCAATACCGCTGAAGCCATCATTTGTTCTGTAATAATCCAGAGGCCGGAACAAGTTGTGGGGGTCATACTTTGTCTTCACTTGTTGCAGCCTTGCCCAGTTTTCTGGTGGGAAGCAAGTCTGAGTTGAATCAGCACTGTCAAATCGGTTCATGTTGAGGTAGTGGCCTTCAGCATATAGGTCTAGGATCTCTCCGCCTTGTGCAGCCCATGCGATATGTTCTGCATCACCTGCACATGCAACAATGACAATCTCAGGTGGATATGCCTGTAGGCTAATTAGCATATAGGGTTCAGAACCAGTGTGTTGGTGACATACAAACAGACAAGAGCTGAGCTCAGTTTGAATACCTGCCAATAATGCACAAGACAGAAACAAGACCAGTCACGACGTGGGAAATCAGCTAAATGCCTTGCATCAGCTAAACTTTGAGGGTCCGCTCATAATGTCTGAAACAGGAAAGAAAAACAGTAACACAGTGAAAAATCAGTAACATGCTTTGCATATCAAACTTTGGATTTGAATTTTACCGTCCACAGCAGCTCCGCCAGCAGTGCGAGCCCAGAAGGGCCAAACCCACACATACCAGGTATTACGGTACCCAAACGCCGTATCACTGTTGTTCTTGGACACCAAGTTGGGAGAAGGCACAATCAGCAGGTCATAATCTGGGCCAGAAGAGTTGGCGAACAGAGTAATCAGGCTGTCTGCTAACTCGTCAGGAATTGAAAGGAGGAATCTGTCATTTATGTAGTAGGCTAGGTCGCCGGGAGCAAGCCTGGCTGTGTAAGACTCCAAGTATCCTGTGAGTGTAACTTCGTCTGGTACTGCCTCCAATGCACCTGCTGCCAGAGCTTGAGGCAAGAAAGCCTGTAGAGTCAAAGGGATTTGTACAATAGCAGCAGCAGAAGAAGTTAAGGAGGACAGAGAGGAAGAGGCAGTTGGGGGAGAAGGAGGAGTACATGATCAAGAAAATAGAGAACATGAAGAAGTTACGAAGCAAGTTTGAGCAGAGATTGTAGGCAAGTCAGCAGGGACGAAGCTGAATCAGAGGCAGGAGAGGCCAAATTAGTCCAGGAACAGAAATAGAGTGCAAATGGTTCAGATTGCAGCATGCAAAAGAGAATCTTCACATGAGCTGGCTGAAGTTGCAGCTGGTAGCAAGTGCTACATAGACTTAGTCATCTGGCACAGTGCTGTCATCTGGTTTCACCATCATGCTGACTTGCATGTCAGCAAAACAGCAGACTTATGCCAGCAGTTTATCAACCACGACACATATCATGTATGCAGTGCAGATTGCTATCAGCTGATATGTCGCTGACACCAGGACTCAATGTGAGGCATCAACAAGGACAACAAATCTCTCAAATCTTACCTCAAATGCCTCGGTGACACTCGTGGTGTTTTCAGGGTCCCAATTAGTGATGCTGACAGCTGCCACCTGTCCCACCCCAGGGATAGTCGCCAGAGCATATTCAGTCTCCAACTGAATGGGAGCCGTTTGCTGCCACTCATTGTACCACTGGAAGGCCTCCATGGCTGTTTCAATGGGCCATATAGCCTGTGCTTGAGGTAGCATTCCATCAGCGGGTATGGGATGGAGCTGCAGCTCAAACGCCACTGCAGTGGCAAGCATTGGACCTCCACCCTGCAGAACATCACTTCAGTTGTAGCATGTCTTGCGCATGACTTCTAACTGAAACTCAAATGCATGTGGCTCCTATTCATATCTTCACACATACCCAGCAGTTTGTACAGACACTCCCAAATTCCCTGCAGGCCTATACGTCAAACTACTGAGATTGCAGGTGCACTCAGGTCTCACTCCAGGCAGTAAATGCGTGCTTGCACACAAGCGTTGAACTGAGCCTAACCAACAATGTGCCCAACTGCATGTGAGCTGCATGGTTTACATCTCAAGCCTTGATGAGCTGTCATATACGACTAACAACTGTTATTTCTCAATATACATGCTTGCTTGCAAGCTGTGCACTCAACAAACACATGCTAGCTGTATTTATACAAACTTCATGCTCTGCAGGGCTGTCATGCATGACTAATCATGCTGGCACATTCCATGATGCCTGCTTCATGATGCAACAGTGGCCCTGCACGTTACTAATAAGTTATGTAATATGCCACACTGGAGCATACCCAGGTCAAGCTTACCAGCATTCCCCAGAACAGGTCCGGATAGTTGGTGGAGTTGATGCGCACCATATCCCAATCTGCTGTGTTGTTTTGCCAAGTGCTGATGACATCAATCCCGAGGACACTGTCCACAGATGCGCCCCACAAGTTTCCACCAATTCCCAAACCACCGCCCAGGGCAATACCTGTGCCGCCATGCGTGCAAGTCAATTCTGCAGCCTTGCAAATTTTCATAACATAAAACATGTTACATTAAAAATGTGCCATTGATGTATGGTGATGTTGTATAACATGACACGTAATATATCATGCAGTACACAATACCGCGAGCTCTAACATTCTTTGTGTTGCCATGTGACATCAAGCTGAAGATTGTGCTACAGCACCTGTGTTCTTTTATTTTCAGCCACCCCTAGCTTTGGAGGCTGTATGCGTGAAGAAAAGAAGAGACACACCAGCATGGCCTGTAGCCATCCGGTAACTACTTGGAGACAAGCATGATCAGAAAGCAATGATGTTTATAGGCATGCATCCGCACAAACATGTTCTTGTTCAGCTTTGCAGTCATGCTAGGACTTGCAGCAGACAGGCAACAGCTTTGCTACCACCTGCAAGTGGTACCACATGTGAGGCGACACAAACTCAATTCTTCTGCCAATGCTGTGACAAATGAACGGTCAACATGGCTTCACATCAGTACATGATGCTTTGTTTTGTCATTCACCTGCTACTCCCACGCTGCCAATATGGCCAGTAGGCCACATCAGGTTGTACGGCTCAATTGCTTCTATCAGATCCTGGCTCAAACAACCTGAAAGCTGACACATTCACCTCAGCTCAAGTCACATGGCTCTGCAACAGGTCAGAGAAGCAAGATGAAGGTCATAACAGAACTACTTGACTTCAAGCCAGTGCAAGTGCTTGCGAATCAATCATAGTAGTTCTTCTAACCATTTGTAACATCACCGACAGCAGCAGCAGCAGCAGCAGCAGCAGCAGCACAGCCTCATGATCATGCATTGTATGCATCTGTTGCCGTTATACATGAGGCATTGACCTGCTCGCTTTGTTGGTGCACTAATGTCATATGCGCATTGTGTGACACGCTGCATGTCTGCAGACTACACACAACGAGTGCTGTTTGTAGCACACAGAAGCTACACCATCACTGGCAGTCACACCTGATTGGACTAGCGCCGTCTGACTATCAGGGTCCACATCAATTCCTGTCAGGTTTTTGGTATCTATGGTGACACCATTTGGCACGAGCTGCACTCCGACTACCTGATGCCCGGCACCCAGGATGGAAGTTCTGAGGGAGTTCTGAGCTGCAAACCTCAATGCCTCCAGAATGTCATTCACATCTGCACAGCGTCACCAAACAGTGGTGACTGAGCTGTTGCCGGTTGACGTAAACTTTGCTCCTGATGTGCAGCTGTCACTGTGACCTGACACCTTACTATACAGCATACTGTACAAGCACAGCTTACATGTAATGCTGACGTTGAGCAAGCTTGCCTTAAGGTTGCAGACATTGTGTTGCTGCAAACTTACCACGCTGCTATACATTGGGCGCATGTGTTTTGCATGCTGCCCAAGCATGCCTGCACTGCTGCAAAGTAACACTGCACGTGTTTGTCTGCGTTGTAGTGTGAGGAAGAATGACGACATTGTCCTTGCAAGGTTTAAGTTTGTGGTTGACCCCAGCTGCTGGGCCCAGCATGCACCAGCAAATGATAAAACAGATGCTGCAAGTGCATTTCTGGCAGTTTGTACCTTGTGCCATCACATAGACAGCTGGGACAGAGTACCTGACATAGGGGTTGGGCCCGTCCTGCACAATCCACGGACGACTAGTGTTGGCAACAGATACTCGAGACTACAAGAGGTGTTTTGTAGCTTGAGCACGTGAAGTTGAGCTGGTCTGCGTATATATCGTCGAGCTCGATTTCGTTACCTCTAAGTAGCTCCATAGGTCGAACGTAGGCGGTTGCGACGGCTTTGCCTCGTTGCTGACGTTGTAAGCTAACACAGATCCTGTCAAGGTGCGGCTGAAAGCTTCGACGCTGGTCTGGGTAAGCTGACCCTGGGTAACGCAAGCTAAGAAGGCAACAAACACGCCTGCAGATCACATCAAAAAGCATTGAGCCAGTGCAGCGCTGTTCGACTTGGTATACACCAGCACTACAGTGTCGAACGTTGCCTTGCGTGTTTTTCTGGTCGCTACATTTGCCTAGGAACCTCAACAAACAATTTAGAAGCTATAGGTCAATCCGCGTGCGCACCTGCCAACAAGATACTTGTCCGCGCAAATGCCGCCATGGTAAGTGCTGCAGCTGCTCAGATCTTTCCTGTTGGTCGTCCCGACTAGGAGGTGTGGCTCTGGCGAAGTAACCAGCAAGTCAAATATGCATTCTGGTAGACTGCTCGATTGCTGGCGGAACCAGCCGACAGTCAGGCTAGATCAGCACAGGCTTATCCCAACTTACCTTGACATTACTTATGTAAGCCCGATATGTAACAATCAAGCTTGACTTACAGCTTCTCGTCCCTTGGGATCAAATATGCGTCCCAAAAACATCATCGAAGTCGTCTCCGATCCCAAGAACTACATGTCTTGTGCAACATGCAGCTTTCGAACCGGAACATCCACGTTGATGCAGAATCAAGCCAAATGTGGCCATGGCTGGTCACCAAAGCTACAAAAGCAATTCGGAAAGCACATTGGAAGCCAAGCCATGTAATTCACAGACAACAATACGGTGGTACAACGGTGGTACATGCTTTTGCTTGTTCGTGTGCATGACAAAGTGCTTCAGAAGGGGAGCAAGCATATGATCTATCTGTCACAGATGATGGCACTGTGTAAGCTGATACCATAGTAACTCTGCATGAAAATGCCTCATGTCGACATTTGCGTCTGATGACCACGGATCATGCAAGTTCGCTGATCAGTAGCGCTCACCAAGCAGCCCAGGAGCTGATGCCTGCAGGACAACCTGGTCTCAGCAAAACGAAGGGCAACTCGACTTTTGGTCCCAATGTCAGGCTGCAAAGCTTGGTTCCTCAGAATGATGTGTTGGATTACCCTGCACAAGGCTTTTGTGACTCATCCTGGTATCAACAGCCTGTAAGAAGCAGCATAACACGCCAAGCTGCTTGTTGCTGTGCCACTGATCGCTGACCAGCCGTTCAATGCTACACAGGTACGTGTGCAACCTTTTTCTGCAGAGTATGCTTTTGACTGGCAATCCTGTCCTTTAATTCATTGTTCTGCCCATTGAATGGCAAGTGCTGCCAAGTGGCGGATGGCTGCTGGTTGTCTGCTTGTTCGTATATCACACATACACCATCTCCGCGTAAAGAGTAACATTGCTGCATGCAGCATTATATCTTTACTGCAAGTTACTCACAACATTGCATGGCTCATGGCCTTGACTAGACTTGTGCATGCAGTTCATCATGTTTCTGGAAACGCCTTGAAGCCTGAAAAGATGGTGCAAGGCACGGGCAGACCATTGCAAGAAGCTCTGTAGGGTGGTCTTGAGCAGGATTGCACTACCGCCACTTTTCAGCTGGCATGGTCTGGCTTTATTACACATAAAACAAGGGAGGGCACTGAAGTGTATGTTTGTACATACATTAACATACACCTTTGCCCGTACTATCACTGCAGGAAAATGCTGTTCAAGGTGTCAAAGGGGCGTTTGAACAAGTTGCTTCACCCAGCGCTAGCGCAGCTTGTAGCAGATATTGAAAAGAGAGCCGTCGCCACTAACGGCGAGCAGTGCTTGCAAACCAGTCAACACATGCATTTACGGTGGCAGCTGTCTTTGCTAGACATCAAAGCCTTGTTGACCCTGCTTGCACCTATGAAGGCTTCAATTTGTCATTCTGACCTTTGCAGTACGTCAATATTGCACAATGCACATACCCCTTGCAAGAAGCTCATTATGCCTGATGGACTCCTGTATGCAACAATTGGCAACAAAACACTGACAAGTGGTACGAGCAGGCACAACACTGTGATCCAATGAGATGATACTTTCAATACTTTACATCTGCCACGACGGGACAAGTAGTAGTGTACAAAACACAGTCACCAGAAAACAATTTAGATCCATTCAGTGAAAACACATACTCTTCACAGTACATAGCAATCAAATAAGTTGATCCTCAACAGATATGGAAAATGAAATAGCAGAGCATAGAGTCATGTGACTGAGCAGTTGCTGAGCTGCCTTCCTTCAATATAAAGGAAGGCAGAATGCTTTGCAGCTTTGACAACTATCACCTCACGGCAGCATGCCTATGGCAGTGTAACTGTCCACATGCTGTGCAGACATGATGTTCCCGGGAGAAGTGTTGCTTGTGATTGCTGCCCTTTGTGTCACTAGAATGCTGCAACCGGTGCGGGAGATAGGAGTCATTGATTGGTCTAGACGGCTGAATATGAACCCTTGCTTCTATTGGAACAGCAGTGCCTCCTCCATTGCAACTGTTGCACACCATCTTGCCTGTGCCACCACAAGTGCCGCACCCTACGTCATTGTCTGACCATTTTCTGCAGAAGCACTCTACTACTCCACTGCCTCTACATTTCGGGCAGACTTCCTGCCCTTCTGCATTGTTCTGCATACAAATAGCAAGTGTCATGGTAGCACAGCAACATAGTTTTCGCAACCAATGACCAGAGTCACACAGTGCACAAGGTTTTACGATATCACGCCCTCTGCCTACCTGGGTTCTAAGATACCACCAAGCGCCAGCGCCAAGCAGCACAGCTGAGACAATATTGGTGACCGCCTGAAAGTTGCTTGGTGATCCAATGTCTAGGGCCAGAGCTGAGCTAACAGCAATGGGGGCAATAAGATGCGTCCTTTGCTGATTTCGAGGCTGTCGGGCACGAGTGAACGACTGTGAAGATGCTTGCTGCCTTCGCAGAATGTGCCTACATCCTAAGCACTGAGTATTGTAGAGAAGTGCAGTCTGCATATATGAGGTGCACCGCTAAAAGCAGGGGTACACGCGGCTAGGCCTCACAGACCTTGCTTTCAAGCGGCACAACGAAGCTACCTATTGCCGGATCGTAGTAATGCGCAAGATGTGAGCGACGTGCTTGTTTCAGACGTGGTGATAACTTGTGGCCGCAGAAGCTGGCAATGCAACCAACTTTCCGTATTTATATTCATGCCGGTTCCGTCAGTGCTGAGTCAGACAGCCAGTCCTGACCCTGCACTGTTGAACCAAACTGTAATGAATCCTCGTTGCCCTCAACGCGCCACAGTATCCCCACCTCTCAACCCGTCAGTTCGAAGCACACCGTGGCAAGCACACTTCGTTCAATTCACGTGATGACTCTTGCCATGGTGTGCTTGCATGTCATGCAGGATGCCCTTTCTCAGAGGGTGTATTGTCTTTGCTGTAGAAAAAGAAAAGAAAAGACTACACCTTTCGGCGTCAATTTAATGAGAAGCCAAGTATTATACCGGGCTGCCCAGGTCTTTGCTGTATATCACTTGCGCAAACGGCAGCAGAACCTTAGTCAGCCACGGTTGCCCAGAGAGGGAGAGAGAGAGAGAGAGATTACAATGCTTCAGCCAGCCAACAAGTCTGATCACATATAGAAGAAGACAAATGTCAAATTTGGAGGAAATCGAGACAACTCAAAATAAACTTGAAAACCCGCATGTGATCTTGCTGCGCAAAAAAGGACCTCATAGTGTCAGTAATCGTGGAAAATAAAGAAGCATATTGCTGCCTCAGTGGGTGGAGAGCTGGACACTCAAAAACCATGTGTAGTTCATCTGCAACAGCTACACCACCACAAAATGTGCACACCCTATTAGCCCTGGCAACATGTTGGCCCCCAGCAAAACGGCCCACTACGATTGGCAACTTATGAGAAGCAAATCTGAACTGCAGAAAGCGCTGCATGCGTCTACCAGAAACAGGCAGCTGAAAATACCGCCTATGCCGGCTAAAAGGCTTAAACCAATGGTGGTATGTGCATGCGACAATCCCAACAGTCGGGGCTGCCCTGGGACAATGCAGGGCATAGTCATGGGTGCCGTCCAAATGCAGACGCAGGGCCTCCACAACTGTGCCAACCTCTATAATGGGGACAATACCACTATACACAGGCATGGATTGCTCGCAGAGACTCACACACGGCCATCGAAACACGAATGAGCCAAACCTGATGACTAGATTAGGGTTCAAAACAGCTCTGGCGCAGAATTGGGACTGAATAGCGTATTGCCAGCGCTCACGCCAGTATCAAGAATATGCAGGTCATGTAACATGGTCCAATATGCACAAGATCCACAGGTCAAGGACTTCCAGTCGTCAAACGATGCAATCTCGATCACCTGCTTGAGCTTTTACTAACCCGACGTCGACAACGAAGGGCGATATGGAGGGTGCTGCTGAAGTCCCAAGAGAGTCTGGCAAGAACATGTGCGCGTGCATGTCATGTAAACTAGTCAAAACGTATGCTCAAGTAAGTTTGGTTTAGGCTTGATTCCGTACACGAGTCACAGATGGCCCTTCAACACTCATTTTGGTGATCATTGCCTGATGTTGCAGTTCATAGACAGAGGATGCGAAAACTGTGATTACCTTAACATGGAAGGAGACAGCGGTCGTGTCACTGACTGCACCACAGTCAATTTTACTGGGTAACCAATACACTGTTTGTCCAGGCAACGTGCTCAAACTCCATAAGCTATCTGAGCAAGTTAGCTGGCTGCAGGCTGATAGCAATTGTAGATCCGGCTGCAAGCTGGTCAGCAAAGTGGCAACATGCATGTAAGTCCTGATTAGGCTGGTGTGCCAACCTCCATGCTGCCCTGGTGAACTGTTGATCTGCCCAGCCTGCATCATGCATGCTGCTGGCTCCCAATGTCAAGCAGTGAGGCGGTTGCTGCTCCCGTGCTGCAGCATCACTGGTTGCTGGATGCTATGCATTGGACGTCCAAGGTGTTGTACCCGAGCATGTGGAAGATCTCATACGCGACAGACGGGGACGTTACAGATGACGGCGTCAATATTGATGGCAGTAAGGATGGCAGTTAATAGTCAGCAACATGGAATGAACTCAGGCATCAATCAGGCAGCTGGTTCATGGACCTAAGTTTACAATCATAGACTCTGTGAGCGCAGATTTGACGCATATGCTCATGTCCTCAGGAGTCCATGCATACACAGGCATAATGTTCCACGAGAGCACACATCTGTATGCCAACTGCAAACAATGAAACCAAATGATATAGCTGCACACTGGTGATTAGCTTTGATGTCTAACACGGTGTATCTCACATTTGCGTACGTGTAATGTTGAGAAATCAGGTCACAATTTCCAAAGGCTGCCTCATACAAGTCTGTGTATTGATTGTGCTCAATGATGATGACCATGTGCAAGAAGAACAAACATTGCTTGCTGTCAGTACGCTGACAGCCCTGACAGTCACGCCTTACATGACTACATTATTGGCCAATATTGTCTGGCAAAAAACGCAGTTGCTAGCAAACCATTGAAGTGTTGTGAGTGGTCGAGTACAACCGAGCATAAAAACAATTAGATGTTTGAAGAAAGAGATGCCAAGCAAAAGCATTGTGTGACCTTAGGCAGCTTCTCGAGGAAACAGATCTGGAAACAGTGGCATGCCAGCTGCCTGAGCAATAGCCATGTTCTGTGATGCCCTTGACTGATCAGGATGAGCCTGCCGGCCATAGGAATAGGACTTGTGAGGGTACGGTTGCTCTTGTGGATGGTGGTTTGGTTGTTGCTGCATAACGTGCAGTGCATCAGCCTCTGACAACATGCTTGTCTGTCTGTGCCTCGGAGGTACAGGCTCATACACCTGAAGGCAGACCCACAGTTTGATCAATGCTGAAAGTGGATTGACAGAACAGGGAAAGCGGATTACCGCATGGAATTCTGCAGCAACACTTTCTGATGTGAGTCAATGGACACGTTTGCTGTTTACTTGCAATGTCACATATTGCTGTGCATGAAGCTACTGCATGCAAAGGAGTGAAGTAATCATGTACATTGATACACATGAGCAACGTGATGGCAAAGGCTTGCAACTGGGGACAGTCTGCTGCAACTGGTGCCAGTCATGAAGTTTTCCATGCAGCATTCAACAACTGCAAGCCATTGGAACTTTGCAGTTCAATGCACATGTGCATGGCAAGCCATACGCTCTTTGTACAGTACGGCTGTGAGTCACTCACTTTTGGCTTGGCAGGCGGCTTCTGCTGGGCATTGCCCCTGGCCCTGCCCTTGCCTGGGCCCCTTCCACGTGCCTGCCCAGATCGCTCCCTTCGGCCCTCCTCAATTGGCGCTTGCCACTGAGAGTAGTCATTGTGCTCGACCTGTCCCATGTGATTGCCAGCATTCTTGGGGTTCTGGCTGACGCCATCATCCCAGTCAGAAGCTGCTGTGCTGTTGGGCTGGGCCCAACGCTCTTCTTCATGGGAATCTGATTGGTGATGTGTCATGGATGGCTGATGTGGCTTGCCCCCTCTGTAGCTGTTCTGGCCCCTGTCACTCTGACCATGCTGTTGCTTGTTTTGGCTTGGGTAGCTTTGCTGAACCCCAAAGTCAAAGGGGCTGGGGTCTTGAGGTGGCCGCTGCTGAAAGGGGGACTGATCATGCTGACCGTTGTACATGTTACCATATGCAGCCTCTCGTGATGGTAAGCTTTGTCCCAAGTAAGTGCTGCTTGGTTCCAAGTAGCTTCTCTCATGATCGTCACTGATGTAGCTGTTCTCCGCATTTGGCAGGCGTGCTTGCTTCTGGTCTGCATAGCTGTACTGATGGCCAGATGTGTCATAGCTATCATGCACGTGACCAGCGCCAGCAGCTGCGTAGCTGCCAAATTGGGTGCTAGGGTTGGCAGACTCATCAGGGTAAGTGCCTAAATAGGCAGGACTGAGATCATATGGGTCATAATGCCTCGCAGGAGAGTGACCCCCATGTGGGGGGTGACTGACTGATGAGTGATGGCCCTGGTACTGATCACCCTGGTAGATGCTGGGATGATCATAGCTGAGCTGGTGATACGCCCCTGCCTGGTCGGCTGGTTCAGGATCAAAATGGGCGGCTAGGTGATGATCATGTGACCACTTTTCTGGCTCAGCGATACTAACTGGTAGGTCAGTGCCTTCCTGATTCCATTTGTCAATGCTGACCTTCTGCCTATCAGAGTTGCGGCTGCGACTGTCACTGGTCATCAGATCATGATGAGCCAGCTGCTGTGACGTGAGACCACTCCTGCAGCATGCATGCATGCTACATTCATTCATTCATTCATTGAAGACGTGTCTTCCCCTAGAGCCAGGTACATACAGTCCTGAGTGGCTCCCTGTATGAGGTCCTGTTTTGCATGCAGTCTGGAACACTGATGTTGGCAGACTTGGATGCGTGAAGCAATCAGACAGCGGCTTATGGCTTTGTCACACGAGCTCCAGCGATGACATGCATGCTGTTACAACGACGCTTGCTGTCTAGCACTGACGCAACAAGGTGACGTCACCATGTCGACTTTGCAGTGCATAGTCACAAACAGCGCATCAGCATTGCAGCACAGCACAACTCCAAATGTCAAGGTTGCCATGACAGCACAGCACAGCACAGCGCAGCACAGATTTCAAATTTGCCATGACAGCATAGCACAGCACAAGCACAGCACAGCAGCACAGTTTCACATTCTAAAGTTGCCATGAGAGTAAGACAGCAAATGAAGGTTGTCCACCTGTTGCTATCGGCCCTATGGTCAGCCTGGGGCTCCCAGATGCCCTGAGCAGGCCCTGCCCATGAGTCCTGTTTTGGCAAGTCCCACCCACCTTGATCCAGAACCTGGTGATGATGCTGATGAGGATTTTGGCTAGGGTTGCCCCAATGACCCTGGTCCTGCTCCCATCTGCCCTGCTGCATGAGCTGCTCCCAGGTGCCCTGCTGCTGAGGCTCCTTCCAAATGCCCTGGTGTGGCTTTTCAGGCTGAGCCCAAGACTGGTGCTGATCTTGTCTAGGCTTGTGTTGCCCATTTGGTTCAGGGCTTTGCCAATTTGCCTGAGTGCCTGTAGGGTTTGGCTCCCAGCCATGCTGCTCATGAACAGGTGCTCCCCAGCCATTTTGGTCAAGACCATTCTCATCCCAGGCAGACTGATTTTGATTAGGGTTCCGAGCCTGGTCCTGATTTGGCTGTCCCCATAGGGCAAAATTGGAGGGCTGCTTAGGGTTTGCAGAGGATGGATGAGAAGAAGAGGCCTGGATGGGATCTGGCTGAGGACCAGGTGGGGCAGCAGATGGGGGAGGTGGTGGGGCAGGAGAAAGGCCGCCAGGTAAAGATGGAAATTTGTCCTCATCAACCTGCAAGTACACAGTCTGCCTTCAAACAAGGTTGCCACATGATCAGCTCTGTCAAGCAAATTATGACAGGCACCCATAGAGTCTACACAAAAGAACATCATGCCATCAATATGCACATCTGGATGTTGCTGGGAGATCTAAAACCTACTGCATGGCCAAAACGCTGCGAGGTCAAACCCTACTCCATGGCCAAATTGCTGGGAGGTCAAGCTTTACTGCATGACCAAATTGCTAGAAGCCACAGCCTACTACATAGCCAAACTGCTGGGAATTCATAATATTTTGCATGGCCTTGTCGCTGAGAGCTCGAACTCTGATGCACGGCCAAACTGCTGGAAAGGTCAAACCATGCTACATGGCCAAACTGGCTTGTAACCAGAGCAGCACAGACATACCAGGACCTCATACAGGGAGCTAATTAGGACTGTCACATACCTAACCCTTCAGGAAGGCATGTATGAAGTGAAGGAATGACTGAATGACTGAACACGCAAGTGAACGAACGAACGAACGAACGAACGAACGAACGAACGAACGAACGAACGAACGAACGAACGAACGAACGAACGAACGAATAAACGAACGAACGAATGAATTGGATGGATGGAGGGATGGATGGATGGATGGATGAAAGTATGGACAAATCATAAGGCGCAGCAGAGAAAGTTTGTGCCACAAAAATGTTGCAGATCATGATGCATCTGTGCTGATGTCAGCATCATGTTTTGCATTACTTCCTGGAAAGTCCCAAACACAAGCAGCCATCCAACTTGGGACCTGATTGAGCACATGCACAAGACGCAGAATAGGAATGCGGTGCTTACCGCTAGGCTCTCATCTGGGGGTGCCTTTCTGTTCTCTTCTTCATACATACGCATTGACTCCTCCAAGACCTGACTCATCTGAATGGCTTCCTGAAACACAACATGTATGTAATAAGTCCTTGAAGACACAACTAGTAGTGATTGATCATTTGGTAATCAATGCAAACATTGAATGACCATACAGTGTCACTGCCATTTTTACTGGCAGAGTTCCAGAAATACATGCAAGTGATTGGTTACTTGCTTCAATCTCCTGGTGTGCAGCAACACAACATCAGAGTGGAATGGACTGCTGAAGAAGACTGACTGAAGCAATTCTTGTGAAGAAGCATGGGAAGCAGCACGGTGCAATGACAAGCCATACGTGGTGTAATTACAAGGCCTACAGGGTGTAACTATAAGGCCTATACAGTGCAATGACAAGCCATACATGGTGTCATTACAAGGCTTGCAGGGTGTAACTATAAGGCCTATACGGTGCAATGACAAGCCATACATGGTGTCATTACAAGGCTTGCAGGGTGTAACTATAAGGCCTATACGGTGCAATGACAAGCCATACATGGTGTAATTACAAGGCCTACAGGGTGTGATTACAAGGCCTATACGGTGCAATGACAAGCCATACATGGTGTAAGTACAAGGCCTACAGGGTGTAATTACAAGCCGGTTGTGAGTACCTGAATGTTGAGTCTTTCCATGTCATTGGCAGACAGTCCTAGCTCTGACTGAGCCCAGCTAGCCTCCTGCCTGCATGCACATCATATTTCATTCAGTCGTACATTCATTACTGAATTATTTGGTGATTCATTCATTCATTCACTCATTAACCAATTCATCCATCCATCCATCCATCCATCCATCCATCCATCCATCCATCCATCCATCCATCCATCCATCCATCCATCCATGCATGCATGCATGCATCCATCCATCCACTCACTCATTCAGTCATTCATCCTGAACTCTAGAACCCTAGGCCTTAAAGTCGGAGCCCTGATGTATTAATCTATTTTGTCTTCCCCTAGGGTCAGGTACATAACAAATACGCAACAGAAAGTGCATGGTCAGTACTTCAAGCTAAGCATTGAGGGCAGCAAAAGCCAGCTAGGAAGCCAGCAAGCAGCTGCTTGCATGGTATGCTAGTTTCAGAGCATGAACTGCTCAAACTTGATGCAGGAACAATGTAGCATGATGCAGAGATACTGTAGAGGCAGTCACAAAGGATGTGTAGCACACAAAAGTTGAGGCAATGAAGCCAGCAGTGGTTTGGTACCCACTCCAAGCAGAGGCTGCTGAGAGTATGGGATGTCATCAGTCAGCATACTAAAACACAACTGCTGCTGAGAAGAAGATGAAGAACGCTCACCTGGAAGCAGAAGCTGGGCGGGGCCTCTGCTGGGCAGGGCCGTCTCCAGGAAGCCCCAGGCCAAAGTCCCTGCCTGCAGCCCTAGCTGACCCTGCCGGCAGGGGTTGATGGGGGGCATTGGAGGGCTGCCTGGGGGGCGGGGATGGGTGGCTGTTAGGCTGCTGCGGCCTGTTCTCCTGCTGATGCAGCAATCAAAGTAAAACGTCAATAAAAAAAATCAAACAAAAGTTGGCTGATAGTGTCACAAATGCCTTTGTCGCTGTTGGCAGAACTTGCTTCAGCTGTCAATGGGTGAGCGTACAATTGCAAGGTTGTTGTTTGTATACCTACAGCTGCATTGATGCAACAAGCGTCACATGTCCAACATGTCCAGAGTTTTTTTGAGCTGCAGCACGGGGAGGAACAGAAAGAGGAGGAGGAGAAGGATTTACATTCAGCCAATCAACTAGATTGTACAGATGTGCCAGGGTTGTCAGTACCCTGTTAAAAATCAGATCAATGAGCATGATAGCTGTTGACTGAACCAAAACTGCAAAGAGCGTCGCAGTGGTTGTTCCTATTGACATGATCTGAAGCACTCATCGTGGTTACAGGCTGTGAACGTTTCCCTTGATTGTGTTACTTGACATGCCTTGACAAGCTGATCTATGCCGATCTGAACCACGTCTGTCTGTGCAATGTCAGCTCTGAGTGTCACCCTGGTCAAACATCTGACTAGTTCTGACTGAGCTGCTTGATAGTCTGTGACGCCTGTTCAACAACCCAGTAGATACTAGTAGACAGCCTGTTCCACGCCCCAGTAGCAATCAGTAGACAGCCTGATGTACAACCGAGCAGAGACCAGTAGACAGCCTGGCTTGTAAATCTACAACCTCGTGAAAACTAGCGGACAGCCTGTTCTAGAAGCTAACAGAATCTAGTAGACAAGATCAGTACCCGTGTTGCCAAAGATCAGGCATGAGAGCCTGATGCCAGCAACCGCTAGAAGAAGAAGAAGTCCTGCCAGGAGGTTGTACGATTTGAGGGCTGAATAGTGGCATTCTTGAAATTCAGGGCCTTTCCCAGCCATGTGGGGCCACTGCCCCTGCTCGTGCAGCATGTCAAGCAAGGAGTCAAGACCTGATTGGCATTGACAACTCAGGATCATCACATGCTGTCAGATTCTAAAGACTTGAAAACACTCAGAATGATGACAGACACTCAAAATGGCTTGAAGTCTTGTTCACTGTTATGCCTCTTGACAGTACAATTGTAGCAGGCTCAACTCAGGTGTGAACAGCAACAGCAACAGCGTCCAATGGAAAACGCAAGACAAAATGAGTGACGACTTGACTCAAGACATCTACACAGCTTGTCCGTGTGAAGTTGAGGTCTGATGCATGACATGGTTGACTTGTTGTGTCACCATGCCTGAAACAAACCAGCACAGTCGTCTGTTTCAGCAGTGTCTGTGTGTCTGAGCAGTGTATGTGTGTGTCTTACCTTCTGCTCAGCAGCCGGTCCGCTGGAGTCTTGCACCGCCTTCTTGTGCTTGTTGCGCTTCTTCTTCTGCTTCTTAGACTCCGCTCCGGCTTCCTGGGCAGCTTCCTTGGATGGCTGGAACTTGGCTGCCTCCGCAGCATACTCGGCAGCTGCTCGCTCGACTGCTGCCTTCATTGCAGCTTCCTTCTCTTGCTGAGCCTACAGACATACAGCCGCACACACATAAGCCTGCTGAGCATGCAACCATTGTGCATGGCCCTGCATATGATATGCTGAAAATGCTAACAATGCACTGTATGCTGCGTATGCTGACCATGCACTCAAACTAAAATCCGAGTACCAGAAGCGCTTCACTGACGCACTCTTTGTAGCAAAACAATGAATTTCCCTGCAGCTGCTGTTCAGTGACAGACATACATTACAGCTACAAAGCAATGCATTGTTGTGCTACAAAGAGTATGTCAGTGAAGCCCTTCTGGTGCTCAAACTCATGCCAGAAATGCCTTTTCATAGTGATCTGACACAATCATGCCCATCATCTCACTGGTGTACATTCCCATGGCTCAGCGCTGCATATAATATGTTGATGCAGCATTGCATGTTGAACTTTGACCCGGCATTGCATGTCACACAGTGATGCAGCATTGCATGTTGAACCGTGATGTAGCATTGCGTGTTGGAACCCCAAATCAGCATTGCATGTCAAACATTGACACATTATTGCAAGGGTATAATGGATGGAATGACTCAAGTCACCTTGAGGTGCTTGATACCGTGTCAAAGTCATCTGACGCTAAACCACCCCTCAGCTGGTCCTTGATGATGTCATAACATAAGTACGATGAAGAAGAAGAGGACAAGGAAGAAGGCAAGAGAAGAAGAAGAACAGGAGGAAGAAGAGGAGGAGGGGCTGATTCAACTCACCTTCAGGTGCTCAATGGCATTCTGCTCATCCTGGGCTGCCTGCTGAGCAGCAGCGCTAGACATCTTCTTCTCAGCAGCCTTCTTCTCTGGCGCCTTCTTGCGCTCCTTCTTCCTGGCAGCTGCTGCAGCAGGTGCAGCGGCAGCTGCTTGAGCAGGTGTTGCTGCTTGGCCTAGCGTAACATACTGGGACTCGACACTGTAGTCACCCCAAACAATCGTGCGGGCATCAAAGTGTTGGCCTGCATCATGCAACACCATGTAAGAAGGCTGATCATCACAGGTTTAGGGCTGATCATGATGGTTTTAGGGCTGATCATGATGGTTTTAGGGCTGATTGTTATGGTTTAAGGGCTGATCATCATGGTTTTAGGGTTGAGGTTTCAGGGCAATATGTCAAGAGGAGAAGTAGTCTGGAGTATTGCAAATGTCAGCAGGTAGCATATCATCTGTAGGATGTACCTGCCCGTGCCTTGAAGACATATTTGGTTCCAGGCTGCAAGCCTGAGCAGGTGAAAGGGCCGCCGCTGCTGTTGCCTTCCTTCGAAACCCAAATGGGATCATGCAAAGCATGCCACGACACCTCACAATCCCCCTGGCCACCTTCATCCTTGTTGCCCCTGTTGAGGTTAAGGGAAATGGATGTGTCTGTCCGTGAGGCCATGGTCGGCCGTGGCAGCTTCGGCAGCTGCCTCTGCAGCTCTTCTTCTTGCTGGGCTCTGACCTCTTCTGGTGAGGGCTGCTTGGCCCTGGATATCTGCATGCATGCATTCATGCACTCGTCCACCCATTTATCCATCCATCCATCCGTCTGCCTGTCCGTCCATCCATCCAGCCATCCATTCATTCAATCATTCATGCATTCATTCTTTCTCTTTCTTATTTGTATAGGGTCAACAACAGTCCGGCAGGCATGCACAGACATGGCATGTGACCCTGCCGGCTCACAGCCACCATGTCAGTGTGCACACAGATTGTACGTAAGAGAGAAAGCATGAAAAAATAGAAGGATGAAATAGGGAAGGACGATGCCGTCAGGCAAATGTAGACGTTATGTACGCATGGTAGCACTACCCAGCATAACAGCAGGTCTCCTCACATACTGCTCAGCTGTCAAGCTGGGCAGTTGGTAATTCAGAACAGCCAGCCACGACTGGGCTGGACTCTTATGCTCGATGTGACTAAATATAAGAGCTATGACAGTTATTCTTATACTCAAAGCTGATACGATATATTCTTGCAACCAATATGACTGAGAATCCGGCTCTTATGTGATCTCACCTGTGCCTGTTGGCAATACCTTCAACACAATGTAGAGAGTTCATTATAGCATGATAGCACTACCCAGCACAACAGCAGAACTTTTCCCATACTGCTCAGCTGTCAAGCCACATAGGTACCAAATGAGGAACAGGAGCGAGGTTGGGGGGGAGGGAGGGAGGAGGGGATAAGACCCAGCTACGGCTGGGCCGGATTCTGAAGTGATCTTACTTGTGCCTGTTGGCGGTGCTTGCGGGCTTCCCTCACACGGCGTTCATGCTCACGCTGGTCTGCACGCTTCTGCCATTGCTCTTCTTTAGCTGCTGCCTCCTACATGACAGTCCACACTTGAATGAGAAGTTGCAACAGTGACAACCATGCTCACGCTGGTCTGCACGCTTCTGCCATTGCTCTTCTTTAGCTGCTGCCTCCTACATGACAGTCCACACTTGAATGAGAAGTTGCAACAGTGACAATCATGCTCACGCTGATCTGCATGCTTTTGCCGTTGCTCCTCTTTAGCTGCTGCCTCCTACATAGTAGTCCACATTTGAATGGAAAATCAAAACAGTGACAATCATGCTCATGCTGATCTGCATGCTTCTGCCATTGCTCCTCTTTAGCTGCTGCCTCCTACATAGTAGTCCACATTTGAATGAGAAATCATAACAGTGACAATCATGCTCACGCTGATCTGCATGCTTCTGCCGTTGCTCTTCTTTAGCTGCTGCCTCCCACCTGACATTCCAGCAAGGTATTCCGCGTTCAAACATGGACAGGTAACAGTGATTATCATGATGACAAAGACAAGCCCTAGTCCCTGGTAGGAAAAACTGTTGTAGTGCCAGCGTCCACCAGCTGATGATCTTGTGCTAGCACCAAAGAAAGTTTGAGCTCGCATGGGTGAGAAGCAGAAGGCTCAGGTGGTTAGGCCATTTTTCTACAATGCAGGACAATACAGTGCCCAAAGCGATGATGGCTGGTCAAATTACAGATCCAAGATGCGTGGGTTGGCCGTGAAAGATCTCGAAATGACATTGTCTGATTTTGAACATCATTGAGCATTGTAGTACCTGAGCATAACATGGACTTTCTATGTCTGAACATCACACGTCCCTACCATAACGCGCCGAGAACAAGCTGACCTGGCAAGACAAGACTTGTGCCACACACATCTAGCATTTGCTGGAACGCGTTCCCATGATCGTCAGTGTCATTGCACTGCTGTTGATGTGAGAGTACCTTCTCACGGCGTCTCTGTAGACGCTCAGCGCGCCGGTCTCTCTGCCACTGCTGCTCTGATCTGCGCTGCTCAGCTCGGCTGTACTGGGAGTAGTAATAGTCATCATCCTCGTCACTGTCATCATAGGTGTGGACTCTGCCAGCCAAAAAGCATTTCAGGATTCACATGCAACGAGGTCAAGGTGAGATGAAGAAAAAGTAGAGGGGCCACCAGCTGTGGAAATGCTAGGTAGCATTCAGGGAGGTTGATGGAGAACTTTGTTGCATTGGGAGTGCAGAATTGACTGATTTTCAATTGAACTAATGAATCAATTGATCAAGTAATGTGTTTACATGTGATGGTATGCAGGACCTTACATGACTGCTGGAAAATGCAAGTCCTGGCTTGCACACAAACTGGGAGAGGCAACATGTGTGTGTCACATATCATGTATGTTACAGTGTTGTCTGTCCTAACACCATGTGAAAACAAGCTGAAGAAGACCAGCAGGCTCTGGCATTGTTTCAAACTGTGTTTGCTGCAGTTTGAAGTTGCACAGGCCAAATCCGAAGCATATGACACATGTCAAATGGTTTTAACAAAAGTCTGTTACCTGCTGCCTTCAAACATGGTGCCCCCAAACATGGTGGGACCAGCATGCATGTGACCAAATGGGTTGCCACCCACAAACGTAAATCCAAAGCCTTCCCCAGGGCTGCCCCTTATCCCCCCTCCCATACCCCCTCCCATGCCTCCCCCTCTGCCGCCTGCCATGTCCATTTTCATGTGCATCCTGTAGCCAGCAATGTGTGCAATCAAACTTATCAAAACAATCAGCAGCATGGTTCATTCTTATACATTCTGTGCTTGTTGCTTGCAATCATAATGCCAAGTCACAGCACGTCAGCAGATTGTGACATACGCATGCATTCTGCATTGTTTCCATATGCATGCATTGTGTGCGACTTACATATGCATGAAGAAAGCAAAGGCTTCTCCCATGTCGTCGTCCATGGTGAACTCATCTTCTTCTGACTCAGAATCAGGCTGAGTGACTTTCTGATGAGCTGCATAGACTTCCTGGAATCTACTCTTGGCTTCCTCAGGATTGTCAGGGTTCTTGTCTGGATGCCTGAATGCATTTGCAAGTGTCACCAGCTGGTGGCTTAAGCTAACATCACCATAGCCAAGCTTGGAATGTTACCATTTGAGGGCTAGCTTTCTGTACGCCTTCTTGATGGTGTCTTCATCAGCATCCGGCTGTGACAAGCTTGTGACGTTGAGTATCAGCAGCGGCAGGTAGCGCAGCGTAAATTAGCAGCAGTGTGTAGCGGCGTTACCTCGACGCCAAGAATATCAAACGCCTCTTCTCTAGTCAATTTCACCATGTTTATTGACTAGACGAGCGCCCACCTGTTCCAAAATTGCACGCACTTGATATCCCAGACGCCTGGTGGCAGTCTCGGGAAGTGAAGTCAATTCATGCTAAGAAGCAAACGCCCATCGTGAGAAACTCTAAGCCATGCAGTCGAGCTGAGCCTGGCTGCAGTACCGCACAATGCATGTCTTTCCTGCAGCGCTTTTGCCAAATCAATGATCGATCTGGCGCGGTTTGCAGCAAAGGGTCCGTGTAGATTCTCGCATGGCGAACGGTCGCACGCACCGCGCAGATACGGAGATTTAAGCAATACTGTACAGTCAACCGGTGAAACAGTTGGTGGAGCGGGTCGGCATTGGGTTGTATAAATCTAGTGGTCCGGCCTGCCAGCTTGCGGTGGTAGTAACACGTCCAGCGCCATCATGCAGTCAGCTGCATCTTACGAAGTCCCTGTCGGGCGCTGGCTGTATTGAACGGGTATAGCTGCATGTCGTTAGCAGGCCGGCAGCTTGCGTCTCAGCGAGCTACGCTGCGCGGATTTGGTCAGAAACCCAGTGCTCCGCATTGTCGACCTTTGATATGCCGACGACAGCTCAGCCTAAAGGCGCCTTTAGCCCGGAATTGTACAACAGACGCCAGGCTGGCTCAGGACACTTCCGGAACTGCTCCTTCAAAGCACCACGAGAAAGAGGCGATATTGCTGCAGCGATATAAAGCTCACGATGCCGCTATCACAGCCACTCTCGTACTTCAGGACGCGGGTATTTTATCCTTCGCAGCTTGAGTGGTCTCAGTGTTTGCCAGGGGTAGCGTTTTGAGGCTCACCTGCGACTGTTTTTCACAGGCGACACCAAGGAAGTTGTGACAGCATCGCTGGACAAGTCTCTTGCGTTGTGGAGGTTACAGGTACATTTTCAGAAGTCAATTGCTGTCGGTCTGCAGTTAGTTGTATGAATGACACCTGCTGCATGGCTTGTGTTGTGTGCTGCCTCTTGAAAACCACCTTTATTGTTGTTGCTTTGCAGGACGCATCACTTCCAGATGCCACCCCAAGCACTAGCGGTGTCTCAGAAGTTGTCAGACTCTCCCCTGATGTTGCTCCAATTTTCAGCCTAGTAGCAGACTCTCACGCCCTGGGAGACAGCCACAATCAGGTCTTCTGTGGCAACCTAGCCAAGAGTGTAGTGGCTTGGGAGCCACCAGACTCTCACTTGATTCCCAAAGTGCACCTCAATAGTCATACTGGCTGGGTGAGGGGATTGGCAACCAGCCGTCGCTGGCTGTTCAGGTGAGCGAAGCTGACTGTCACTGACATTTCTTGATTGCTTTGTATGCTGTCAAAGTCAAGTGGACATGAGCTCGACAGTGCAACTGCAACTGTGCATACATGCTTTTTGTTCTGATTGATTGCCATCCTGCGCTGTCATTTTTTGAGCCCAGGTTTGTCAGCTTTGCAACCAACTAATGGTTTTGCATCCAGCAATTTGTCACACTGCTGGACAGTGCATTGTTGCATATGCCATCAGAGCCAGAATGGCAGCCAACAACACCTCGCAAGGTTGGGCTCATGTTGCTGTGCAACAACAAGGCCTTCATTGTTCTGTTTTGTGCCTGCTGCAGTTGCAGCTGCAATTTTTTGTGTCAATGGGACATGGCTCGTGCGGTGCCAAGAAAGGTCAACGAAGTGAAGCTCTTCACAGGAGACATTCAGGGGCTATGCACAGGCCGTAACAAGGTGTTTGCATGCACCTCAAAGGGAGCTATCAGGTACTGCAGCTCCCCGATCCGGTTTTTGTTTTCCCTTTGTCAGCTATATACATAATGGGCTTGTGACTACATCAGAACTGTACGCCAGTGGTCTTCCTGTTCTTGTCTGCACCTTGAACGAGATCATTAGGTGCTGGTTCCTGCTTCTGATGCAGCAAAAGCCAGTAGCAGTACCTTTGCTTGAGTCTGACTGGTGTGTCAAATTACATCACACATGCGTGGTGGGCATGACAAAAAAAGCTGTTGGTACAATCTTGTTGCATTGCCACCAGAAAGCAGATGACGCTAATCTGCATGTTTTGATCTGCATGGACACTATGGTGTTGTTGTCAAGGGTGATGTAACTTCATTCATTCATTCATTACACGTGTCCTGTCCCAGGGTCAGGTATATTTATTTCTGAGTAGCTGCCTGTATGAGGCCCTGTCTGCACAGCCAGCAGTGTCAAGGTGCATCCACCAGGTCACTGTCACCCGTGCTGGCCTGAATCTCCTTGTTTGATGCCTTCCTCTTCAAATGTTACTGCTACCTCTACAAACTTTACTGCCACCTCTACCAACGCTACTGCCACCTCTACCAACGCTACTGCCACCTCTACCAACAGTACCGCCACCTCTGGTGTGCTGCACCTTCCTATGTTGTCTGTTGTCTTGCAAATTCAGTCATGTTCCCATTGAGACATCAGAGACTTGCTCAACACGCAGGCCAAGCATGGGACACCATTGCTGTGCCACTTCCCCTTCTTCCCTCGCCTCCAGCAAACCGTCACAAGCAATCTGTCACAGCAAGGCTACCACATTTCATTCAAGCAACAACCAGGGTCCTGTTTGCTCAATCCTTGCAGCCTCATTGGCTTGCTCCATCTGGTTGCAGGGCCTGGAACATCGGCAAGAAGGGTGAGCTGTCAGAGGCAGGTGCCCGGGAGAAGGCCCACAAGGACAGAGTGACAGCCATCCTGTGGCACAAGAACTTCCTGTACAGCGTCAGCTACGACGGCTGCATCAAGATGTGGGACGGCACCAACCTAGAGCTGGTAATGGAAGTCAAGAATGCTCATAATGGGCAGCGCATCCAGTGTGGTGCCGTCGCCCCAGATGGCTTTCTCTACACTGGTGGCGATGACAAGGCAAGTGCCTCCTGCAAACAAGTTTGCAACTTTGACGCTGTCTGTCGGATGAGCGGTGTCTTTCAATGCAGCATGTGTGTGTCATGTGTAGCGCAGTCAGTGCAATGCTGTCACTGTAACCATGAATTACCAACTCTGGACTCTACAACCCCAAGTGGGGCTTAGTACATCAGCGCTGATCGCTAGGCAATATTTTAGCTGTATTGTTGGGATTGTGCAAGCAGGATGCTCCTTTGCTATGTTTCTTTTCTGGGTGCGTTCAGTGTGGCGCTGTTGCCACACATGACTTTCTGTGTAATTGTGCAGATGATCACATAATACTGTTGCGCAACATCACTTTTGATCATAGGGTTTATGTAATCCTCCCAGAATGTTGTCTTGTGTGTGTTTTGACATGCACAGCTCACAGGCATTTTTTCCAGTGTTAGTGTCATTGCCTCTGTGTACACTGCAAAAGGGTCACTATGTTCGCCTTAGCTTTATGCCTTTTGTTCTCCCTTTCAGTTCTTACAGGGCTCTGTGTGTCTGCTGAACACATACTCCTTCTACGAGCAGTAACATAGGAAAGATAGTTGATGAATTTTTGTCATGATGAAAAGCCGCCTTAAAAAGGAGAGCACAATAGGAAAAGTGTCTGTGTCACTCAGTGACAGTGCATCTGACGACTGCAGTCTTTGGCGCGCTTCACACTCGCAGGTTGCATCACACTCGCAGATTGCATCATCCTCGCAGATTGCATCACACTCTGCTTGTCTGTTGTGCAGCTTGTGAGACGGTGGAGGCTGGGCTCACTGGTACCTTCTGAGGCAGACGCTCTCTTCTGCCACAACTACAATGTGCGCTCTCTGTCAGCCGGGCGGCGTGACCTGCTCGTGTCTGGTGACTCATCTGGGGAGATTGCAATATGGCAGGTTTGAGGGTTTTAGGATTTTAGGTTTTTGGAAATTTCAGGGTTTGATGATCACATCAGGCTTGTTTCCAGACAGGACAGGCTGTCATGTCTTCTGTCGCATGTGCTTCCTGGTGACGGGTAGGCATACATATGGCAGCACACTGCAACATCATGCTTAGCGATTGATAATCTGCATCCCTGTCTGACAAGGGGGTGACCAGCGCAGTCAAGCAATGGGCAGATGCAGTTATACGGTGATGATGAAATGGGTAGAAAATGTTACTCAGAGCATACTGTTATGCTCAGAAGAAGTCTGACAACTAAGCAGCACAGCGTCAGAAGAGCATCGGAAGATGCAGGTCTTTGCAGGTAGAGTTGCAGACCTCAGATTTGCTTATAATTTGCAGTTATGATGCAGTATCACCATCAGGACCTGTCATGAAAGACACATATTTTTGAGTTCCGAGAGTTGTCGGTTTGCAGCGTTCAGCTCAACAGCAAATGCTCTTGTACCAGGGCACAAGTATTACGGGTGATTGGCTTTTGAGGCTATTTGCTAATGATGAGATAGTTGGTGTGTGTGTCTTGGTAGCTGCTGTGATGGCACGCAGCTGAAGGGTTGACGTCCTTTGTATTTTTGCTGTATACTATGTTTTGTTTTAGAACACTATTTTATTGGGCAGCACATTTGTGTAGGGAACAGCCTGCATTGGTAGCGGTTTGATTGATTCTTCAGATGTCGGTACTGCATTGCTCTGATAATTGCCTGTAGCTGCAACTGACTTGCAGTTCCTCTTTGAAGTCTGTGTAATCGAATGGTCAGCCTTGATTGCAATTTCAACCTGGCTAAGCATGTGTTGGCCGCCACGGCAGACGCAAAGACAGTCATGACGCTGCCTGTCTTGATGGTAATGAGTTCAATCAATTGCTTGGCTGGTGAGTCGTGGCAGCAGGAGACTTGCATAAGGACATCGGTCCTCACCAGGCTAAGGCTAGGATTGCGGTGCTTGGAGATGCATTTAGGGTTTGTGTGCAGCCTGATTTGCCTGTTGGTCCTTCGGCCTGCTTGGAAAGGGTTTATCCCTAAAACTATAAACCCAACCTCGTGCATCCTCCTGCATGCTAATCCTTTGGTCATTCTATTCTGCAATTCATATCTGTCCACTGGCACAGGGACTACTGCAAACCTTCAGCAAATTTGTGCAGTACCAGGCAGCATAGCTAAGTGTGAGCCAAATGCACGTGGTCGTTTTCTCAGGGAATGCTTATCTTGTAGGAAGTGTTTATCTGACTGAGTTCATAACATGAAGGGCCCGTGTGACTCTTTCTGTTTCTTCGCGTGACGTACTAATGCACATGCGAAATGAGCCATGGCGAGTTTTGAGCCAAAGGGCATCAGAGCATTAGCTATAGCATGTGCACACAATGGCCTTGCATAACAATCGATTGAACACAATGTCATGTAGTTGATGATGGACAAGGTATTTGCTTGATCAACAATGCATCATGTTGGCTTTGGTCTTTGCCAAGACGAGCTTCTAAAGTGCCGTCTCATATGTGTGAAGCGTGTTAGATATAGAATGTGGTTTGTTGGTGTATGGCCCCGTGTGGAGGACAAACTCTGCTTCCTCGCGTGACGTACAAACGCGCAGAAATGAGTCATGGCGAGTTTTGAGCCACGCATCTGCAATGTCCGCTAGAACCTGCTGCGACCGCCCTTGCTAGATGGCCTGCCTGCCACAGACTGTAAATCAAGTCACCTTTAGCCGAATTCGACCGCCAACCAGTCGCTTAGTAGCTGTCGATATGCAGTCAACTCGCATGCAGCCTGAGATCACGGTCAGGAGCTCCGTGTCCGTTTCGCGCAATAGCACACAGCGTGCAAGCTTTCTGCCGTGCAAACAGTGTCGCAGAAGCATCGCCCACAGTGATCGCAGAACACTGCGTGTGGCTGCTCAACAGCAACAGCAGGAGCAGAAACCTGCAGTGGCTAAGTATGCTGACAGCGTCGGGTTGCCGACCGAGGAAGGACTATTTGGCTTCAAGCCTTTCCCAGAGGTATGTGAAGCGTGACTTATGCGTTTGCAGCTGCAAACAGGTAGACGTGGTCAACGGAGCTCTATGCATGGTATGTCTTGACAGCAGATTCAAGTGTAGGTATGGGTCGGACGCTTGGCCATGATGGGATTCGTGACCAGCATTGTTGAGGAAGCCATCACCAAGAAAGGCACTCTTGGGCAAATTGGCTTCATCACCCCATCACCTCCTTTGTTCATCACAATTTCAGGCGCAGCTACTGTGGCCACCTTTGTTGCACTAGCTGTCACATTTTACAATGCTAACACTGGCAAGATGACAGCCAGGCAAGTCACACGCCTACTGCTGGCAATCAAACTGCTGATGACATGAGCGATACGCTCTGTTCAACAATCTGAGTGTTTTGAAACTTTACCCAGGGATGCACAGAGGTACAGAGGCTTCCTGGGGATCAACAAGGAGTCACAAAATATTGCTGACTCTCAAAAGACAATGAAGGGCCAGGGCGACCCAGTATCACGTGCCATTGGGCCTGACAATTTGACAGACATTGCTCAAGCAAGGAAAGACATTCCAGCTGACAAGTAAGCCACTCTTTGCATGATTAAACAAACACATGAAACTTGCAAACCTCTCCAGCCCATGGTAGCAAAACTGGGAAGATCAATCCCTACAATCGCGCCAACTGCATTCAAAACTTTGCAAATTGCAGACTCGGTCTACAGTCCAGTTGTCTGGTTCTGTTTGTGACCAGCTCCTTGGCGAATCTTTGCAGCTGTTGATGCTTTCTGTGCAAGGGCCTAAGACTTGTGCAACTGTCTGTCGGGTTGCAGCAATGCGTCATTTTGTTTGGCAGACCATACAAAGTGGTTGGGTTGTGCTCATCATGCATCAGGTCTCAAAGTGGCATGTGATACAGTCTCACCCCCTTCAAGTTGTTGCAGACTGTTCACCTTCTGCGATACTGCCTGACCCAATTGCTTTCTCATTGAAACATGTAAAGTACACATACACTAGCTGGCACATGCAAATGGCGCATGCAGCTGTCACACCTCATGGATGAAAGTTCCTGCTTGGTTGATTGACTGCCTGATGGACTGCTTGCTTGCATGCTCGACTGACTGACTGACTGACTGACTGACTGACTGACTGAATGATGTTTACTGAGAGTGGTCACCAGTGCAGGTTGTTGAACTTTGATGACAGAGCCGAGGCTGACAGCTCAGCCTCTCAGTCAAAGATGGATGGCATTCAGGACTCGCTCCAGAAGGACAACCAGCAGAAGCAAGGCATGCCAGGACCAAACATGTCCCTGGCCTACAGAGATGATGAAGTAGAGAGGCAGAATTTTGCCAACGAGCCAACCCTCAAGTGAGCCTTCTTTCCTGTGGGTTTGTGCCTATGCTGTTAAAACGGCCCTGTGCATTTGTGCCTAAATGTTGTCAAAATAGCCTTCAGACCCCAACCTAGCTGTGATTCATGATTTGCTGCAGCAGTACGCAAACCTTCTGCATGTTCAGGATATGCTGTCAACTGTGCTTGGTTCAGATATTTGCTAACTATTGGTATGCCTATTCACAACTGCAGCTGTTGCATTTGATGTTCAGCTGACTCTAACACCTATTTACCAGTTTATGTTGTGCTATCTGTAGATGATTCAATTCTGATGCAACACACCCTGCTGTGCAGTTGACGATTGGCATGGTGGTTTGCTTTGCAGTATAGTCTGTCTGTATGATGCAATGACCATATCCTGTTGCACCAAGTCTTTTCTTCATGCCTAGAAGGGATACGTAGACTGAGAAAAATTTACAAGAGGTCTCTCACAAAAATAAATGCAATGACCATGTCCTGTTGCACCAAGTCTCTTCATGTTTCAGCCACATAGCCTGTATGGATGCTGTGATGCTTTAGGCATGCCTGCCAAGTTGACATTACAAAAGGTATCAAGTCTTCTTGTAGTCACATAGCCTTCATGGATGTTGTGATTCTGTAGATATGCCCGCCAAGTAGAGATTACAAATGGAAGATGGGCCATGCTGGGATTCCTGGCTGCCATCACCATTGAGGCTGCAACTGGCAAGGGCATTCTGTCTCAGTGCATCTTTTACGCCAAGGCGAGTGGTCTTTTGGGACAGCAGTCAGGATTCTGAATCATACGAAGTGATATGTAGAGTGGCAGCAAGATTCTTCTAGTGTTTCAGCACAGTTGGCTGTGTGGCTTTGCCAGCGTTGAGCAAATCGTTGAGCAATGAAGTGTCTTATGGTGCAACCGAATTTGTGTGTGGCTTTGACAGGGAGAAGTGCTTGTTTTGCATGCAGCAGTGCCTTGAGCTGATAAGTAGATTATGCAAGTGTGCCTGTGGCATATAAAAGATTGTGTTGCTGGGCGTAGGAACTTTATGCTATGCAGTAAATTCTCTGTAAGAGGAAATACTTTGATGACACATTGTGCTGCAGTACAAGACGGGTTTTTGTGTGAGTGGTCAATCCTGCCCACAACAGTACTGCGAGGCTGACCATTTGCAGATTCTGCCAGTTCTTAGCTTGGACCCCCTGGGAAGTCCTGTGCCATATCCTGTGTCCCCTGGAGCAGGCATGAGCCGTCACATGCTGAGATTAACCCGTCCGCTCCCATACTCTGCTCACCACAACCACGGCCTGACTAATTAGTATAAGTTGAGTCAGGGACATGGAACTTGATATGATGACACATGATTTTATTTGGTTTGTGCCCATTCAGGCCTTGGCTGCCTTGCCTGCCACTTGGCAGAGCTGTGAGCCAGGTGAGCCTGTGGCAGGTAGCAAGATCAGGTCACTAGTGCAGATGTTGCATGCTGTTGTAACCGTGCGGAAAATTTATAATACTACTGAAACTTTGTATCCTCGCACCAATGGAAGGCCAACCTCTGAGACAGAAATAGGATACTCTAAAAGTTTTGAATGAAACAAGTCTTTGGGAGTCATCTGAATAATCATGATTAAATCATCAGACAGTCACCAAGAGTTCGCTTCCGGTCACGCCAGCAATGCGCCGTGGACCACAGCTGTGCAATGTTGGCTGTGTTTGTGACTTGTGGTACCCGTTTTTGCATGTCCACGGGTCTTGCTTGCCTCTTGCAGTTGCCGTGGACGAGGTGGTTCGCTGTCATTTTCAAATGTTCTATTTTTCAGACGTTTGGTTGGTTTGCTGCAATACCTACCGTCACTTGTCGTATGTGGTCAGGTTTGTTGGCTGGCTCAAGCATTGCAATCTCTCTAGTGTCCTTCTATGTACGCTTGTCATGTCTCATTGGTCATAGACGTGTCTTAGGCCTGGCTGACTTGATGTTTGAGGCGCCACATGCTCACATGGAAATTTACAGCATAGCAGGCTTGCTTAGACAATGGCCAGATGTATTGTTACTGATTGTATAATGTGTGACATAGAATGCAATGGAATTGACAAGCTATCATATTGTTGGTGGCCTCTTATGACCAGTCCTGTACAGCTTTAGGACAAAAGGTGTTGTCCTTTCACCAACCATATCCGAGGCCAAGATACTCATTTTGCACTATTCAATGAATGATAAATTACAGATTGCACCTTTGACATTTACATAGACGGCCAAACTGTCCCCTCAGCATCAAGTGCGTACGTCTGCAGTGAGGAGCGCACATGATTAGTTTCAGCGCTTCTGCTCTGTAGCAAAAGACTCAGATCTCTCAGCGGTTTGCCCAAACTTGCAGCGCACTACACTGTACAGATATGCAATGCGCAATGACAATTTTGCGCACTATCAACAAAGGCTGCTTGTCAACCAATCCTATGCTGTCTAGAGCCCCACTGCGGTTCCTGTTGAATGTGATTGAGCCAGCGTCAAAGACAGTCTGTTCTCAGTAGAAAAGGAAGGAAACTATTCTTTGGAGGTGTAACCCCAGTATTGCAGCATAGGCACAACCACACTGATGCCCAGCAGCACAAGCACAATGGTAGAGAAGACATTTCTACTCTTGTCAGTCTCAGCCTTGGTCTTGTATGTCCTGTTCTTTCCCTCAGCTGCCCTTTGAGGCGCTCCAGGGTCCTTCTGACCTGCGCAGATCACAGCAGGCAATCAAACATCTTGGCCTTGAAACAATGACGTTTGCGACTTTTGCTACAGGCAAAGCTCAAGTCACGTGACCATGATTATACATGCAAACAATCATTGCAGACTCCACGACAGGTCAGAAACGCTTTATTGCTTGTACAGATTCCCTGACATGCTCCTAGCTTTCAAGGCAGCTTACAGTGGACATATTTCATCATGCAACTGGCATAGTTGCCCAAAACAGGTACGATTATAGCTGTTTGACTTGCCTGTCAAGGAAGATTCCAGGCGTTTTACTGAGCTGCTGATGGTTTCATTAAACTTCTCCTGCTCGGTCAAGATTGGGATGTTGTCTCCAATCACACTGTCAATCATGCTGTCTCCTACTTTCTGCAGTCAACATATAAACTCATGTTATTGAGCCTGGCATGACAGACATTACCAGCATAGGCATGACGTATACCATTTCAGGGTGGCACCTGAATCGAGCCAAAGCTGCACCAGCAAATGCTGATATAATGCCACAGTACATGTACACTCTCAGCAAAGCATGATTGTTTGCGCTGGCCCCAGAAGATTTGCAGCGTTGGACATGCAAAGCATACAGTCTGGCGACAATGTGTTCTGGGTAACCTGAACCCCTGTTGTTTCCCACCCAAAGTGGGTTCAGCTATGCACTTGAGACACAATGAATGATTGAATTACTGGTCGAGATGTCTCGATCATCATTTACCTGGATAAAGGCTGGACCTCCAGTGATTGCACCGTCTTTGCCTGTTGTAACAACAATCATGATGCCCTTCTTGTCTGCTTCTGCCTTGTCAGGGTACCATCTCGCCAGGATCTTGTCTCCAAATGCAAAGCCATCTGTCTCAAACTCAAGCTTTCTGACAGTCACCACTTCAAGTCTATATCCTGTCTCTGTCTGCACGAGGAAGCATGCTGCTCAGTGTGCTGCTGGCCATGAACGCAATTGTATCAGCAAGCATGTTGCTGACAATTTACCTCAAGTTTGTAGAGCCTGTCATTGACAGCCTTCTTGGTGGTTTTGTTCAACACCCCAGCATCATCAATGAGGTAGTTTAAGGAAGGAGTCGAGGTGTTGATCACGTCAAACTCGCTGGCAACAGCTACTCCTGAAAGGCTGCCAACTGATAGCACAGCTGCTGCAAGAGTTGCTGTTAGGTTCTGGCGTAGTCCCTGGATCAAAGTAGTATCCTGTCCAAAAGCAACGTCTTTCAAGTCCGTGCCGTTTGGGGCACGTCAGGAAAATGACACAGACATGTTACTTGTTGTCAACGGGAAATCCTGGAGTCGGGAACTTCTCTGCCCGCTGAGAAATAGCGTCATGTCAGGCTTGTAGTGAGACACGAAGCCCACAGGCGACAGCAGAGCGCAATCATTTGCGTGACCCGCACCTTATGTGCCTGGCATGTAAGCTGCTGGCGAGACACACTTGCTTGACGGCGTCCGGCCAAACCAAACGCAGCACCTCTTGTTCGAACTCGCTGTTGAGAGCAACCTAGGTGCGAAGTGGGAGCACCTGACAGGCACGTCGTCATGGTGTACAATCAAAGTGCCGGGGCGTTACTAGCTCGCATATGCCGAACGGCTATCGTTAGTGCTGCTACCTTGTGCGTTGAGATTAGACTTAAAGTCACGTGGAGAATGCTACGCCGGGCTGGGTCAATCTTTTTTCGACAGTTTGGTTCGTTTGGTTATCTCGTTCGGTTCAACGCGTGTGCGTGTGTGCGAACATTTTGACTGATGCAGGTGAGCCAATTGTCGGCATCGCCATCAGTGTGTATTTGAAATAGGGCTTAGCTATTATCTATTAGTATTGGGTGCTGGGTCTGGTTTGTTGCTGTATTGCTCGCCGTGATGAGTCTTCTGGTCAGTCTGTGGAACGCATGGTTCTTGAGTGTGCTCTGTCTGGCCGTTGCAGCTCTGATTCCCGTTGTGTATCTGGTGTTGAAAAGCACGACTAAACGCCCTACCTTTTTGGAACCCAACCTTTTCAAAGAGCTTCCCCTGATTGACAAGAAAGTGCTGAGCTACAACACAAGGCTGTTCAGGTGCAGGCCATGACTCCCTCTGTGCATATGCCGGGCATACCTGCCACATCAATTTACGGTCAACAAATAGGCAAGGCGACCCTCACGAGAGGTTTTGTGCGTCTTAGGTTTGGACTGCCGACCAAGGACACATTGCTAGGTCTGCCAATCGGGCAGCATATAACATTCAAAGCAAAGGATGGTGATGGCAAAGATTTCTTCAGACCGTATACACCAACAACAGACGATGACACCCCAGGACACGTAGACTTTGTGATCAAGGTTTACCCTGAAGGCAAGATGTCACAGCATCTTGACAAGATGGAAGTTGGGCAGACGATGCTATTCAAAGGCCCAAAAGGCCGGTATCAGTATCAGCAGGGCAGCCTCCGTGCAATAGGCAAGTCTAACATGCCCAAAACCTGGCTTCATCTGATTCCCAGTGACAGGTGCAGGAATTTCGTTTTGTCTGACTGCAGCAAAAGCACACCTCAAGACAGCACAGCAGGAATGACTTTTGCATGTTCACAACTGCAGGCATGCTAGCTGGTGGCACTGGAGTGACACCCATGTATCAGGTGGCAAACGCAATCCTGAAGAATCCTGCTGACAAGACTGAAATCACATTGCTGTTTGCAAACGTGTCAGCAGACGACATCTTGATAGAGGAACAGCTCACCAACCTGCAGGCTTTGTCTCCACAGTTCAAGGTTTGCTGTCAGCCTCCCAGCAATGCACTGTCAGAGTGCATGTTGGGACCAATACGTTTGACGAATAGTGCATGTACACTGATGCACAGCAGGTGGCAATCAGTGAAATCATTTTAAAATTTGCTGCATGCCTCAGGTAGCCTGCCAGTCCTGCAAAACCCCACAACCAAGCACTTTTCTGCTGTGATATTGAGACCCTTTTGTCATGATACTCTGTTGGGACGTCAGTGTGGAGTGCTATGCAGAACATCACAGATTCAAAAGCAACATCATTGAATCTGTATGCTGTCATGCATGTGCAGGTGCACTATGTACTGAATAAGCCACCGCCAGGGTGGACTGGTGCTGAGGGTTTCATTTCCAGCGAACTTATCAAAAAGCACTTTCCCCCACCAGGAGAAGGCGTCAAGATTCTTCGCTGTGGGCCATTGCCCATGAACAAAGCCATGAAAGCACACCTAGATGCCTTAGGATATACCCCTGAGATGCAGTTTGAATTTTGATCATGCTGATATCATTTTATATTTAGTGGCAACATGACTGTTGATATGCACTTATTTGTTGCCCACAATTATTTTGAGACAGAGTGGCATAACAGTCTAGGCTATGCTGGGCCTATCACTTTAAGAATCGCTGACGAGGCACATGCTTGTGCGTGCTGAGCAGTGAGGCCCATACGACCTTTTGTTGAGATCACCCCGAAACGCCCTTTGGGCGTTATTTGGAAGCCCTGTGGGCGTTGAAAGCAGTGTGGTGCAGAATTGCGACAGATTCTAACATGACGACACCTGACATTGGGCTAGCTTGTCATTGTCAAAGCCTGCAGCTGCATTTAAGCAGCCCAGGTGACCATCTGTTTCACTTGAGCAAACACCACTACAGAAGAGGCGCTTGGCTTCCTGGATCTATGGGGTTTTAACAACAAGCAGCATCAACTATTGCACAGAATCTCTCCAATCTTGGTGTGAACTACGCATCTGCTGGAACAAGCATGCAGGAGTTGCACGAAGTGCAGCTAGGACCAAGCAGCTCTGCTTCACAGTGAGCAAACAATGTCTGTAGACAAACCTAGTGCAAGTAACAAGCCCTGTCTGTAGGCAATACACCATGTTGCAGTACCGTAACTGCCAATACACCATGTTGCAGCACCGTAACTGCCAATACACCATGTTGCAGCACTGTAACAGCCAATACACCATGTTGCAGCACCGCAACAGCCACACAAGCTTGCAATCACAACTCTGACAGAGCAATGTCCATGACTTCCAGCAGGAAATCTGCATCCTGCTCAGTGATGCACATGGGGGGCTTGATCCTGAAGACATTGCCCAGCAGGCCACCCTTGCCAATCAAGACACCCATGTCTTTCATGCGCTCAAACACCTGAAGGGTCTCCTCCTTTGCAGGTGCCTGCAACTCAGATGTGAGACTGTAATCAAAGGACAGAGGAGGAAATACAGTGTGTCTGTGAGCAACTCACTGAATGCATGAATAGGTTTGTCAGCAGGTCAGTGACTGCATGGTCCTTCAGACAAAGATCATACGTGTATGCATGCACGTCAAGTTGGTCACAAGGGTGCTTGTTTGCACTACAGAAAAGCCCCATGGTGGACTTTCAACAGGCCACCTACCTTTGTATCCCGGTCTTTCACCAGCTCCACTCCAAGCATGAGCCCCTTGCCACGCACATCACCAATGATGCTGTGCTTCTTCTTCAGTGCATGTAGCCCCTTCTCTATGTGGCCTCCAACCTGTAAGGTAGTCATCTCATCAGCACATCAGTTTCATGGCACGAGATAAGGTGGCATCAGCAGGTCAAACAACAGTGGTTTTGCACAGCCACTCCAAAAAGTAAGCAACAGCAACATTGATGTTGTTTTGAACCAGCAATGAGCAATTGAAGATGAGCAACCAGCAATGAGGAGTAGCCCAGTGAGCAAGTGCATGAGCAGTGAACATTTCCGAACAGGTAACCAGGAACATGTATTCAAAACTTTAAATTCAGAGGAGAGGCCCACCTTCAGACTGTTGGCCTGTAGTCCATCTTCTTCAATTGCCTTCAGCACCGCCCTGCCTCCCGCCGAACACACCGGGTTCCCGCCGAAAGTGTTGAAATGCAGCCGCCGCGACATGGTCTGCGCCACTTCCTCTGTAGTCACAACAGCTGCCAAAGGCAAGCCGTTGCCAATGCCCTTGGCCATTGTCACGATGTCTGGAATGACGCCTTGGTGTTCAAAACCCCAGAACTTGGTGCCGGTCCGGCCGAAACCTGTTTGGACTTCATCAGCAATGCACACTCCGCCGGCTGCTCTTACATGCTGCATGACCAAGACACACACTGCTTGAGTTGCTGCTGTACTGTTTGACACTATGCAGGGAGTCATTATTGCATATGTCATATGTCATGTGTCACAGCTGGCTACAATTTGAACAGAAATGCACATATGCATGTTACCAACAAGGGGACATTTTTGATTGCAGCAAGAGAGAATCTTGGTAACGGCCACACAGTACATTTCCTTCTCATCTTTTCTGCAGTATGAGCAACAGCAACAAATGGCAGCCATTTCCTGTGACACAGACTACTGCCATTACCAACCATGCAAATTGCAACCAAGAAACGAAGCAAGGGTGTAGCACCTCCAAGTCTTGAGGTACTAAATATGGTGGAACCATCGGAAATGGACAGCAGTGGAAGCTGCATTCCAGTCATCACCGTTTAATCCAATTGTCACTATGTAATCAAAATTTACCTTGTAAGCTTCAGCCAGGTAGCCGTCAGCAAGGGGTGTAGCGCCACCAACGCCTTGAATGGTTTCAGACAGGAATCCGGCCACCTGGCCTGATGTGGCTGTTTGAATGAGGTCCCGTACATCTTCTGCATATGCTGGACCATCATTGCCAAACCTGCCTCGGTAGGGGTCAGGGTTCAAGGCATGTTTCACTCCGCCGCCCTGCACAAGT
>JAABUP010002281.1_pt1 | contig 37725 bp, 30 predicted proteins | sample 5559201 | NCBI WGS metagenome assembly JAABUP01 (sample SAMN10711887, study PRJNA513373) | rock metagenome | isolation source: Antarctica rocks | place: Antarctica | reverse complement strand
GCGAGGAACCGGAACTCTCCACGACCACATCGGCCCCATGTCCGTCAGTGGCCGCTGCGATGACCTCGCCGACGTCTTCGATGCGAGGATTCGCGGTCACCTGCACGCCCCGCTCTCGAGCGAAAGCGCAACGCCCGACGATGGTGTCGATGCCGATCACCGTTGCACCGGCAAGCTGAGCGAAATATGAGGCGGCCAGCCCGACCGGGCCCAGACCGACCACGACCACCGTGTCGCCGAGGCCGAAGCCCGCCCGGCGCAGGGCGAGATAGCCGGTTCCCGCGCCGCAGGAGTAGTAGGCCGCCTCGGCCAGGGTGACGTTGTCCGGCACGATGACGCAGTCTCGAGCTCGGACGGTCATGAAGTCCTGCAGGGCTCCTGGCCTGTCAAGACCGTAGACGCCCCAGCGCTGCTGGCAGTTGATGTCCCAGCCGCGGCGACACTCCTGGCAGTAGCCGCAGCCGGCCATGTGGTGCACCACCACCCGGTCACCCACAGCCGGGTGATCGATACCGGCGCCGACCGCGGCGACGACGCCGGCGGGCTCGTGGCTGGGCACGATGTCGGGGTTGGTGCGTAGCCCGAACACCTCGCCCCGGCGCTGGGCGGCCGGAATCCGGTAGTGCATGTGCAGGTCGCTGCCGCAGAGCCCGGCCGCCCGCATCTCCAGCAGGACCTCCCCAGGCCCTGGTTCCGGCTTGGGCCGGTCGATGATCAACACCTGGCGGTCGCCGGGAAGTAACACCGCTCGCATGCTCGGTCCTCTCGTTGTTGTTCGCCGACTGACGAGCCTGGGCAGGCTCAACCCTTGACTGCTCCCATGGTCAACCCCGAGACCAGCTGCCGCTGGAAGAAGCCGACCACCAGGGCGGTGGGAATGAGGACCAGGGTCGAAGTGGCGGCCAACTGACCTAGATCGATGCTCTGGAAGCCGACGGCCTGGTAGACCGCCAGCGGTGCCGTGATCGCTTTCGTGTCGGTCAGGATGAGGGAGAGGAAAAAGTCGTTCCAGGACAACAGGAATGCGATGCTGGCCGCACCGACGATGCCGGGTATCGCCAGCGGGAGCAGGATGCGGCGGAATGCGCCGCCGTAGCCGCATCCGTCGACCAGGGCAGCCTCCAGCAGCTCTCTGGGTATGGACCGGAATGATTCGATGAGAATCCAGGTGACGATGCCGGCCGACACAACGACGTGCGCCAGGATCAGGCCGATGGTGGTGTCCTGCAGTCCGAACTGCCGGTAGAGCAGGAAGAACGGCAGAGCGACAGCGATCGGCGGAGCCATCCGGGAGGACAGCACCCAGAATTCGTACCGGTCGGTCCGGCCGACCGCGAGATGGCTCAGGGCGTAGCCCGCACAGGTGCCGCAGGCCACCGAGATGACGGTCGAGCCGACGGCGGTGAGCAGGCTGTTGAACAGACCCAAGCGCAGCCCGGGCTGTTGCAGCGCGGTGGAATAGGCGCTGAAATCCAGGCTGGGGAACCAGGTCGGCGGCAGGCTGGTGGTTTCGGTCGCGGACTGCAACGACATATTCAGCAGCCAGTAGATCGGCAGGAGCGACCACAGCCCGAACAGGGTGAGGGTGGTCCAGGTGCCGTACTTGCGTTTCTTGCGGGCTTTCCGGCCGACACTGGCGATCGGCTGGTCGGTGGGCTTCGGTGGCAGAGGACTGATGGTGGTCACCGTTCCCCCCGCTGTCGGGTGAGGCCGCCCAGCAGCAGCCGGGCGAGCAGCGTGGCGAGCACCAAGAGAATGGTGGCGGCTGCGGCGGCGCGACCGAAGCTGAGGTAGCTGATGCCTTGTTGAAAGATGTAGTAGTTCAACATCACTGTTGAGGTACCCGGGCCGCCGGACGTGAGAATCTGGATGCTGTCAAAGGTCTTGAGCGCGTCGATGCTCCGGAACAGGACAGCGACGATGATGTACGGGCGCAGCAAGGGCAAGGTGAGGTACCGGAAGGTCTGCCAACTTGAAGCGCCGTCCACCGCGGAGGATTCGTACACGTCCTTGGGGACGGAGGCGATCCCGCCGGCCACGATGATCAGGACGAACGGCGTCCACTGCCAGACATCGACGATCATCAGGGTGATCAGAGCGGTGCCCTGCTCGCCGGTCCAGTCTGGCTGGGGCAGATGCAACAGTCCCAGGACGTAGTCGATGACGCCGTAGGAGACGTTCAGGATCACCCGCCAGTTGAAGAGCACCGCTACCGGTGCGGCCGCCATCGGGATCAGGAACAACGCTCGCAGAATCGGAGCGCCCCGCGAAATCCGGTCCAACGCCATCGCCACGGTGAGCGCGATGATCAGTTCGATGCTGACCACCACGACGGTAAACAGGATGGTGGTGCGGATGCTCTCCCAGAACAGGCTGTCGGAGAACAGATGTGTGTAATTGGAGAACCCGATGAACGTCGTTGACGGGTTCGTGGAGGCCTTGTCGGTCAGGCTGATGACCAAGTTGTAGATGAACGGCGCCACCGTCAGCGCCACCAGGATGATGGTCAGCGGCGCGAGAAAACCTCGTCGGGCTCGGTTCCGATGAGCCGACAGGTCAGACGCGTGTCGACCGCCCTTTTTGGGCGCCGTGGTGGGCGGAGTACCGACCAGCGTCCCGTGCTCAGCCAATAATGCTCGCCGCCTGCGTCTGGGCAGCGTTCAAGGCCTGCTTGGCGTCTGCGCCGGTAACCGCCGAGTTGATCGCCCGGGCCAATCCGTCGGAGGCCTGCGACCACTTGGTGTTCTGCCAGGCCAACGCCATCGGCTGAGAGTCCGCGTTCTGCAACGCTTTCAGAATTCGGTCGGCGTTGTCCTTTCCGATCTTGGCCGAGGCGTCGGCCGTTTGCCAGGAACTGGCCCTTGCCGGGGAAGCCCCGACCAGCCCGGCGGCCTGGCTGACCGGCTTGCTCGTCGACCACTGCAGGAACATCCATGCGGCATCCTTGTGGGCACTCTTGGAGTTGATCCCAACGACCCAATACCAAACGTTGGGGACGCTCTTGCCGTTCTTGGCCGGGAACGGATAGGCATCAATCGACATGGCCACCTTCGACTTGCTGGCGTCCTTCAGATCGCCCAGGAAGGTAGACGAATCCACCCACATCGCCAGCCTGCCCTGCTGCATCGCCTGCTCGTTCTCCAGGAAACCCCAGCTGCTGACGCCCTTGGGCCCGGTCTCCCGCAGGAGCTTGGCATACAGCTGCAGCGCGGTGACGTTTGCTTCACTGTCAAAAACCGCTTTACCCGAGGGATCGATGAAGAAGCCGCCTTCGGTGAAGGCGAATCCGCCGAACGGCCACGGCGTCTGGTTGGCGCTGGCCACCGCCCGGGAACCGAATCCGGCCACCCCGCCCTTGTTCGCCGCGACGGCCGCGGTGACGAGGTCATCCAGGGTCGCCGGGGGTGCCTTCACCACATCGCTGCGCAGGAAGAGCATCTGCGCTTCCGCCGTGATGGGCATGGCCATGGTCTTGCCGCCGGACTTGGCGAAGGACAGCGCACCGGGAAAGAAATCGTCCTTCGCGTACCAGGCCGGATCGGTCAGCTTGGTATTCGTCAGGTAGCTGTCTAGCTGCTCCAGCCAACCGGAACCGGTGGCCTGACCGAACTGGTTCACCATGAAAATGTCCGGCGTGCTCGAACCTCCGGAGAGCTGCACCGCAATCTTGGAGACGTACTGGTCCTCGCCGAGTACCGACGGCGTGACCTTGATTCCGGTCAGTTCGGTGAACTGACCCAGCAGCGGCGAGATCGCGGTGTACCACGGGTGTTGCTCGGCCGAGACCGTGATCGTGGTGCCGGCGAACTGCTTCCAATCGATTTTCGCCGAGCTGAACTGGCCGGAGATGTCGGGGACAGCTGGGCTGGCCGCCGCCGGGGTGAGCGTCGCCGGGGTGAGCGCCGCGGAGGAGCTTGCAGAACTGCTGCTCGAACCAGTGACTGCTCGGGAGTTCGAGCATCCCGCGAGCAGGGCGGCCGCTCCGGCGCCGGCCACGATCGAGGTCCCGGTCGCCAAGAACTGGCGCCGACTGTACGGGTGGGATGAAGAGTTCATGGTTGCCCTCCGGCTTCGATGTCGAGTTACTGCTTTCTGGCTACACACATGGCTCGGAACAGCTCGCAACGCGAGGAGCGGGTCCCGGCGGGCCGCCTGGGCGAGCATCGGTCCCTCGGCGGCGGGCCGTCGGTGATCGACGTTCCAATCGGCCGAGCGTGACGCCCGCCACAAACGAGTCGGGTTTATGGTAGCGATACCATCACCCATATGGCAACCCCTCTGCGCTCGTCAATTTCGCCAACCTGCGCTTATACCTTGTGTCTCACCCGCTGGTGACGAGCCATCCGCGATTCGCCAGTTGCCGAGGGTTACTGGTATCGCTACCATCGAGCACGTTCAGGCGCCATCACGACGGCGCGGCGGGAGGTGAGGAGATCTGCGATGATCGACATGGAAGTCCGTGCGTACCAGGCTCAGCCCTGTTACCCGCAGGTGGGCGCGGCGCCGATGGTCGGCTGGCCGGCGATCTTCGCTCGGATGCTCGACCAGGCTCGGGCCGGCGCGGTGATCGCGGTCGACGGGCCGCAGATCCTTCCATGGATCGACATCCTCGCCGCCCTCGAGTCCAGCACCGAGGGAAGCCCGGTGCGAGCAGTAGACGTCCGTGACCAGATGGCCCCATGGCCGACCGTCTGCGCGCTGACGTCGTCGCCCGAACTCGCCGACGATCCGCACTTCGAGATCCTGGCGACCGGGTCCCTGTCGGGCCTGTTCCCCACTGCACCCGTGGTCCCCCGGAACAGTGACGGGGTGACAGTGATCTTCGGGCCAGGGGCGGCGCTGGCCGATCACGACCTTCTCTGCTACGTCGACCTCCCCAAGCGATTCGCCGAGGCCGTCGTGACCAGCGGCGAAGGCACCAACCTCGGGCAACGGCCGGAGGACGGTGCGGCCACCACGAAACGCCTCTTCTACGTCGACTGGCCGCTGTTGGATCGTCACCGGGACGACATCGCGGACGACATCGCCCTCTGGGTCGACGCGGGACGACCGGAGGAACCGGTGGCCCTGGAAGGCAGCGCACTTCGTGCCTCACTGGAGACATTGGCGGGCCAACCATTTCGGACCCGGCCGACGTTCAACACCACCCCCTGGGGCGGCCACTGGGCGCAGCGCCAGCTGCATATGAACCAGGACGAGGCCAACACCGCGCTGGGCTACGAGCTGATCGCCCCGGAAAGCGGAATCCTCATCGGTCCAGCTGCAGACCGTGCCGCGGAAGTGCCGTTCGCCCTACTGGTGGCCCGGCACGCCGAACGCATCATGGGATCAGACGTCCACCAGGTCTTCGGAACATCCTTCCCGATCAGATTCGACTATCTGGATACCGTTGGCGGGGGCGACCTCTCGGTGCACTGCCATCCGCAACGCGACTACATGCGGGACGTGTTCGGCTGGCCGTACACCCAGCACGAGAGTTATTACCTGATGGTCGCAGGCGAGAAATCCGAAGTATTCCTGGGTCTACGCCAGGACGTCGACATCGAACTGTTCCGCAAGGCCGCGGAGCTGGCCAACGAGGATGGCCGCCCGTTCGAGATCCGCGACTACGTGCAGACGCTGCCGGCGCAGACCCATCAGCTGTACCTGATCCCGGCCGGAACTCCGCACGGCAGCGGGCACGGGAACGTCGTGCTGGAGGTGAGCGCCACCCCGTACCTCTACTCGTTGCGGTTCTACGACTGGCTTCGGCATGATCAGAACGGTCGGCAACGTGCGGTCCACGTGGGGCACGCCTTCGACAATCTCAATCCGGACCGGACCGGGCAGCGGGTGCTGGACGAGCTGGTGCAACCGGCACGGCCGGTGCGCAGCGGGACGGGTTGGACCGAGAATGTCATCGGTACCCTGGCCGACATGTTCTTCGAGGTCAGGCGATTCGAGCTGGATCCGGGTGCGGACGCCCAGTGTGACACCGATGGCCGCTTCCACATCCTCAATGTGGTGGAAGGTGGCGGAGTGGCGGTGCTCAGTTCCGCCGGAACTCATCAGCTCTCCTACGCGGAGACGCTCGTCGTGCCCGCCGCGGTCGGGCCCTATCGGCTGGTGCCGATCGGAACAGCACCGGTTCGGATAGTGAAATCGCTAGTCCGGTGACCATGGGTTCGGCTCGGACGGTCGGAGTGCTGGAAATCGGCGGCAGCCATCTGACCGCGGCGCTGGTCGATCCGGTCCCACCAACGATCGGTCCGGTTTTCCGGGCCGCGCTGGATCCCACATCGTCGGCCGTCCAGATCGTGTCGAGCATGGCGGCAGCCGCCCGCAGAGTGCTCAACGAGACTCTGACGGTCGCCTCGGCTGTGCCGGTTCTCATTCCATGGGGCATCGCGATCCCGGGCCCCTTCGACTATGCGGCGGGTATCGGCAAGTTCACCGGGGTCGGCAAGTTCCAGAACCTTGACGGAGTAGAGCTGGGCCGCGCCCTGGCTCCTCGGATGGATCCACCGCCCCGATCGCTGACCTTCATCAACGACGCCGAGGCGTTCCTGCTCGGCGAGTGGTGGGCAGGTGCGGCCTCCGGGTTCGAGCGCTGCGTCGGCCTGACCCTGGGGACCGGAGTCGGGTCCGCGTTTCTCCGGGACGGGACTGTGATCGATCGCGGCCCCACCGTCCCCCCCGCCGGGCACGCGTACCGACTGCACATCGACGGCCGGCCGTTGGAGGACGTGGTCTCGACCAGGGCGATCATCAGGCACTATCAGCGGGGCCGTCCCGACGCCGGACCCCCGGACGGCGTGCGAGCCGTCGCCGAGCTGGCCAGGAGCGGCGATCCGGTGGCCCGGACGGTCATCGGCGAGGCCTTCACCGCGCTCGGTCGGGCCATCGCCCCGTGGCTCGACCGATTCGACGCCCAGGTACTGGTTGTCGGCGGATCGATGACCACCGCCTGGGATCTGATCGGCCCCGCCCTGCACGAGGGGCTCGAGCCGACGCCAGGCGGCGCTGTGCAGCTTCGGATATCCCGGAACTCCGAGTCTGCGGCCCTTCTTGGCGCCGCTCGGGTCGTGATCTCGCGCGACCCCGATGCTGCGTGACCGGAGCGGGGTCAGCGGGCCCGGCCGTCCAGTGGGAAACTGTTGGCCTGGCCAGACCAAGTGGGGCATGGCCGCAGCATCAGCAGCTTTCGACCGCCCGGCGAAGAGAGTGATGTGGTGAACCAGCCTGAGACTCCCTCAGTGTCGGGGATGCTGACCATCCGGGACCTCGCCCATCATCTGAAACTGAGCCCGATGACCGTGTCCCGTGCACTGCGGGACGGCGCAGGGGTCGCCCCGACCACCCGTGAACGCGTCGTCGAAACGGCCCAGCGGCTCGGCTATCGCCGCAACGAGGCCGCCCGCAACCTGCGGCTGGGCGGGAAGACCGGATTGATCGGCCTGATCGTGACGAACCTGGCCAACCCGTTCTATTCGCGGCTCGCCCTGGGGGTGGAGTCCGTGATCGAGAGCCGCGGACTCAAGGTCCTGCTCAGCAACACGGCCGAGAACCCATCGCGGGAAAGGCTTCTGGTCGAGGATCTGATCGACCGCCAAGTCGAGGGGATCATCGTGGTCCCAGCCGGCTCCGAGCACAAGTATCTCGCCGGTCGAGCCGGTGGGCCGGCGGTGGTCTTCGCCTCCAGGCCGCCGCACGGCGTTCAGGCCGACTCGGTGCTCATCGACGATTTCGGCGGTGCCCGCGAGGCCACTCGACAACTGATCGAATTGGGGCACCGACGGATCGGCTATGTCGGGGTGCCGCCCAGCGTGTACACCGGTGCCGAGCGATTTCGGGGATTTTGCGCGGCCTTGGAAAGCGCCGGCATTCCGCTGAATCGGCGCCTGGTCGTCCAGGGTTGCCTCGATGTTGACGACGCCCAGAAGGCCACCACCCGTCTGATGGCCATGCGCCGAGCGCCAACCGCGTTCTTCACCGCGACCAACAGGCTGACCCTCGGAGCGCTGCTGGCATCGAATTCGGGCTCCGCTACCCTGGATTTCGCCGGATTCGATGATGTCGAGTACGCGCTCCTGCTGCCCCGCCCGCCGATCACCGTTGGATTCGATGCCGATGAGATCGGCCGCCAGGCAGGCCGACTGCTTCTCGACCGACTTGACACCACACTTGATTACACCGAATCCCCGCCACGCCGGATCTACGTTCCGACCACGGTCGGTTCCGGTCGCCCGGGTCGATAAGGCACGTCCGGCAGGCCCACGTTGCTCGCTGGCGCTGCTGGCGAATTGAAGGGCCTTCGGCGCAATCATAGGACGATGGATTACGCCGTCGTCCGGCTATCTAATGGTCACCAGGGCCGCCGAACAGATCGGAGCAACCGATGACCGATAGCACCATTTCGATCGACACCGATGTCTTGGTGATCGGTGCCGGGCTGTCCGGGCTGGTCGCCGCCGCGGAGGCGGCCGACGCCGGCAAATGGGTGACGATCCTCGACCAGGAGCCGGGCGCATCGCTCGGCGGGCAGGCGTTCTGGTCGTTGGGGGGCCTGTTCCTCGTCGATTCACCCGAGCAGCGGCGGATGAGGGTCAAGGACTCAGCCGAACTCGCGCTGTCCGACTGGCTCGACTCGGCGGCCTTCGATCGGCCCGAGGACTACTGGCCGGAGCAATGGGCTCGCTCGTTCGTCGACTTCGCCGCCGGCGAGATGCGCTCGTGGATCAAGCAGCAGGGAGTCAAGCTGTTCCCGATCGTCCAGTGGGCCGAACGCGGCGGCTATCAGGTCGGGGGCACGGCAACTCGGTGCCACGATTTCACGTCACCTGGGGGACGGGTCCCGGGATCGTCACCCCGTTCGTCCGCCGGGTGAACGAGCACGTTCGCACCGGCCGGATCAGTTTTCGGTTCCGCTACCGGGTCACCGCCCTCACCACCGGTGACGGTGGGGTGACAGGCGCGACCGGACAGGTGCTGCAACCGTCATCGGCCGGACGTGGTCAGCCGTCGAGCCGAGAGGTGTTGGGAGAGTTCAGCATCGCTGCCGCTTGCACCATCGTGACGTCCGGCGGGATCGGGGCCAACCACGATCTGGTGCGGGCGCAGTGGCCGGTCGGGTACGGCAACCCGCCCCGGAAGATGGTCTCGGGGGTGCCGGACTCCACCGACGGCCTGATGCTCGGCATCACCGCGGCGGCGGGTGGGCGGGTGATCAACGCGGACCGGATGTGGCACTACCCGGAGGGTGTCGTCAACCATTCGCCAGTGTGGACCCAGCACGGGATCCGGATCCTGCCCGGACCGTCCCCGCTGTGGCTGGACGCCCGTGGCCGTCGGCTGCCGACACCGTTGTTCCCCGGCTTCGACGCCCTCGGGGCGCTACGACACATCACCGCGACCGGCTTCGACCATAGCTGGTTTCTGTTGAACCGCAGCATTTTCGGCCCCGAGTTCGCCTTCTCCGGATCCGAGCAGAACCCCGACCTGACCAGCAGGTCGGTGTGGCAGCTGGCCCGCAGTCGCCTCGGATCCGGACCCGCACCCGCGGCCAAGGCATTCCTGGACCGCGGGGTCGACTTCCTGCAGGCGGACGCCCTGCCGGAGTTGGTCGAGAAGATGAACGCCTTGGCGGGCGCGGACCTGATCGACACCGCTGACGTCGCCGACCTGGTCCGGCGCCGGGACCTGCAGGTGCGGTCCGGGCTGGGCAAGGATCCGCAGTTGACCGCGGTGGCAGCCGCCCGCCGCTTCCGTGGCGACCGCATGATGCGGATCGCCGACGACTGCGAAATCCTGGATCCCGAGCACGGTCCACTGATCGCCGTCCGGCTGCACGTCCTCACCCGGAAGACCTTGGGAGGCCTGGAGACGAATCTGTCCGCCGAGGTGCTCGATCATGCCGGGAAGCCGGTCGGCGGGTTGTACGCCGCGGGCGAGGCGGCCGGTTTCGGCGGCGGCGGCCTGCATGGGTACCGGGCGCTGGAGGGCAGCTTCCTGGGCGGCTGCCTGTTCTCCGGACGGACGGCCGGGCGAGCGGCGGGCAGCAGCTGAGCGACCCCCACCAGCCGGAACGAAGATTCACCCTCGAAATCACCCGAATGGGGAAACTGGGCGATTTGAGGCGCCGATTGTAAGCGGATCGTGCGCAACTCGAAGTGTGCTCGCCGCCGGAGGAGTGGTGACGAGGCCGTCGCAACGCGAAGTCTGCCCACCGACGCCGGAGCGTGTTCATCGCGGCCAGCGCACCGGCGATGTCCAGGTCACGGATCGATAAAGCATCGTGACCTCGACCGTCCGGGCGCCTCTATACCTACGAAGTACCGGCGATCGGGAGCCAGGGTGGGCGCCGGGTCGACTCCCAGAAGGTTCGGTTGACGAGGGTTGTCATGTCGCTTGCAGTGATCGCATCAGGTCCGGGTTTCTACGACGACGAAGAGCCGTTGATCTCGGCGACCCCCGAAGCGAGCAGTTACTCCGGCACTCGGCTGCCGGATGGTCGCACTCTCGCCTGGCGGGAGTACGGCAACCCGCGCGGCGTGCCGTGCATCCTGGTACCCGATGTCCGCTCGTCCCGGCTGGCTCCGGACTGGCTGCTGCACGACACCGCCCTGCCGCAGGGCCTTCGGTTGATCGCCGTCGATCGCCCCGGCACCGGGGCGTCGGATGCGATCGGATTCGGCGGTGTCGACGATCCGGCCGACGACCTGGCGCGGATGGTGCAAACGCTCGCCGTCGGCAAGGTGGTGCTGATCGGTATCGGATTCGGCGCCGACGCGGTCCTCGCGCTGGCCGACCATCGGCCCACTCTGGTCACGTCTGTGATGGCCGTGTCGGTCCGCACCGAAGTCGGCGTACCGGAGACCCGATGGCTGCGTAAACCGTTCAGCCGGCGGGCGGCGCCGTGGTCGGGGCCGCTGGACTCCTGGGCCCGAGCGGCCGGCAGGGCCAGCCTGATCGAGGAGCAGACCTGGGACAAGGCCCGGACCCGAATGGAGCCGTTGGCCGCCAGCGCCCTCGGGAACCGTTGGCGTGACACAGATTTCCGGGCGGCCGTCGCCGCAGACCTGGCGCAGACCCCGGACGGGTGGATCCATCCGGAACGTCCGGAACGGCCCGCCTGGGTCGATCGCTGGTCCAGTTCGGTTCCGGTGCGGTGCTGGCACGGGCGGGAAGAATCGGTCACCCATGTGTCCACGATCCGGGCGATCGCGAAGTCCCGGCCGAACTGGATGGTCACTGCCGTTGCCGGCAACGGCGCCCTGCTCGGCGCCTGGCAGGACATCCTGTCCACCGCGCACGGCGACTACCTGCGGACCCAGGTCCGCTGAACGTGGGTGCGGGACGGCTATGTCTGGTCCACGGGGACCGGCTGTGGTGTCCGCCGCCTGGCAATCATCACCCCGCCCAGTGACAGTGCACCGCCCAGGACCGCGAGCAGCGGCGGCACCTCGCCGAGGAAGAGCCAGCCGAGCAGCACGGTGATCGGCGGCACCAGGTACGTGGTGACGCCCAGCGACGATGCCGTCATCGCAGTCAATGCGTACGCCCAGGTGAAGAAGGCGATGGCGGTGGGGAACACCCCCAGATAACCGATCCACCACAGCGAATCCGCCTGGCCGTGCCGGACCACCGAGATCAGCCCGCCGGCGAACGGCAGGCAGCAGACGGTCCCGATCAGGCAGCCGAAGAACGTCACTTCGAGCGCTGGAACCCTTGCCAGCACCGACTTCTGGGCGATCACGCTGATCGAGTAGGTGACGGCGGCCAGCAGCACCAGCAGAACACCCAGCAGCTCGCCCCCACCGCCGGTGGGGGCGGCCCTGGATGTCGCCACCGCGATCAGCACCACGCCGCCGAACGCCACGATCAGGCCGATCGCCAAGAAGCGGCTCGGCCGCTCGCGCAGGAACACCGCGGCCAGCACGGCGATCAGAATCGGTGAGAGCTGGACCAGCATGCTCGCGGTTCCGGCGTCGATCCGCTGCTCGGCGGCATTGAGCGCCACCATGTAGACCCCGAACCACAGCAGGCCGATGATCGTGATCGGCACCCAATCCCGACCGGTCGGCAACGTCAGCCGCGGTGTGCCACCAGGACCAGAGCGCCGGAATCGCTTGTGCACCAAGAAAAGGGCCAGCACCACGGTGCCGATCAGCAGCCGGCCCAGTGCCATCGCGCCGGGTGGGACGGCGTGCAGGTGACGGATGGCGACGAACGCGGACGACCACAACAGCAGGGTGATGCCGACCGCAAGCACCGGCAGCAGGGTGGCCGGTCGGGATCTGGCGACGTGGGTTCCAGCGCCTGTGCTCATCGATCGACCGTAGCGGCCGTGACCGACAGCCCCCGGCGGATTCCGGTCGCCGAACCCCACCCGGACGATCTGACCGGACCGCGCCGTCGACCTCTTGACAGCCCTCGACCATCGGACTAAAACATGATGGACGAGGTTTGACAACGTTGTCATAAGTCGGGACGAAGTCTCCCGCGGACGTAGTGACGAAGTCCCACCGAACGATCATGAAGGAGCCTTCCGTGGCCGGTTTCGGACGTCGAACAGCTGCCTACCGCTCGGTCGCCGCCGCAGCCGCGCTGGCCCTCACCGGGCTCGCACTGCTGCCAGGACTGCCGGCGCAGGCCGCGCAACCGGCGACGCAATCGGGTGCCCTATCGGGTGCCCAGCCGAACGTTGCCGGCGACCCGGCTTCCCTGGTCAACCCGTTCATCGGCACCTCCGGTTACGTCGACACCTTCCCGGGCGCAGACATGCCGTTCGGGATGGTCCAGTGGAGCCCGGACACCACGCCGGACCGGCCGGCCGGAGGCGGCTACGAGTACAACGCCTCGCAAATCAGCGGCTTCAGCCTGAGCCACATCTCGGGCCCCGGCTGCGGGGTCGCCGGCGACATCCCGATCCTGCCGTTCGTCGGCGAACCGGGCTCCGACCCCGGCGCCCTGCACGCTCCGTTCAGCCACACCGGCGAGGTGGCACGGGCCGGGTACTACGCCGTCACCACCGGTAGCGGCGGCGCCGCGGTGAAGTCCGAACTGAGCACCACCACCCGGGCCGGCATCGGACGGTTCACCTTCCCGGCATCCGCGCAGTCCCGGCTGATCGTCAAGCTCAACGGCAGCGCCACCACGGTCGACGGGACCAGCGCCACCGTGATCGGCAACAAGGAGTTGGCCGGATCGGTGACCACCGGCCACTTCTGCGGGCAGAGCGGCACTCTGGAGAACGACTACACGCTGCACTTCGACATCAAGTTCAACCAGCCGTTCACCGTGAAGCCTTACGGCACAGCCGCCGGCGGCGGACCGGCCGGTGAAGTACTGACCTTTAACACCACCGCCAACAAGATCCTGCTGGCCAAGGTGGGAGTCTCCTACACCAACGGTCTCAATGCGATCGCCAATCTGGCCCAGGAGGTCCCCGGCTGGAGCTTCGGCGCCGTCCGCACCGCGGCGCACGATGCCTGGAACACCATCCTGTCGAAGATCGAGATAGCCGGCGGCAGCCACGACCAGCAGGTGCAGTTCTACACCGCGCTCTATCACGTGTTGTTGCACCCCAACGTGTTCAGCGACGTGAATGGCCAGTACATGGGCTTCGACAACAAGGTTCACGCGGTGCCGGACGGACATGCGCAGTACGCCAACTACTCCGGCTGGGACATCTACCGCAGTCAGGTACAACTGGCCGCGATGGTCGCTCCGCAGCAGACCAGTGATTCCATCACCTCGATGCTCAACGACTACGACCAGTCGGGGATGCTGCCGAAGTGGTCGCTGAACAACGGGGAGAGCTACGTGATGGTCGGCGATCCGGCCGACGCCATCATCGCCGGTGCCCATGCGTTCGGGGCGCGCGACTTCGACGCCCAGCATGCCCTGGCAGCGATGATCGACGTGGCCACCCAGACCAACAAGATCCGGCCGGCGCAGTCCACCAGGGACAGCTACGGATACATCCCGTACGACAAGAGCTACGCCTGCTGCAACTTCTACGGCCCGGTCTCCACCCAGCTCGAATACGACTCAGCCGACTACGCCCTTGCAGCTTTCGCCAACACCCTTGGCAACCACACCGCCTACGCGCAGTTCGCCGCCCGCGCACAGGACTGGCAGAACATCTTCAACCCGGCAACCGGTTACCTGCAGGCGAAACTGGCCAACGGCCAATGGGTTCCCGGTTTCACCCCAGCCACCAGCACCGGCATGGTGGAGGGCACCTCGTCGCAGTACACGCCGATGGTGCCGTTCAACCTGAAGGCGCTGATCCGGGCCAAGGGCGGCAACGCCGCCTACGCGGCCTACCTGGACAGCCTGTTCACCTCGATCACCGCACCCAGCGGCACGAACGCCGACCTGTCCAACGAGCCGAGCGTCGAGATCCCTTGGGAGTACGACTATGTTGGCATGCCGTGGAAGGCTCAGGAAACGGTGCGCAAGGCGCAGCAGCAGCTGTACTTCAACGCACCGGTGGGCCAGTTCGGCAATGACGATCTCGGAGCCATGAGTTCGTGGTACGTCTGGTCCAATCTCGGCTTCTACCCCGAGACGCCGGGCACCGGAACGCTGGTCGTCGGCAGTCCGACATTCCCGCTCGCCGTTGCGCACCTGGGCAACGGAAAGACACTGACCATCACGGCACCGAAGGCGGCGCCGAACGCACCGTACGTGCAGAGCATGAGCATCGGGCAGAAGGCGTGGAACAAGCCATGGACCACGTTCGCCGCACTGTCCAGGGGCACGACCGTCAATTTCGACCTCGGCAGGACGCCGAACAAGTCATGGGGTTCGGCCGCATCCGCTGCCCCGCCCTCGGATTCCACCGGCCAGCAGGTGGCATTCACCTCGATCAGCCCGTCCAGCCTGATCCTGCAGCCGGGGAAGAGCACCCGGGCCGAGGTGACGGTGACCAACATCAGCAACAGGACGCTGAAGGTGCGCTGGACGGCCACCCCGGACTCCGGGGTCGCCATCTCGCCGAGCCACGGCATCGTCACGGTCGCCGCCAATGCAACGGCGAAGGTACCGGTGACCATCACTGCCGGCGGCACGTCGGAGGGCAGGTACTCGATCGGGGTCACGTTCGCACTGACCAGCGGCGCCGGGCTGCCGTCATCCTCGGTCGGGATAGCGGTGGCCAAGCCGGGTGAGGTGTGGCCGTACTACACCAACGCCGGCATCACCGACGACGCCAACACCGGCGCCGCAACCTTCGACGGCGGCGGCTGGAGCTATTCGGCGCAGGCGCTGGCCAGCCAGGGCGTGCGCCCGGGCAGCACGGTGACGGCCGACGGTGTCAGCTACACCTGGCCGAACGTCCCGGTGGCGACACTGGACAACATCGAGGCTGCCGGCCAGACCATTCCGCTGAGCGTGCCGGCCGGCGCCACCAAGATCGGCCTGCTGGGCTCGGCCACCAACGCGGGGAAGGAAGGCGCCGGCGGCCGGGTCACCGTCACCTACACAGACGGCAGCACCTCTACCTTCGACGCGGTCTTCAGCGACTGGACGCTCGGCGCCGGCGTCAACCCGCCGGTGCCCGGCAACGTGACCGCCGTAACAGCGCCGTACCGCAACGCGACGGGCAACCAGCAGGACCCGGCGAAGACCTACCTGTTCGCCATCGATGCACCGCTTACCGCCGGCAAGACGGTCCGGAGCATCACCCTCCCGACGGCCACCGGTGGTGTCGCCCATGTCTTCTCGATCGGCTTCGCGGGCGTCAAGGCCGCGACATCGCTGGCCACCAAGACCGTCCCGCACACCCCGACGGCTCCGCTGGTGACGCCACAGCCGGGCCACATCCAGGTGCCCGAGCACCATCGCAGGTAGGTGGAGTCGATCCGGTCCCGGGCGGAAGGCCGGGACCGGATCAGGAGCGGTCGCCGTCCGAGTGGGTGCTGGGCGACGCCGCCGCGAGCGCTCGGCGGCGCCCCCGGGGGGTGGGCGCCGCGGTGGGGCGCACGGCGGTGGGGCGCACGGCGTGGCGGCCGGCGGCGGGGCGCACGGCGGTGGGGCGCACCGCGTGGCGGCCGGCAGCCGCCGCTGGAGAGGCGGCCACGCTGGCAATTTGTACCGTTGGCTGGCGAAGTTTCGCCAGCGTCGGATGCATTTCGCCAGCGCGAGGGAAGATGCCGACCGCCGCGGCAGTTCGGCAAGGGGCGGCGGCCCCCCAGGGTGATTCTTGGTCACAGCTGGTGGTCGCACCTGGCGGCCCACTGGAGCAAGTCGGTGCCCAGTTAACATCGACCGGGACTATCGCGGGCAGTTCCGATGTTGCCCAAACCTGAGAGATGTCGCTGCCTGGCGACGTCGTCGACCTCGCTATGAAGGAACTTTCAATGGCATCCAAGATCTGGTTCATCACCGGCACATCCCGCGGTTTCGGCCGCGAGTGGGCCATCGCGGCGCTGGACCGCGGCGACAGCGTCGCCGCCACCGCCCGGGACACCTCCACGTTGGACGACCTTGTCGGCAAGTACGGCGATCGAGTGCTGCCGTTGCAGCTGGACGTCACCGATCGGGATGCAGACCTCGCCGCTGTACAGCAGGCGCACGACACCTTCGGACGGCTCGATGTGGTGGTCAACAATGCCGGCTACGGGCAGTTCGGTCTGGTCGAGGAGATCAGCGAGGCGCAGGCGCGTGCGCAGATCGAGACCAATCTGTTCGGCGCACTCTGGATCACCCAGGCCGCCCTGCCGTATCTGCGCGAACAGGGCTCGGGCCACATTTTGCAGGTGTCCTCCATCGGCGGCATCTCGGCGTTCCCGAACGTCGGCATGTACCACGCCAGCAAGTGGGCGCTGGAGGGCATCAGTCAGTCCCTCGCGCAGGAGGTCGCCGGGTTCGGCATCAGGGTCACGATCATCGAGCCGGGCGGCTTCTCCACCGACTGGGGCGGCCCGTCGGCCAAGCACGCAGAGCCGTTGCCCGCGTATGACGATTTCCGCCAGGAGGCGCAGCGCCAGCGCGCATCTCGAACCTCCAATCAGGGCGATCCGGTGGCCAGCGCCGCGGCCGTACTGAAGGTGGTCGATGCGGAGAACCCGCCGCTGCGCATCTTCTTCGGCGATGCACCGCTGGCGATCGCCACCCGGGACTACGAGTCGCGGCTGGCCACCTGGAACGAGTGGCAGCCGGTGTCGGTGCAGGCCCAGGGCGGCGTCCAGCCGGGCTAACTGGAGCCGGTAGGCAGCTGCCGGGAGCGGATCAGCTCGGCGTACCAGTGGGAGGAGTCCTTCGGGATGCGTTGCTGCGTACGGTAATCCACGTAGGTGATGCCGAACCGCTTGCTGTAGCCATAGGCCCATTCGAAGTTGTCCAGCAGCGACCAGACGAAATATCCGGTGACGTTGGCCCCGGCCTCCAAGGCGTCCAGCACGGCCCCGAGATGACCGTGCAGATAGTCGATGCGGTTCTGATCGTGCACCGCCCCGTCCTTGCTCACCACGTCATCGAAGGCGGCGCCGTTCTCGGTGATCATCAGCGGCAGGTCAGGGTAACGGGACGACATGCCGGTGAGCAGATCCGTCAGCCCCTGCGGTTCGATGTTCCAGCCCATCGCGGTGTGCGGCCCGGGTTGCGGAAGGAAGCGCACCGAGTCGGCGCCGACCCACGGTGACGGGCCGCCGCCGTGCCCGTCTTCCCGGTCGACCCGCTCCCCCTCGACCGCCCTGGCGACCCTCATCGTCGAGTAGTAGTTGATGCCGAGCACCGCCAGTGGAATCCGCGCGATCTCGGCGTCACCGTCCTGAACGAAGCCCCAGTCGCTGACGGCCGCTGTGTCGGCGATCAGATCGTCCGGATACTCGCCGTCGAGCATCGGTCCGGTGAACGCCCGGTTGCCGACAGCCTCGACCTGCCGAACCGCATCGAGATCCTCTGCGCTGTCCGGGTTGTCGGGCCGAGCCACGTGCAGATTCAACGTGACCGACAGCTTTGCATCGTCCCCGAGCACTCCAGTGATGGCTCGGCCGGCCAACCCGTGAGCCAGGTTCAGGTGGTGCACGGCGGCCAGCGCCGCGGCCGGCTCGGTGATGCCCGGGGCGTGCACACCGCTGGCATAGCCGAGATATGCCGCGCACCACGGCTCGTTCAGGGTGGTCCAGACACTGATCCGATCTCCGAGTGCCTTCGCCATGATCTCGGCGTACTCGCCGAACCGCAGCGCGGTTTCCCGCGACGGCCAGCCGCCGGCGTCCTGCAGCGGTTGCGGCAGATCCCAGTGGTACAGCGTCGCCACCGGCGAAATGCCTTCCGCCAGCAGGGCATCGACCAACTGGGAGTAGAAGTCGACACCGGCCTGGTTGACCGCTCCACTGCCGACGGGCTGGATCCGCGGCCAGGCGATCGAGAACCGATAGGAGTCAAGGCGCAGGTCGCGCATCACACCGATGTCGCCCTGCCAACGGTGGTAGTGGTCGTCGGCGACGTCGCCGGTATCGCCGTGCAGCACCCTGCCCGGCGTCCGGCAGAAGGTGTCCCAGATGGACGGGCCGCGACCGTCCTCGGTGACCGCGCCCTCGATCTGGTAGCTGGCGGTGGCGGAACCGAAGAGGAAGTCGGCCGGGAAGCGGCGTCCTGAGCTCGTCATGCGGACCACCTTCTCATTCCCGCTGCGGCGCTCACCGCGCGCACCACCATCTGCGACGAGGGCGTGCGGAGCTCGCGAGGTCGGCTGAGGTATCCGGTAGGGCAGTCGCATCCTCTTCCTTACGGGCGTCAACGGGGGCTGCCTCAACCGGGGCTGCCTCCTGGGGGTTGCGTCAACGGGGGGACTGCCTCAACGGGGGACGTGCCCGCTGGCCCGTTCCATCGGGGCCCGTTTCATCGGGGCTGGTTCCATCGCGCCGGTTAGTCCAGGCGCGGTCGCCGGGCACCGCTTCACTCGCGGATGGTCGGGGCTCGGGGGCACCAACGGGTGGCCGGGCAGTGGGGGCCACGGGCCTGGTCTTCGTCGGGGGACCAGGCCCGTGGTTGAGGCTTTGACACCATGCACGGGTGACGAGCCGACCGAATCTGAACCGCGAGATCGCCCGGCTCGCCGTCCCCGCACTGGGCGCCCTGCTGGCCGAGCCGATCTTCCTGCTCGCCGACACCGCGATCGTCGGCCATCTCGGGGTGCCGCAGCTGGCCGGTGTCGGGCTGGCATCCACCATCCTGACCACCGCCGTCGGCCTGTCGGTGTTCCTGGCCTACGGCACCACCGCACAGGTGGCCAGGCTGCTGGGCGCCGGAGATCTGCGGCGTGCCTTGTCGCTGGGCATGGACGGCACCTACCTTGCACTGGCCATCGGACTGGTGTTGGGAGCCATCGGAATCCCGACCGCGGGCGCGCTGATCCGCGTGCTCGGCGCAGATCCCGCCGCCGCTGTTCACGGAACCACCTACCTGTTGTGGTCGCTAGCCGGAATACCGGGAATGCTGGTGGTGCTGGCCGCCACCGGCGTCCTGCGCGGACTGCAGGACACCCGGATTCCGCTACGCGTCGCGGTGGCCGGAGCGGTGCTGAACATCGGGCTGAACCTGTTGCTGGTACTGGGATTTCATTGGGGGGTCGCCGGAAGCGCGATCGGGACGGCCGTCACGCAGAACGCGATGGCCGTCACCCTGATGATGGTGGTCGTCCGGAGGGCGGTGTCGCACCGGGCGAATCTGCGCCCAGATGCAGCCGGTATTCGCGGCGCGGGGGCGGCGGCGATCCCGTTGCTGATCCGCACACTGGCGCTGCGGATCGGGATCCTGGCCACCGCCGTGGTCGCCGCGAAGCAGGGTCAGGTGGCGCTCGCCGCACATCAGGTGGTGAACACGATCTGGAACTTCCTGGCCCTGGGTTTGGACGCGTTGGCGATCGCCGCCCAGGCGCTGACCGGTAAGGCGCTGGGCGCCGGGGATGCCGGCGGGGCAAGGCGGATCACCGACGCCATGGTGCGCTGGTCAGTGCGGGCCGGAGCGCTGATCGGGGTGATCGTCCTGATCGCTCATCCGTTCGTCGGCCGGCTGTTCACCCCGGATCCGGCAGTGCAGCGCGCTATCGGGCTGGCGCTGGTCGTGGTGGCTGTGGCCCAGCCGGTGGCCGGCTATGTGTTCCTGCTCGACGGGGTGCTGATCGGTGCGGGAGACGGGAAATACCTCGCCTGGAGCGGGATTGTCGCGGTGCTGGTCTACGTGCCGTTCGCGGTGCTGGTGAGCTCCCGTGCGCCGGGCGGTGCTCTCGGACTGCTCTGGGTCTGGATCGCCTACACAGCCGTCTATCTCCTCGCCCGCGCGGTGGCGCAGGGGCTGCGGTACCGCGGGGGTGAATGGCTGGTGACGGGCAGCGCATGAGAGAGCACGGCGTGCCGTGCTGTGGTCAACGACGCCCGTTCGGTCGCCCAGTCTAGGAGCCGCTCGCCTCTGCGGCGAGTGCAGCCGCAAGGTCGTCCAGCCTGCCGAAAGCCCTGGCGAAGGCCACGTGGTCGCTGTAGTCACGGGACTCGATAATCAGGCCGTCCCGAACCCGCACCACGAAGATGCACGGCAGGTCGAAGGGCCGGCTGTTCGCCGACCCTTGATAGCGGAACTCGACGATGACCACTTCGGAGTCGTCAGTCTGGTGCACCACTGTGCCGACAGGCTCGAACCGCTCGACGCCTCTGGTGCGAGCTGGCCCCTCTGCGAAGTGCCGGCGCAGCTCGGCGCGGCTGCGAAGTGCGGTGTCGCCGCGTGGAGCGAATGGATGTCGGACGTCGGTGCGTTCGGCGTAGAGGTCGGCGAGCTGGTCGAGCTGTGCGTTCTGCTCTTCCGGGCTGAGGCGACCTGCCACCAGGCGGCTCACACCAGCTGCAACTGCGCGGACAACGTCCGCCGGGTTCATCGTCTGTGTCATGGGACCATCTCTCTCGGACTAAACGGAGTCTGGACTCCTACTGTAGCGGAGTGCCCACTCCGATTACCATGGTGATCGGTTCGAGCCGAAGGGATCCAGACGTTGCGACGGAACGCGCAGCAGAACCGCGAGCGCATCCTTGCCGCGGCCGAAGTCGTCTTCGGCGCGCAGGGCGCGGCCGGTTCCACCGAAGAGGTTGCGCGACGCGCTGAGGTCGGGATCGCCACCGTCTTTCGACACTTCCCGACCAAGGACGCCCTGGTCGAGGCCACCCTGTTGCGACACTTCGGGGACCTCATCGCCCGCGCCGAGGCTCTCGCCGAAAGCCCGGACCCGGCCAAGGCGCTGCGCACCCTGGTTCGCGTCATGATCGAGACCGGGGCCACCAAGATCACCCTGGCGTCTCTCATCGGCAGGCACGGCGAGTTCCCCCCCGCCGCCCGGGCGGCGTCGAACGAGCTCCGCGGTGCCGTCGATGTCGTGCTGCGCCGCGCTCAGAGCATCGGCGCCGCAAGACGTTCCATTACGGTCGACGAGGTGTATCTGCTGATCCGCGGACTCGCCCAGGCGTCGGCAACGATGTCGACAACGGACAGAACCCTGCGTCGCGCCGTCGACATCATTCTCGCCGGTCTGTGCGCACCCGCCAACCTCTGACCGAGTGCGCGCATCCGCACCTTCGGCGGCCCGACCGTTGGTTCTCCCCCCTCGGACGAGGACGGGCTCGGCCCAGGTAGGGCTCGGCCCAGGTAGGGCTCGGCCCAGGTAGGGCTCGGCTCAGGTGGTGCTCGGCTCAGGTGGTGCTCGGCTCAGGTAGTGCTCGGACGGGCGCGGACGTGCATCCGCTCGCCCTGCCGGCTGAACAGGCAGAGGAACTCCACCGGATCGGCGCCGACCTGGCCGAACCAGTGCGGGGTGCGGGTGTCGAACTCGGCAGCTTCGCCCGGCTTCAGCAATAGATCGTGCTCGCCGAGGATGACCCGCAGGGTGCCGTTGAGCAGGTAGAGCCACTCGTAACCCTCATGCGTCTGTGGGTCGGGCTGCTGCGTCTCAGGCCTGCCGGAGATCACTATCTTGTAGGCCTGCAGGCCGCCGGCTCTCCTGGTGAGCGGCAGCATCGTCATGTGGTGACGTTTGATCGGCCGGAGGTGGACCCTCGGGTCGCCGGTCGGAGGCGCACCAACGAGTTCGTCGAGCGGGACGCCGTGGAACCCGGCCAGCGGGAGCAACAGTTCGAGGTTGGGTCGCCGCTGCCCGGACTCAAGGCGGGACAGCGTGCTGACCGAGATGCCGGTGGCGGAGGCGAGTTCGGCGAGCGTGGCCCCTCCCTGCTGGCGCAGTGCTCGTAGCCGCGGGCCGACGGCGCCCACCAGTTCGTCGATGTCCTTGTGCATCCATCGAGTTTGCCAGACCGGCAAAGGAACTTGTCGATTCACCCGAGATCGCGGCATGGTGGTTGCGGAGGTGGTCATCGTGACCGGACAACGGAACGACTGTGACGTGAAAGCCTATGACGTGGTGGTGATCGGCGGCGGAGCAGCCGGTCTGAGCGGGGCGCTCACCCTGGCGCGGGCGCGCCGATCGGTACTGGTGATCGACAGCGGCGAGCCGCGCAATGCGCCGGCATCGTCGCTGCACGGTTATCTGTCCAGCGACGGGATGGCTCCGGGCGCGTTGCTCGCAGCGGGTCGATCCGAAGTGACCGGCTACGGCGGGGAAGTCGTTCCGGACACCGCCATCTCGGTGGCCAGGCGAGCCGGTAGATTCCGAATCATCCGTCAGGACGGAGATCCGGTGACCGCAAGGCGCCTGTTGGTGACCACCGGCCTGGTGGATGAGCTTCCGGACGTCGACGGCCTCGCAGGACGGTGGGGCCGAGATGTGGTGCACTGCCCGTACTGCCACGGTTGGGAGATCAAGGACCAAGCGATCGCGGTCCTGGCCACCGGGCCGATGGCGGTCCATCAGGCTCAGCTGTTCCGGCAGTGGAGCTCGGATGTGACGCTGCTGCTGCACACCGAGCCGCCGCTTGCCGACGCCGATTCGGAACAGCTGACGGCACGCGGGATTCCGGTGATCAGCGGGACGGTGCAGCGGCTGGAGATCGCCGACGACCGGCTGGCCGGGGTGCGGATGGCTGACGGCCGGGTGATCCCGGTGGCGGCGCTGGTGGTCGGGTCGCGGATGACCGCCCGCGGCGGGATCCTGGCCGAACTCGGCCTGCGGCCCACCGAGATCCAGTTCGGCGGGCACGTCGTCGGCAGCCAGATCGCTTCCGATCCCACCGGAAAGACCGATGTAGACGGGGTGTGGGTTGCCGGCAATGTCGCCGACATCATGGCCCAGCTGATCGGGTCGGCCGCCGCCGGAGTTCAGGCGGCAGCGGCGATCAACGGCGACCTGATCGCCGAGGAGATCGCCGGCGCGCTGGCCGAACACCGTGACCCGTTCTCTCCGCGCAGCGAGGCCGAGGTCAGCGCGCGCGTGCTCGGGCCGCGGCGCCACGGGATGGTGCCGACATGACCGGATGCCGCAGCTGTCAGGCTTCGGCGACCGTGTCCGGGATCCTCGCTCGATCGAATCGGGCTTGACCCTGACGGGACGTCAGTCTCTAGCGTGGCGTGCACCGGCTGCACTCTGGGCCGGCCCACCGGCGAAGGAGGAGCCATGACGTCCGATCAGCAGTCGCACATCGGCCGGCCGATCCGGCGCGCAGACGACGACGAGTTGCTCGGCTTCGTGATGCCCAGTACCGACGGATCGCAGAGGTACTGCGCCACCAGCGTTTTCGGCGGTCTGCTGGGAATCCACCAAGACCCGATCGACGCCGAACGTCAGGTCACCGAGGTCGGCCTGCCGAGCCTGGCCGAGCGATGGTGGGTCTTCTCCGGTGGCCGGTGGCAGCGCTGCCAACTGATCGAGGCAGCGCCGGACCGGGTCGTGGGCGTGATCGGCGACTTCCCGTTCATGGGTCGACCGCAGGTGATCCCGCGGGGCACGCCGCTACGGCTCCTGGAGCCCGGCGTCGACTGAGCACTGAACCCGTGGCCTGATTGCCGGCCAGTTCCGACCCGGACGGCTCTGGTGGTCCGGCCGCGGGTCTCGTGCAACTCGGATGACGTGGGCGGAGATGGAACTGGCGGTCACGCCACTGAAATCAGAGCAGTCCCGCGGCACCCTGCACCTCGGCCCACAGCGGAGCGATGTCCGGCGCAGCAGGGGATTTCCCGCCGGTCGTCGAGTCCTCGGGGTCCAGAACGTGCAGCCGATTGGTCAGCAGCACCACCGCGGTGCCGCTGTCCGGCTGGACCAGCAATCTGGTTCCGGTGAAACCCGAGTGCCAGATGCCGATCCCGGCCGGCAGGTCCTTGGTCCACCAGCCCAGCGCCTGGTCGTCGGGGCCCGGGCGAAGGTACCGCTGCACCACTTCCCGGGGAGCCGGAAACTCGGAATATCCGAGCAGGCCGTGGGCGAAGGCCAGCAGGTCGTCGGCCGTCGAGAACAGGCCGGCGTGTCCGCCGACCCCGCCCAGAGCATGAAAAGCGTTGCCGTCTGCCACTTCCCCGCGCAACAGGTGGTGCCGCCAGTCGACGAAGTGCTCGCCGGCCAGGATCACCGGGTGCGGCTCGCCGGTGGCCACCATCCCCTGTTCCACGACGTCACCCGGTGAGGTGGCAGCCACCGGCCCGCCCGGTGCTGGCGTACCTCGTGGCCGGAACCCAGTGTGGGCCAACCCGAGCGGGGCGCTCACCAGCGCGGAGACGGCGGACGCCAGGTCGGTGCCGGTGACCTGCTCGATCACCGCTCCGAGCAAGATCACCCCGAGGTCGGAGTAGCTCCTGACCGAGCCGACCGGCCCGGCCGGTGGCAGCCGCCGGATGACGTCAAGGGTCTTGGCCGCGTTCCGGGCCTGGAAGTACAGCGGCTGCCACGGCAGCAGGCCGGCGCGGTGGGTCAGCAGGTGAGCCAGCGTGATCGACGGCTCCGGCCAGCGGAGGAACCGATCCAGCCGGTCGTCCGGGTCGAGTTCCCCCCGCCCGGTGAGCGCCATCAGAGCCGTCGTGGTTGCGACCACCTTGGTCAAAGACGCGATGTCGAACAACGTGCCGGCCGTCATCTCCACCGACGCGGGACGATCCGCCTGTCCCACCGCCACCCGGTCACGGAGCTCGCCTCGCACCGAGATCGCCGCCACCGCACCGGGTGTCAAGCCGGCTTGGACGCCGCCCCGCAACACGGAGATCAGTTCTTTCACGTCTCTTCCATTCCGCCGGCCAGGCAGGCCCGCATCTCCGCATGTCGGGTGCCACACGTCGGTCCTGGTCATACACCCACCCGATCGGTCTGGCGAACAGTCTCAGCGGATAACAGCCGCTCAGTCGGTGCTATCCACTGAAACTGTTCGCCAGACGTTCCCGGAGCCCGATGGCAACGCATGATCACATCGATCTTGCCCGTCATCCGGGAGTGCCCGATCGACGCCACCCGTTCCGCCGCGCCGGAGTCAGGTCTCCAGGTGCACCCCGGCGGCTGACTTGTCGGGCCGGATCCCGCGCCACGACGGGGCTCGCAGACGATGATCGGGCGTCCACTCCGCGAAGGTCACTTCGCCGACCACCACCGGCGTCACCCAGACAGCATCCCTGGCATCAGCCTGTGGCACCGCCGTGGCATGGCACAGGTCGGCGGGCTGCAACATCCGTTTCAGCTCGTCCAGGGTCTTGTCGGTGAAACCGGTGCCTACCCGCCCGGCATAGGTCAGGGCGCCGCCGCTCGGGACAGCGACCAGCAGCGAGCCGATGCCGCCGGACCGCCGGCCGGCACCCGGTCGCCAGCCGATGATCACCACCTCCTGGGTCCGCTGGTTCTTCATCTTCAGCCAGTGCCCGCTGCGGATTCCGGGCCGATACAGCGAATCGCGGCGCTTGGCGACGATTCCCTCCCAGTTCACTTCTCGGCTGTACCGCAGCGCCTCCCGCACATCTCCGTCGATGGGCGCCGGCACTTCGATCGTGTCGCCGGTCACGTCGAGGGCGGCCAGCAGCTTGCGGCGATCGTCGTATGTCTTGCCCAGCAACTGGATTCCGTCGATCTGGAGCAGGTCGAATGCAAAGTACCGCACTGGGACGCGGCTCATCGCGCGGTGGATCAGGCTCGTCGACACCAGGTTCATGCGTTGTTGCAGGAGCGGGAAGCTGGTGCGGCCGTCCGTGTCCAGCGCGACGATCTCGCCGTCCAGCACCGCGGCGTGATCGCCCAGCAGGCGGCCGATCTCGGCCAGCTCGGGATAGCCGGCGGTCAGGTCGCGCCCGGAGCGGCCGGTCAGCCGCACCGAGCCGTCGGCCACCTCGGCGAGCGCTCGAATCCCGTCCCACTTTCCCTCGAACCGCCACTGGGCGCCGTCCTGCACCTGACGCGGCTCGCCGGGGGTGGCCAGCATCGGCGCCAGATCCGAACCGGCGCCGCCGCCGGACAGTGTGGTGCGGCCTGCGGGTTGGCCCTCTGCTCCGGGATCAGCCGGCTTGCCGAACTCCTTGCGCACCACCCGACCACGAGGGCCCTCGAGCGGATCTTCCCAGCGGTGAGCGACGTGATGACGCTCGGCGCCGTCCATCGCGGCGATCGCGTAGGCCGCGGCGCCGGCTCTGGCAGCCGCCGATGGCGACACCACGACGGGGGACGCGCCAGGGCCGGCGCCGGGGTCAGCGCGGGTGCCGGGGTCAGTGCCGGTGCCGGGGTCAGTGCCGGGGACGGAGTACTGACCGGCGGCGGCGGCCTCCTGATCCGCGGCGTCGGGAATTCGATCGGCAACTCCGGGGCCGAAGCCGGCAAAGAAATCCCGCCACGGGTCGATGCCGTCGGCCAGCCGATCCAGCACCTGATGGAATTCCAGGTGCTGCAGTTCGGCACCTTCCAGCTCGACCCAGTTGCGCGGCGCCGCAACCATCGGATGCTCCCGCCCCCGCAACGAATACGGCGCGATGGTCGTCTTCGCCGCGCTGTTCTGGGACCAGTCGATGAAGACCTTTCCCGGCCGCACCGACTTCGCCATCTTGGAAGTGACCAAAGTGGTGTGATCTGCCTCCAGTGATTGGGCCACCGCCTTGGCCGTCGCCGACACCTCCTCGGAGGTGCGCGCCCCGTCCAGTGCCACGTACAGGTGCAGGCCCTTCGACCCGCTCGTCACCGGCACCGCATCCGATCCGGCCCGCAGCAACACCTCTCGCACCCAGAGGGCAACTTGCGCGCATTCGATCAGCCCCACCCCCTGACCAGGATCGAGGTCGAACACCATCCGGTCCGGACGGCCGGGCCGATGCTCGGAGAACCTCCATTGGGGCACGTGCAGTTCCAGCGCCGCCATCTGCGCCATCCAGGCGAGCACCGCGGGAGAATCGGCCAGCGGATACTCGATCGGCCGATCGGTGTGCGCCACCAGCTGCCGGGGGATCCATCCCGGCGCCCCCGGCTCCACGTTCTTGACGAAGAACGGCTCCGAGTCCACCCCATGCGGCCAGCGTTTGCGGGTCACCGGGCGACCGGCCATCGCCGGCAGCAGGGCCGGCGCCACCAGCGCGTAATAGCGAAGCACCTCGGCCTTGGTGGTCCCGGTCTCGGGGAACAGCACCTTGTCGAGGTTGCTGACGGTCAGCCGGCGGCCGTCGATCTGCACAACGGTCGACTCGCCGGCCATGGCGTCATACTCCTCGCCGTCGCGGATCGGATGAAGATCTTTTCGGCAAATTGCCGCTCGAGCGTCCATCATGGTTGCATGCGATCGATCTGGAAGGGTTCCGTTGCGTTCGGCCTGGTGAACGTGCCGGTCCGGTTGTACAGCGCGACCGAGGACCGGGACGTGAAATTCCGGCAGGTGCACAGCAAGGACGGCGGCCGGATCCGGTACCAGCGGGTGTGCGAACTGGACGGCGAGGTGGTGGCGTTCTCCGACATCGAGAAGGCCTACGAGAGCGAGGACGGGCAGACCATTGTGCTGACCGCCGACGACTTCGCCAGCCTGCCGGTCGAGGAGGACAGGGAGATCTCCGTGCAGAGCTTCGTGCCCGTCGACCAGGTCGATCCGTTGATGTTCGAAAAGGCCTACTACCTGGAGCCGGCCAGTAAGTCGTCCAAGCCCTACCAGCTGCTGCTGCAGACCCTGGAGGACACCGACCGGCTGGCCATCGTCAGCTTCGCACTCCGACAGAAGACCCGCCTTGCCGCGCTCCGGGTCCGCGACGGAGTGCTGGTGCTGCAGACCCTGCTGTGGCCGGACGAGGTGCGGGAAGCCGATTTTCCGGCGCTGGAGACGACGGCCACCGTGGCCCCGGCCGAGAAGAAGATGGCGGCCATGCTGGTCGAGTCCTACGCCGACGACTTTCACCCCCAGAACTTCACCGACACCTACCGGGAAGAGCTGCAGCAGCTGATCGACGCCAAACTGGAGGGCGGCGAAGCGTTCCCGACCAAGACCGTCGAGGACGAGGGCGAGGACGCCGAGGTGGTCGATCTGCTGGCCGCCCTGGAGCGAAGTGTCGCCAGGCGCAAGGAATCCCCCGAGGGTGACGGCGGCGCCGGCAGGGACAAGGCCGCCGGCCGCACCACCGGGACCACCGCCAAAGCCGCCGATGACGACAAGCCGGCCGCCAAGAAGAAGGCGGCTCCGCGAAAGCAGAAAGCCGGCTGAGATCCAGTAGGCGTCAGCCGGAACCGATGGCGTACAGGTGCCGCGGCTTGACTTCGGTGGCCGGGGCGATCGGCTCCGTCTTGTCGAACTCGCCGGCCGGATCGCTCCACACCTCGGCGACCGCGAGGTAAGCCGACGAGGTCCACCGCCCGTCCCGCTGGACACACTGAGGGCGGCCGGCGATCCGTTCCCCGTCGATCGTCAACTCCCCCATGCCGCACGGCAGATAGACGTTGGCCAGGCTCATCGTCAGCTCGCCGAGCGGGAAAGCCGGATCGGAGAACTGACGGCGATCCTTCACGTCGGCCAAGCGCAGCTCGATGCCGCCACCGAGCGCCTGTAGCCCGGATCTCAGGTCCGACCGGATCTCGACCTCGGCGTCGACGTGCTGTACCCGACGGTCGTCGGCGAACGTCGAGAACTCGGGAAAATGCAGGTTGAACCGCTCCAGCACGATCCGGGCGAGGTGCTCGTCGGTCCCGACGGTCCGCCAGCCGCTGCGGTCGACAGCCATCAGCACGACACCGGAACCCCAGATCGACCAGTCGACCGTCCACAGGCTGGCGGCGGCGGTCGGTCCGTCCTCCGAGTGCAGCAGCAATCCTGGATTGCCGCCGATCAGGACAATACTCATATTTCCACCATCGACGTACTCAAGCGAATCCGCAACCCGAACCCGACTTTCCCCGACAGGATACCGGCGTTCATGGACGGATGTTGCCCTGCGTCCAGCGTGCGCCACTGCAGATCGGCTCGCATCCCGGGCGACCAATTCGGGGGTTTCGAGTCCAGATTGTCCGGGTACTGAGTTCGCGCTCCGGCAATCACTCTGCCGCTGCGAAAGAACCCGACCGCACACGGAGGCAACCCATGATCGGATTCATCATCACCATGCTCGTCGTCGGCCTCATTGCCGGCGCGCTGGCCAGGCTGATCGTTCCGGGGAAGCAGGACATGTCCATCCCGATGACGATCCTGCTCGGCGTCATCGGCAGCTTCGTCGGCGGATTCCTCGGCGCGCTGATCTTCCGCAAGGATGCGAACCAGGGCTGGCTCCAGCCGTCCGGGATCATCGGCTCGATCATCGGTGCCGTCATCGTGGTCTTCATCTGGACCAGGTTCGCCGGCCGCAACCGGGTCACCCGCTGACCCACCACCTGCAAGAGTCACGTCCGCGCAGCCCGTCCCGCCTCTGCCGGGCGGGCTGCTGCCGTCAATGCGAGGAAACGGCGACGACTGCTCGATCTCACCATGGTCGGCGCCCCGGCGAAGGCTCGGTCTGCACCAGGCCGTTGCCAGGGCGGCCGGAATGCCCGCTGATCGGGGGCGTTGACTTTCACTATGAGTGAAGAACAGAAATACGAGCCCAATGCCAGCCCCTGGGTGCGCGAGCAACTGGCAACGATCGACGCCACCGGCGACACCCGATCGGTCTCGGTGCAGGATCGCCCGGTCGTCGTCATCATCATGACCGGCGCGAAGACCGGCAAGCCCCGCCGGGTGCCGTTGATGCGGGTGGAGAACGACGGTGTCTACGCCGCCGTGGCCAGCAAGGGCGGCGACCCGAAGAACCCGACCTGGATGAACAACCTGGTGGCCAACCCCGACGTCACGCTGCAGGACGGCACGGAAAGCTTCCGGTTGCGAGCCCGATTGGCGAGCGAGGAGGAGCGCGCCGTGTGGTGGCCCAGATGTGTGAAGGCCTACCCGCCGTACTCCGATTACCAGACCAAGACGGATCGGCAGATCCCGGTCTTCCTGCTCGAGCCGCGCTGACCGAAGCCGTTCGGCCTGGGGCCGGGCCGGCATCGTCCGGCCCGCCACCCACAGCGACCTGCCGGTCCGGCTAGCGGCGGCGGCGCGCCCGGTAGGCGGCGACATTCTCCCGATTCCCGCAGCTGACGCTGCAGTACCGCTTCGAGGAGTTTCTCGACAGATCGACCAGCACGTCGTCACAGTCGTCGGAGGCGCACACCTGCAGGCGGCCGGTCTCGCCACTGCGGATCACATCGACCATCGCCATTGCGAACTCCACGGCCATCCGGGTGGCAAGTGGCTGACTCGGGTCGGTCGCATGGATGTGATAGCCCCAGTCGTCGTGCTTGACCAGTTGGGGCAGCGCTCTGGCCCGTCTCAGCAGCTCGTTGGACGTGGCCGCCAGCTCGTCGACGTCCATCCCCCAGGCAGCGCGGAGCCTGGTCCGCAGCCGGCGCACTGCCCTCAACTCGACGTCGTCGAACGTGCGGCTGCCGGTGTAGCCCCACTCGAGGAAGAACCGGTCGAGTTGAGCGACGTCGGTGAGGGTGTCGCCGTCGGTGGACTCGGTGTTGACAAGCGCAGCCGTGCAGGCGAGGACCACCTCGGTGTCATGAGTGAAAAGCATTTGACTCCTGACGGCAGACGGACATAGTGTCATCAGCGTAGCGCTTTTCGTCCCTTACTGCCCGGCGGAGGCACCGATGACCTCGACGACGTCACCCGCCGACCTGGTGGCGGACACCGTCCGGAGTCCGTCCATGCTTCCGGGCGCCGCCTACGGATTGCTGGCCGCCGCGACGTTCGGCAGTTCCGGCGCCACCGCCCGACCGCTGCTGTCCGCGGGCTGGACACCGGGAGCGGTGGTGTTGCTGAGGATCGGTGCGGCTTGCGCGATTCTCATCGGACCGGCGTTGCTCGCCATGCGCGGACGGTGGCGGCTGCTCCGGCAGCGGATCGGCCTGCTGCTGATATTCGGTCTGCTGGCGGTGGCCGGCGCCCAGCTCTGCTACTTCAACGCGGTGCAGCACGTGTCGATAGGTGTGGCACTGCTACTGGAGTATTCCGGCATCCTGCTGGTGGTCGGCTGGCTGTGGCTGCGTACCCGGGTGCGGCCGCCGGCTCTCACCTTCGCCGGCGCGGCGGTCGCTCTCGTCGGATTGGCCCCGGTGCTCGACGTCTTCGGGGGGACGCACCTGTCGCTGATCGGCGTGCTGTGGGGTCTCGGCGCCGCGGTCGGCCTGGCAGTGTATTTCGTGCTCGCGGCCAGGACCGAGGACGGACTGCCGCCCTTGGTGGTGGTCACCACCGGAATGCTGGTCGGCACCATCGGCCTGGCCATCGCCGGGCTGACCGGCGTGATGCCGATGAGGGCAGCCACCACCGACGTGCAGCTGGCCGGCGTCACGCTGAGCTGGATGGTTCCGGCGGCCTGGCTGTGCGTGATGACCGCCGCGGTCGCCTACCTCTCCGGCGTCGCGTCCAGCCGCAGGCTCGGCTCCACCATGGCATCCTTCTTCGGGTTGACCGAAGTCCTGTTCGCGGTCCTGTTCGCCTGGCTGCTACTGGGCGAGATTCCGGCTGCGATACAGCTCGCCGGTGGCGTGCTGGTACTCGGCGGGGTGGTGCTCGTGCGGCTCGGTGAGCTGCGGCGTCCTCCCGCGCGGCCCACAGCCGCTGGGGTGATCCGCGGGGAGGTCACCGGCGGTCGCTGACTCCCACTTCCGGAACGGTCGCCGTCGTGGTGGAGTAGCCGTGCCGGCGGGTAGCCGACCGCCAGGCCACGAGCACAAAGGAGTGCCATGACCAACCTTGCCAGCAATCTGGTCAGCACCGCCGCCGGCGCCCCTGAGCGGCCGGCGATCATCCTGAACGACACCAGGTTGTCCTACGCCGAACTGGACGCCGCCACCGCGCGAATGGCCGGATATCTTGTGGCGCAAGGGATCGGCCCCGGCGACCGGGTGGCGGTGATGTTGCCGAACGTGCCGGCGTTCCCGGTCATCTACTACGGCGTGTTGCGCATGGGTGGCGTCGTAGTGCCGATGAATCCGTTGTTCAAGGTGCGCGAGATCGAGTACTACCTGTCCGATTCCGGCGCCACGATGATCTTCGGCATGCCGGGTGAGGCTCAGACTGCCGCCGAGGCAGCCGGGGTGAGGTTCGTTCCGGTCGAGGGTGCCGACACCATCGCGATGGCCGGAATCGTCGGCTCCGCTGATCCGATCGCCGAGGTGGCCGAGGTAACCGATGACGACACCGCGGTGATCCTCTACACCTCCGGTACCACCGGCCACCCCAAGGGTGCGGAGCTGACCCATGCCAACCTGAACAGCAATCAGGACGTCAGCGCCCGGACGCTGTTCAACCTGACCGAGAATGACGTGGTGATGGGCTGTCTGCCGCTGTTCCACGTCTTCGGGATGACCTGTGGGCTGAACACCGTGGTCGCTACCGGGGCCAGCCTTACGCTGATCCCCCGGTTCGACGCCGACGCCGCCCTCGACGTCATCGCCCGGGATCGGGTCACGGTGTTCCAGGGGGTGCCGACCTTCTACATGGCGATGCTGAACAAGGCCGCAGGCCGGGACCCCGACCTGAGTTCGCTGCGGCTGGCCGTCGCCGGAGGATCGTCGTTGCCGGTGGAGGTGTTGCACCAGTTCGAGAAGACGTTCGACTGCATGATCTTGGAGGGATACGGCCTCTCGGAGACTTCGCCCGTTGCCTCGTTCAATCATCCGGATGCCGAACGCAAGCCCGGATCCATCGGCTTCGCCATCGAGGGCGTCGAGATGGCGGTGGTCGACGAGTCCGGCGTCGAGGTGCCAACCGGTGAGATGGGCGAAATCGTCATCCGCGGCCAGAACATCATGCGTGGCTACTGGAACCAACCGGAGGCGACCGCCGAGGCGATCAGGGACGGCTGGTTCCATTCCGGCGATCTGGCCCGGAGGGATTCCGACGGCTACTTCTACATCGTGGACCGGATCAAGGACATGATCCTGCGCGGCGGCCTCAACGTGTACCCGCGAGAGGTCGAGGAGGTGCTGTACGAGCACCCGGCGATCGCCGAAGCCGCGGTCGTCGGAGTCCCACACGACACGATGGGCGAGGAGGTGGCCGCCTTCGTGGTGCTGGCGCCCGACAAGTCCGCCGACCCCGCGGAGATCTCCCAGTTCGTCAAGGACCGCTTGGCCGGGTACAAGTATCCGCGCCAGGTGATCGTGGTGGAGTCCCTGCCGAAGACGGCATCCGGCAAGATCCTCAAACGCGAGCTGCACTCCGGCTGAGCACCTCTGCCGCGGCGGCGCCGGCGGTCAAGGGTTTGCGGCGGCACCGGCGGTCAGGTTCAGCTGGGTTTCCGGGCCCCACCGGTGGCGGCCGGGCGTTGAGTGCCAGGCAGCTCGCTCGCCCGGCCGTCGTTCAGCAGTACCACCCGATCGGCCAGCGCCATCAGCGTCTCGTCGTGGGTGGTGACGACGGCGGCCACTCCCAGCCGATGCACCAGGTGCTGGATCAGCTCGATGATGGTGCCGGCCGTGGCACTGTCCAGCTGACCGGTGGGTTCGTCGGCCAGCAGCAGCCGCGGCCGGGCCACCAGCGCTCGGGCCAGGCTGACCCGTTGCTGTTGCCCGCCGGACAGTTCGTAGGGCCGCTGATCCAGATGCCCCGCCAGGCCGACCTCGCCGAGAACCTCGAGGACTCTGGCCTCCCTGACCGCCGGAGCCGTCCGCAGCAGCCGCAGCGGCACCTCGACGTTCTCCCGCGCGGACAGCATGGGCAGTAGGCCGAATGCCTGGAACACGTAACCGATGTACTCCCGTCGCAGCTGGGACAGTTCCCGGTCGCCCAGCTCTGCATAGTCCTTGCCGGCCAGGCTGACTCGGCCCGATGTGGGACGATCCAGCCCCGCCAGCAGGTTGAGCAGCGTCGTCTTGCCGGCGCCGGACGGTCCGGCCAGCACCACCAGCTCACCGGGCCGGGCGACCAGGTCGATGTGATCGTTGGCCACCCGGTCGCCGGCCGGGGACCGGAACACTCTGGTGACGCCGCGGGCCACCAGCAGCGCTCGGTCCGGGCCCACGTCCCGGCCCGGGTCCGGCATGCCGGCGGTCGGCGACGGTTGCCGCTGGTCCGCCCCGGCCACCAGTGAACCGGCACCGGGTATCCCGGACGTCGACGCGGAACCAGGGGGGATCTGCTGGCGCGGGGCGCCACCGCGGAGTGGTTGCGCCGCAACGGGTTCGGACACCCGTTCGGGGCCGGTTTCGGTCCAGGACTCGGGGAACAGCGGATCGCTCACCGGTGATCCCCCTGGCTCGGGCCCGGCCGGCCCGGCCAGACCGCCACGTGGTCGGCGCGCTCGTCCAGCCGCACCCGTTCCCGCAAACCAAGGGTGCGCACCGTTTCCGGTGGCAGCTGCATCCGCCCTACCCGGTCCAGCACCGCGAAGTCTTCGGCGATCTGCCGGGCGGATCCGTCGGCGCCCACGACGTTGCGGCGCAACGTTTCGGCGGCAATCCGACCGTCCCGTATCTGGATGGTGCGCCGGACGTGCTCGGACACGCTGGCGTCGTGGGTGACGATGAGCGTGGTGGTGCCGACCTGTTCGTTCACCCCGCGCATCGTCTGCAGCACCAGTTGGGTGGATGCCTCGTCGAGCTCACCGGTCGGCTCGTCGGCCAACAGCACCTGCGGATCGTTGGCCAGCGCCACCGCGATCGCCACCCGTTGCTGCTGCCCGCCGGACATCTCCGCCGGCAGCTTGTCCGCCTCGGCGCCGGCATCGGTGAGCTGCAGCAGGTCGTCGATCCTGTCCCGCTGCCGTCGATGTCCGGCCACCGCGAGGACGATCGCGATGTTCTGCGCACCGGTCAGATAGGGCAGCAAGTTGCGGGCCGTCTGCTGCCAGATGAAGCCGACGGTGTGCCGCTGGTACGCGACCCGATCGGCGTGGGACATCCCCACCAGTGGCTGGCCGACGACCGTGGCCGTACCCGCCGTCGGCTGGTCGATCCCGGACAGGATGGACAGCAACGTCGACTTCCCGGAGCCGGACGCGCCGACGACGGCTACCAGTTCGCCCGCATCTACCCGCAGGCTGAGGCCTTGCAGCGCTTGGACTTCGACCCCCTCGGCGGAGTACACCCTGACGAGATCGGTGCACAGAACTGCTGCGCCGTCCGCTTCGACCTCGGCATCGCCGTTCCGCTCGGCAGGGCGTTCCCGACCGGTCCCATGTGTGGTCACCGCCTCACTCCTCTGTCCGCATCAGCACCGCCGCGCTCGCCTGCCTGGCCAGCAGTGCCGACACGCCGATCGCGATCGCGGTCACCAGCACGAATCCCCCGATCACTGCGGCCAGCCCCCAGGGTTGCACAGCCAGGTCCGGCTGCACCGTCCCGCCGGTGAACGCCCGGAGATCGACGACGCCGCGGATCAGCGCCGCCAGCCCGACGCCGAAGCCGCCGCCGACCAGCACCGCCGTCAACGCCGGCGGCGCCTGCTCCCACGCGGCCAGCTGGGTCACCTGGCGATGGTCGAATCCCAACAGCCGCAGTACCGACAGCAACCTGTTCCTCGACCTGGTCGCGGACACCGCCGTCACCACCACGGCCAGCGCCACCAACAACACCCCGAGCGCGGTGGCGGCGAGCAGCGCCAGTCGCATCCCCCCGATGGTCGGCGCCGCCCGCAGCTGGGCAGTGGCCGCAGACGGCCGTTGCAGGAGAACGTTCGGACCGACGATCTTGGACAACGCGGCGTCCACGGCCGCCGGGTCGGCACCCGGGCGCTCGGCGACCAGCATCTTCGCCGGCACCACGCCGGTGCTGACCAGCTTGTCCGCCTGGGCGGCGTCGACCAGCATCCAATTGTCGTCATTGCCGAACCCGACCGGGAGCCGCCCACCGCCGACCAGCTGAACCGCGGTTCCGTTACCGGCCGTCAGCGGACCGGACATGATGGAGCGCAACGCATCCGGCACCACCACCTGAACACCCGCCGGCCCGGCGACAGCCATGCCGGGCGGAACCACCGGTGCGCCTGGAACATCGCGCTGGACCTCGGCGGCGGTGGAGCTGTCCAAGGAGTACGCCGTCAGCTCCCGCGTCTGGCTGCCATTGCTGACCGATACGATCCCCAGGAACCCGACCGGCGTCACTTGTTGCACCCCAGGGACTTTCCGGGCCGCGTCAACCACTTCGGCGGTCATGAAGCCGCCGACCACCGACACGTCGGCGCCCACCGTCCGGGCGGCGGCCCCGGCTATACCGGCGCTGATGGTGGACAGCATCAGCACCGAGAACACCGCAACCGCAACGCCGGTGACGGTGGCCAGGATCAGCGGCACACCGACCAGCGGTTCCCGCACCGAGCGCACCGCCCCCAGGTAACCGACGACACCCCTTCGCTGCCGCAGCGCCCGCCCGATCACCCTGAGCGGCAACGGGTACAGCCTGATCACCAGTACGCAGACGGCCAGCGTGAGGAAGATCGGGGCGGCCGCCACCAGCACATCCGCGCCGCCGCCGGAACCGGCGGTCAGACCTCCGGAGAGCAGCAGGTAGAGCGAGAGGGCGGCCAGCGCCAGCACTGCCACCTCGGCGAGCCGGCGAACGCGGTGCGGCGAGCGCCCACTCAGGTCGGTGCGGACGGTGCGGAACCGGCCCCCGGACACCCCGGCGGGTAGGGCAGCAGCCGGGATCAGACCGGCCAGTACGCCCGCGGCACCGGCCCACAACGGCACCGCCCGGCCGAACAGGAACACCACGGCGAGCACGGCGACCACCGCAGCCGGCACCCCGATCAGCAGACCCTGCACCACTATCGACCGGCGGAGCTGGGCCGGCGACGCACCCCTGGTCAGCAGCAACGTCACCGTTTGTTCCCGTCGGCGCATGAAGGACCGCAGCCCGAGCGCCAACACGGCCAGCGCCGCACCGCCCGGTCCGAGGCCGGCCACCGTCTGTACCGCGGAGGCGGACACGATGCGGGCATGCGCCGCATCCAGCGCGGCGGGCAGGTCGGACTTCCACCGGAGCACCTGCAGCGGCGACGCATCGATCCCGCTGGTGTTCGCATCCGGCCCGCCGAGGGGGTAGTCCACCGCCGTCACCCGGCGCAGATCCGCCGCCAGGGCGACGATGTTCGCGTCGTCGAAGGCATCGACGATCGTCGGGAACCAGACGACGGTGGTGACCGGGCCCAGGGTCGCGACGCTGGGCCAGACCGACGGGGCCAGGTAGACGAAGCCGGTGACCCTGACCGGCGCGTTGCCGTCGTCGAAGATGGCCGGCGCTGTCGACGACGGTCTGATCCTCGGATAGTCGGGGTCGGCCGGATTCTCCGCCACCAACCCGACCAGGGCGAGCGTCACCGGCTCGTCCGTCGTGAAGATCTTCCTGGACGT
>JAABUP010002280.1_pt1 | contig 37731 bp, 40 predicted proteins | sample 5559201 | NCBI WGS metagenome assembly JAABUP01 (sample SAMN10711887, study PRJNA513373) | rock metagenome | isolation source: Antarctica rocks | place: Antarctica | reverse complement strand
GAATCATTATCAACACTCAGGGCTGAAATGAGTGGTTTTAAAAGATTTTGAAAATACAACAAGACTGCAGAAAACTGGAATCAATTCACACATGCCAGAAATAGATATTTTCACGCAATTCAGAAAGTCAAACACACCTCATGAACTACTTTTCTGCAAGGTGCAGCTGGAAAAGACATCTTTACAGCATATCATTACATCAAGCCGCGAAAAATAGAGAAAATACCACTCATAAAGCATGAAGACAAAGTGGGAGTCACATTTAAAGATAAATGTGATATTTTTCTAAAGGCCATGTTTTCAAAACCACCTCAAACTAGCCCAGTTGAGCTAGAAAGCGATAATAACTCAACAAAACCATGGTTTTCAGTTATTTCTGAGAGATCGACGACATCAAGTGCGAAAATCTCGGTAATATGGTGACTTATAAGATGCTTACTCTTTATGCGGCTTTGCTACATGAGTATACGTAAGTACACTCTGTTCTGTGTTGGCAAAGCGGCACAGATGCTTTGATACGTGTGGCTGATTCCACGCTTCAGGCACTTTGACGCGATCGGCGCAGCCGGCTTAACGTAAGAAATCCAAAACCTTTATCTGAATTCTCACACAATTGAACCCAAATAGCACGAAGGAGCATATCAGAGATATGAAAGCGAAAGATCCGAACGAACCTTTCGGGTATGGACCGTACTATACAAGAGTCCTTGACAGGGGCTTGGCGTATGTCAATGCCGATAGCTATACGTGGCTCGCATTGGCGAGAACAATCTTCAGGGCTTATGGATTATATATGCTGACACAACTTCCCGGATCATTAGGAGAATCTTTGGACGACACTTTGTCCTGGGGATGGCTTCACAGGACCACGTAAGTCATCGGATGCGCAAGCCCCTGCATATTGCGGCGGCGATGAAAAGTGTGTCACTCAATGACACGCCTCAATCTTCAAGACAAGCGGGTATGCTTTGATTTTTTCGGTGGCACATCACGGTGTCAAGAAGGCTGTGGCTACTAAGTTCACGGAAGGAGTTTGCTGCCTGAATTGCTAGTAAAGGTCCTTTTAACTATCTATACACACCGCGCTTAGTCAGTGCCATAAGGTCATGGTGACCTTTATGATATGGTGGTGGTGAATTCATAACAGTTGTGTAATGAATATGTGTTATCTATATCCATAACATAATATACAATCCGCTAACAGTGTTAAGAACATATACTGTTGATCAGTTTAGTGAGATTTTTAGGTGTGAGAACACTAAAACTGAAAATTCTCACTGTAAATTGTCTGACTCAAGAAACGGTTAAATACTTGTACGTTAACCACCATTTGCCTGTAAGGTAGAGATGATTTCTGCTATGACTCATCATGTAGCATCTACTGAGGTAACCCAACACATTTGTATATAAGTCTTAAATGTACTTTTAAGTACTTGAGTTGCCGCTTACGTACTGCCCGACACGATGTCACGCTAGCGCTCATCTTGCGGTCCACCACTAACAGTACGGTTCAAGAAAAGCGTGTGGCAATGAGCTTTCGTAGGATCTCTGCTTATGCGCAAGGTCAGTCGAAATTAGCTCCGTCTCCAATGTAGAAGCATCTGACAGCAACACGCAGGTTGTACACCGAAGAGTCTTCTGGCCTTGTTCGCGGAGCCGGCGTTAGCCTCATTGACTGGGCACACGGATCAACCACCGTCAAAACGTCGGAAGCTTGATCATACCGATAGCAATAGAGGCGCATCAAGTCCTGTTGATGGCAGGCATGGCATAACCTTGGCACGTGTGGATATCGATCTGGTGCGGATGTGTGACTCTTCCTCAGTCAACATGTACTGAATCACAAGCCTAGCTATTTCCTGACAATGAAGCGCCGTCGTTACTTCCATCGAGAGCTGTGGCTTGGGATGAGCTGAAACAGGCTTACATATTACTGCAATGCCTAGACATGGTCGACACCACTACATTCCGTTTGCGACTGGCGACAATAGAAGGCGCATGTTTCATTGACTCTCATATCCAGTCAGAAACACTGGCGACGGCCATGGACGACTTGCGCCGAGCTATGAAACTCAGTACCCCCGCACGGCATCGGAAAGACTCGCAGGTTTCAGGCGTGATACGCTCACAATATCTGCTGTGTCAGTCAATAACAGATGGAGCAGTTCGTTTCACAATACAGACGAGAATATTATGGAATGAGGCGTCTTTTCTGCTGGGACATGTCCCTCGGCAAGATGCCGATCTGCTCTCAGTCTACTTGCCCAATGGCCGGCAACCCGACATCTCAACGAGGTTGACGCCACGAGACTTTTACGAAAGCGTCCATGTCCCAGATCGGTCTCAAGAGGATTTGTCTCCCCCCCAAATGCCTCAAGTTCGTTGTCAACTGTATCCCTTCCAGACTCGAGCGGTGAGATGGCTACTTCGCCGGGAAGGGGTTGATATATCGGGCGATCAGATGATTCCTCTTCACATTCCCACGGGCCAAGGCACACTCCCCCATGCCTTTCACCGGGCCACTGACGCGGAGGGCCGTGATTGCTTCGTCAGTCACCTGTTGGGTATCGCGACCACAGACGTATCGTCAATCCCAGTCCTAGCCTTGGGCATACGGGGCGGTATTCTCGCAGAGGAGATGGGGCTTGGAAAAACAGTCGAACTGATTACCTTGATCACTTTACACAAAACACCATGTGTAGCCTTCGACCAAGTTTGGGACGACACCTCGCAAAGCCACGTCCGGCATTCTTCTGCTACATTGATCATAACACCTCCGTCGATATTACAGCAGTGGAAGAGCGAAATTGCCGCTCACGCTCCGAACTTGAGAGTACTGCATTATGAGGGTCTTCGTGTAGGTCGTGGCACGTTGGACACCGAGAAAATGGTGGCCAAGTTGCTCGCCCAGGATGTCGTACTGACAACATACAATGTCCTTGCGAGCGAAATCCATTACACTGGCGTGAGGCAAGACCGTGGTTTGCGCCACCAGAAAAAGTACGAGCCCAGACGGAGTCCACTGGTGCAGATATGTTGGTGGCGGGTATGCCTCGACGAAGCGCAGATGGTGGAAAGCGGAGTAAGCAATGCAGCTACGGTTGCACGATCGATACCACGATGCAATGCTTGGGCTGTATCTGGTACGCCTGTTAGAAGAGATATCAAGGATCTCCTAGGACTTCTGATCTTTTTGCGTTACGAGCCTTATTGTCACTCCACGCAACTATGGAATAAACTAGTCACAGATTATAAAATCGTCTTCAAAGAGATATTCGGTCTAATTGCGTTGCGGCATACCAAAGATCAAGTACGCGGAGAGCTTCACCTACCGCCGCAGAAACGGGTGGTCATTAACGTGCCCTTCACTCCTGTCGAGGAACAACATTATGCCCATCTCTTCCAACAGATGTGTGATGATTGCGGCTTAGACCCCAACGGCAGTCCTCTTACGGAGGCCTGGAATCCCGACTGTCCTACCATGATTGAGAAGATGAGGAGCTGGCTGACAAGACTGCGCCAGACATGCTTACACCCCGAGGTCGGTGTTCGGAATAGGCGAGCCCTAGGCCGTGGTGACGGTCCGCTGCGAACGGTCGATGAAGTTCTTGAAGTTATGGTAGAACAGAACGAGACTGCTGTTCGGGCGGAGGAACGGGCGCTTTTGATGTCGCAGATACGGAGAGGTCAGATTCTAGAAATTGAGAATCGAAGTCAGGCAGCTCTAGAGATCTGGCTTCAAGCACTTCAGCAGTCGAAGATCATAGTCAAAGAATGCAGGCTTCAACTTGCGGCGGAAACTGAGGAGCATGCACCCATCCGCAGTAAAGCAGACACTGGAGCCAGAGATGAGGAGGAGACGGCCAGCGGTCGGCGTGTAGGCATCCATCGGCAACGGCTTCGCTCAGCTTTAGAGCTGGAGCACGCTTGCACCTTTTTCGAGGCGAGCGCCTACTATCAGATCAAATCTAATAATGAATTGACTCCGCCAAATTCATGTCGCTACGTGGAACTTGAGAAGGCAGAGGAGCAGGCGTACGAAATGGCAAAACAGCTCAGGAAGGAGTTGCTCAGCGAAGTACACTGCAAAGTGGCCGCACTAATGAAGTTGGTGGAAGACAATGCGCGAGTGAAATCACATGTTGTGGTTCCTGAAATTTCCTTACCTGTAGAGCAGGGTGGTATCGAGAGTCGGAAGATAATAGCCAATGTCGACGAACTCTGCAATGCGCTTAACAAGCAACGTATTCAGTTGAACGACTGGCGCGACAAGCTGACCGGCCTTCAATTGGAGCCTCTTGTGGATGGGGAGGAGGCAAACGAGCTTAAAGGCGACGAATATGAGACCTCGACCAGGCAGCAAGATGAGATCTACGTCTATATGGAAGCGCTTGGTGCGATTGTTTCTGACCGTCATGACGCTCTCACAGGTCAGAAGAATGGCCGTATCGACCATGAGATTAAATTCGCCCTGCAAAAGGCGACGTCAGGAGAAGGACATTGTCCGGATCTGATGATATCACTCATGGCTATGAGGTCGACTCTCCGACCACATGATGACTTGGGATCTCTCCGGGGAGACATTGCCGAGCTGCGAGCATTGCGGACAACACTTGATGGTGGTAATACCCGCGCAGTTGCAGAGCTCGGAATCGTGGAAGAGACGCTCCAGACACTACAACGAATCTTCAATGAGCAAACGAAAGCTGTGGTACACCTTCTGAAGGAGCTGGACGTTTTCCGGGATACTATGAACTCTCGGTTAGAGTTCTACAGACAGCTCCAGCAGATATCAGACAGCGTTGCCCCGTACAATGAGATTCTTGAGCCCGACGCCACCGATGCGATATTATCACAAATGAAGATTGCAGAGGCAAGGTTGAGTGCTAAAATAGCCTCCTTGAAAGCGAAAGGTCGCTACCTCATGCACCTACGGACAGAATCGCGTGTTGAAGACACGCAACGTACCTGTCTTATCTGTCAACAACCGTTCGAAGTTGGCGCCCTAACGGTATGATCGGTTGCCGTGCAAATCCATGTTTACAATTGACCCCTAATATGAGTAGGTTTGTGGCCACCAATATTGTAAAGAATGTATGAGATTGTGGTGGAGCGAGCACCGCAGTTGTCCGATCTGCAAGAAACACCTCAATCGTAACGATTTGCATCAGATAACGTAATTCATTGCATGCTACGATCGCGCCGATAGGCTTCACGCTGACGGCATATAGATACAAGCCTCAAGAGCTCACTGTACAGGAGGAAGGACATCGCGTTGAATCCGAGGAGTCCATGGAGACAGACCAGACGTCAATATATTCTGGCATCAGCGATTTCACGCTGTGCCAGATCAAGAATATCGACCTGAATGGCTCGTTTGGCATGAAGATCGACACCTTGGCTCGGCATATCCTGTGGATTCGTGAGAACGACCCAGGATCCAAATCGATTGTCTTCTCTCAATACAGGGACTTCCTTGACGTTCTTGGACGAGCATTCGCACAGTTCAAAATCGGATTTACTGGCATCGATCGGAAGGGTGGCACGGAAAGGTTCAGGAATGACCCGGGCGTGAGTACTCTCCATCAATTTGCCAGACGATGAAAGATTTAGGTGGCCTTGTTGATAATATCACAGATCGAATGCTTCCTCCTTCACGCTAAAGCACATTCCTCGGGACTCACTCTGGTCAACGCGACTCATGTTTTCTTATGCGAACCGCTCATCAACACAGCCATCGAGCTCCAAGCTATTGCCAGAGTTCACCGCATTGGTCAACACCACTCTACCACAGTCTGGATGTATCTTGTTAGCGGAACAGTAGAGGAGTCGATTTACGAAATTTCTGTATCCCGAAGGATGTTGCTTATGGGCAGAGGTGCGCGACACGCGCCACGAGCAAGCTTCCCGGAGCTGCTCGAGGAGACCATTGATGCGGCCAACTCACTAGAACTCCAGCAAGCTCCACTGTCTAAGCTGCTGACCAAAGGCAGCAGTGGCGGGGAGATGGTGGAGAAGGAAGATCTATGGAACTGTTTATTTCGCAGAGCGAAAAATCAAGGACCATCTGTGTCTGACGAGCGCGAGAAGGAAGTCGGACGCCACTTGAGCGCGGCTGCAGCGGGTGACAGGCAGTCAGAGAGCGCCACACGGCCAGCAGGCGTCCCTGACTATGAAGACCGTCTCCTTCATGAGTAATTGTCGTGCAGTATAATATCTCAACCACTTTCTCGTAGCTTGCCAGTACCCGCACCTTAGGTGTATTCTACGTTTGTGCTGATGGTAGTAGCCGTTCAATTCTGCCATTTGCGCTTCAGCCAAAAGATGCCATAAGACCAGCTGTTCGAATGGTATGTAATATGCGGCCACATGTGCGTTCCGGGTATCAAGTCGGCGGGCCGGACGTTGCTTTACTGGAGCTGCAATCTCCGACCGATCTCGGTGAGATAAAGTGCTCATGCCAGTACGGAAGGCATTTTCCTAATTATACCTCGTGTTACCTTGACGCAGCATCGTTTATGAGCCGAAAACAGAGTGTAAGGATACGCACCGATCAGCCGCCTCGTGTTTTCTTTTCTACGATAGTGAAATGCTTGTCATTTGCATGAGCAGGGGTTCATTGATCTGGACAGTTGCGCTGGCTCCCTTTCCGTTGGTCGTGCTTGTGTAATACCAAATGTATTACACCACCTCAGCCAACCTCCACGGTTCAGCCTTATTCGCTATGTCGTTCACCGTTTTTCAGGTAATGTAAATGTGCTAGGCAGCAGATCCCGTTGCAACTTGACTCATATTTACTTCACTCTTCCCCTACAATCTGCAGTGGAAGCGATGACCTTGCAATGAGGTGAGGGCGTTCATCTGCTTCATTGTCACTTTCCGGAGAAAGATACGGTCATATTCTGTCAAAACGGAGACCATCTTCGTGGCAGCTCATTATGGAGACTGTCACGAGTCACACCAACATGGGAACATCCCCGGAATCTCGTCGTGGCCGAGTACCGCCAGAGCTCCCATACTCACTACGGCACCACAAACTCTCAATCGCGGTTGCATGGACTATGCTCACCATCAACTCCTGCATCCTCCCGCTTGTGCTGTTCTACGTTTTGTGGTTTGGCACTTCGTTGTCGCGCAACATCGTCGTCGGAATCAACACAGCGGTATTTGGCGTCATCGCTCTGGTGTCGTACACGGTGAGATTGTGGCATCTCTTGAAGAAGGACTCGTTTCATCGACCACTGGGAAGTCAGAGGGGATCGGTGGGTCTATCCATCTCACGGAGTCGGCGTTAGGTCTTTCGGAGGCATCATTGCTAAGTCGCGCCCACAGCTCGACTTCTTCCAAATCAGCTTTACCATAGGATTCATCATAGTCACGGTCGGTACATGGGTCCTCGTTTCGCGATCCTGTACTCACCTGCCTCCTTGTAGATTGAGCTGGTTCTGGGAACCAAGCCTAAACCCCCGCTTGTGCGGCTGTCCGCCATGCCTCCAACCTCCTTGATCTTTCTTGTCGGTGGTCAGCTTGCATCATTTGCGGGCTTGGCCGGCCTCGGCTTTCGGACACCGTTCCGAATCTCCTCGCTGCCTAGAGGCGTTGGTATGAGACCAGGTATCTACACCATCATCGAAGATGTGATTGCGGTGGATACAGGCACCGGAAGGCCGTACCGGGAGGCTCTCGAAGCTCGTTACCAAGCTTCGCCCTTGTTTAGACAAATGCTTCACCAGCTGAACCTTTTCTGGGTACAACCATGGAAGATTGTCAAGCGCCGACTATCTAGCGTTGCTGACATTCACAGGCTATATCCGCTTTGGCCGTGGCGGCTGCAGTGACAGCTGTGGTGTTCACCCCTTCAGTCCCGGAAACTGTCGCCTACGGCGTTGGTGAGTGCAATGGCTCTATATCTCGTGATGTCGTCACTGATGAAGGCCGTCAGGGTGGGGTGTTCCTTTTCTCTGGGCTGGCCTCTGGTCCATCATCACTATCGGATGGGTTCAAAGGTCCTTGCGGGCAGAGAAGAGAGCGTGGCGCAAAGAAGGCATGTACTGAGGAAGTCTCATCGTTGACCTCGTTCCCTCTGGATTAATAGGAATCTAGGTTCTCGCAGACGACGACAGGCTCAAAGAGTCCAGAATCGAGAAATCGAGAATCCATCGTGACGGAGTTGGGCTGGGGGTTGCGCTCTCCGGATATGCATGTATTGGGACTGTTTGGACTTGCGGTGAGCTGTATATCTCTACAAAGCCAAAAAGATCGAGTCGACCCTTTCTTGCGTTTCACTTCCTACGCCGACACGCTGAAGATAGGACAGTAACCTCCGTACGTGGTGTTGATATGCTGAGTGACCTTCATGACGAAGTCTGGTGGTGTTCCTGCGAATTCCTCAGTCAAGGCAATCTCCATGATCTCCTGCATCCTGGCCTCCTTTCCCGAAAGCAACTCTGCGTCTGATGCCACATAATCGTATGTAATCACATCGATTGGAGTATTGAGCATCAGCAAAAGCAGCATGACGACGAGCCCAGTACGATCTTTACCCTAGGTGCAGTGGATCATAATAGGGTATTGTGAGGAATCGGCCAAGACCCGAAAAATCTCACTCAATTCGGCCCAGCAATGATTGATGGAATCTTTCCCCAGCCCTACCAGCCCTCGTGGCTGCATGACTTCTCGACCCAGAATGCCGATTGCTTCCGTCCGGCGTCCCAAAGCCATCAGCCCAAGCAGCTGACCCAAACTTGACCAAGAGAGCTTCCAGAGCAGCGCACGCTCGAACCCGCCGCCATTCAAGTTTACCTCGTGATATTGGATTCCAGGAACCTTCAGAGCTTCGGCCGTGGCATGGTTGGACTGACGAGTAGCGGCTGAGCTTCGCATGTCGGTGACTCTCTTCTTTGCTGCCACAGTCGGTCAGAGCTTGTTCGTACCGTCTGGCTCAGGAACAGGATGTGATACTTAGTTCGGAGGTCGATGATACTTCTGATGGCTTACTCTTTGACTAGTCTTCCGCGATCCTCATCGGACGCATCATCAGGCTGCGCAGGAAGGTCAGCAAGGCGTGTCGTGAAAGTGTAATATTACCACCCAACTACAACATACACGCGCACTCCTGTACAGACGCCCGTCGTGCATGACCATTCGAAAGAGCCAAACGTAAGCTACTGAGGTCTTCAGAACACTCTCATTGTAGGTGGGAAATCGGCCTACTTTGATCCGCAGAATCGGTTGACTGTGCCCTTCAACGTCACGAAAATTGAGAATGTTGTCGAATGGTGTCGGAGAAGGCGAGGTGTTGTTTGCTACTTGTGTACCCTTTGCCATGGCTTTACTTCAACGGCCAAGACCGTTGTGGTTGAATAATACAACTTCAAAGTCGGTTGAGTTGGAAGAAATCAAAGTTTCTTTGGGTCCTTTTCGCGATCACGAACGGGAAAGGTTGACCACCAAATCACTTTGTACATGTACTTTATCCATACGGAGTAGATGCACATGTGTACGAGTACCTTCGTACTCCGTAACGTGACATGGAGATCAGCGGGTTCAGAAAAGCCTACTTGTAGCTTATTGTATGTCTGAAGTACCATGAGATCCATTATCATGAAGTTGAGACTGGGCTAGCTACATCTGTATTAGTGGAGTTGAAAGTGGAAATGGAAGCTGCCGCCTCGTACGTCATGCCGTTAGGGTGGTTCAGCAAACCTTAACCTGGTAGTACCAGCTGACCTTGATGACGGGCCCAACCTTTACCTTCACTTTCACCTTCACCGTCATCTTTAACGCGATCCTTCTCTGCTAGATTATCTTGGCTTTCACCGTGTGCTGACATCCGTGAGAGTCATCATCGAACGACTTCCCAATGGCGACGGCCACTACGGAAAACGCGCCAAGTCATGCACATACATCTTCGTCAAAGTTAGAGGACCAAGGTGGGTACAGCTCTTGAAGTGACATAGACAATGATATGCTGACCATCACTTTAAAGCTGCCACAGCTGCGCTTTACATGACACATCCCGAGCGAGCTTCTGACCCGAAGAGCAAGTACCCTCTTGATGAGGATAACAAGTTGTCATCTGCGGGTGAGTTTGCCTATGTCAGTAGTGATTATTCCAGAAACATTTGGCTTACCCCAGTCTCTACAGGTGCGGCGACTTCGCTGAAGTACGCTGACCCTCGAGAGTTGCCATCTTTCCCTTCGGCGGGTCTCTCAGATAGAGACTCCTCGGCAGGCGCTGCAGCGAGTCTAGCAAATGCTAATCAGAAGCCCTTTGAATACTGGAGGCCGGATGCGTCGTCATCCGCTAGCAAGGCAGCAATGCTCGCAAAGGACTACAAGCCTGCACCGCTGTGGCACCCAGAGCTGAGTGCGGCTGGCTCAAAAGCCGCCCTCCTAGCAGCCAAGGAGGGAGGCCGCGTCGAAATATGGCGGCCGGTGGCGTCCGAATATGGGAACTCGGCGGCAGAGCAAGCTATGCGTAAGACGAAACTCAGCCCTCAGCTCGACTACGGCTACACTGCCGATGGCAACAGGAGGGCCTTGCTAGCTGCGACTGGCGCCATGTCTGGGAGCCGAAGGAGAGCAGGATCATCTCCTGTCGTAAACAGTGCCTACCCGGATTCGGAGCATGCGGCGACGAATGCGCTCAATGCGGCCACAGTCGCAACCAAGCCTTCAACTAGGGGTCCCAGAAGTGCGCTCGGCCAATCAACCGATGCAAGTCAGATACACAACGCAGCGGTGACCAATCTTCCCCCTGAAATGTACACTTCTCATCCGCCTGTCGCGATTGAGGTCGAGGAAAAGAACAGACAAGCTGGCCTTCGGGCTGCTGCTGTATCCATGGCAAAACAGATGTACGAACTTCAGCAACGGACGATTGACCAAGCCGCGGCGACCGGGCGTTCTGACAGCCACTACGCTGCGAACAGTGTGCATGCGCGCCAACCCTCTATCGCTTCTAACAACAGCGCTGGCCCATCTGTCCCGCAATATACGAATTTACACGAAGCCGCACAAAAGCTTGCCGCCGAGCGTTTAGCTAAGCTTCGTGACGAACACGAAGAGTACCGCAGTTATTACGGCATGAACCCTCCCCCGCAAGCACGCTTGTCGATTAGGGGACGTACAAGGCGGAGGGCATCCTTCGATGGACAAGGTGTGGACTCAGACGAGGAACAGTCACGTAAAATACGTTCAGAAATGTCAATGTTCAGCGATAAGCTCGCCCAGGTCGATGCGAAGCAACGACAGAGGGACCGGGAGGCGCTCATGACGGCTGCACAGCGTAATGTTACGGCCAGATTGCATGGAATGGACGAGAAAGTCTTCTCAGAGACAGGCAAGGCGTCACCGGCAATGATGGAAGAATGGGAGGTCAAGGCGACAGCGCGCGCAGAGGCAGACAGTAAAACTCGCATGGTCAATCACGGCAAGGTCAATATTGGGGGTGGCAAGTACCTCGATCAGGCAGAGGTTGATGCAATTGCATTAGCCAGAGTCCAACCAACTCTGGATGAAATCAACGATAAAGCGGAGAAGCAAAGGGCGAGGGAGGAGGAGATCAGGTTGGACGTTGAAGAAAGGAAACGACTCGCACAGGAAGAGAAGAGACGGGAACTGGAACTCAAAGCCGAGCAAAAACGTGGGAAAGGTACGTACAAAACGCAATTCTCGTTGCAGGTTGCAATCGCTCACTTTCTATAGGAGAAGAAAAGCGAGTAGAACGAGCGAGAAAAGAGGAGGAGAAGGCGCAACGGGCCGAGGAGAAACGCCTGCTGAAGGAAGAGAATCGGAAATCGAAGGAGGCATCAAACCACCCAAATACCACCGCTGTTGAGCCAGTAGGGGAAATGGTGACCGCGACGGACCCGCCTGCCCTGGATCCGATCCCCAAGTTAGACCCGATCTCTACTGATGACAGTACCATCGCTCCAAGTGCTGCTCGCAGCAATCCCGAAGAGATTGCTGAGCGTGTCGTCTCTGCACCCATCATTCCTCCATCTGAGCCAACGCCTGCGCCTGAAATACCTCCAGCGACTTTAACCTTGGCTCCAGACGAGCCATCTCAACCGCCGTCTACAACCAAGGAGCCGTCGGCTCCTAATTCGAGAACAGCGACAAGTCCGCAGACGTCTCCAACCTCGCCTAAAGGTGATTCAAAAGTTAAGTCGTGGCTGAAGGGAAAATTCTCTCGTCGCGCCAGCAAGACCCCGAAGACTGAGGCCAGAGAGAACGAGATCAGCAAGCCTTTTGTTGGTGGCGCCGCATTGACTGGGCCAAGCGTGAGCAATAGCAGCCTCGATCGCCGCGAGTCATCGGTTCGAGATGTTGCTCTGGCCGGGAGACAAGGCTCTGGGGAGGATGTGCAGGAACCCGAAGGAGGCCTGTACTCTGCGTCGGAAGAAGGAAGCAACAGCAAAGGCATGAAGCGTAATTCTTCACCTTCCATAAGCTCCTTGTCAAGTGATGGCGACGATCCTCGAGGAAGATCCGACCGCCGCAGGTCCAGTAGTTCGCATGGTGATGAATTCGAAGAGGCTCGAGATACGTTTGACGAGAAACTGGCCCCTCCCCCTACATTCGGTAGCGCGGGTCGTGCGTCAGACAGTCCGGTCAGGGATTCGAAGTTCTTGGAGGATCTGTGATGGTACATATACGCGTGTTAAGACCGAGGAGGCTTGTTTGTAATCCTGTTTTGGTTCCTGGGCTTTGGGCGAGGAATTGAGAGATTTCGGATGTGAGATATTGTCAGTCTGTTAGTTGGCAGTTTTCATGTATCAACGTGAGCAAGGGGATGCTTAGATATGCGTTCGCTCCACGCCTAGCTTCGAGATTGAGGTACATGTTTTTGGAAATATTTGCGGATCCTGACGAACAGATTCTGCATCGCTCAACGGGCCCTTTTAATTCACGACTCGACAAGCACATGCTCCGATATTGCCGCTGAACAGTGGCATCCTCTTGCTGTCTGCGTCGTCGTCGTTGAATTCATGCGTCTCATGCGTGGATATGCCAGCCGCTTTAAAACATGCGCCAGCGCTGGGAATGGTGTTGACAAATCGAGGATGCTGCGCCTACCTACACATGTAATTTTCCGTCATACTCCGAGATCAAAATTGACACTCTGTATCAAGTACTAGACTATGGCCATATCAAGTCTCTTTTTCACCTCGTCTCCCATTTGAATCAGCTGATGCTGGATCTGAAACATACCTGTCTAGTCTCCAATTCACGTCGATGCTTGGATGATGCGAGCTTCCCTGTCACTGACTTTCCTGCTGATCAGCATCAACCCTGCCCGTGCATGCCCGGCATCAGTGCTGAGATCTCACAAAGGACCAGCCGTCGAAATGGCCCTCTAGTCGCTGGTGAGCCCACTTAAGAGGCTAGTCTGGATGTGACATGCAGGACTTCTCCCCCGAACGGAACAAGAACTGTAAAGATCACACCATTATATGGAGTAGGCAACGCAGCAACGGAACATGACGGCGAACCGGCTGACCCCAGCGTTACCGGGAAGCTTTGGGGAACAGGCTAGATCATTGAGACATGGACCGCTACCTGAAGACTATCCACTCGGGCCAGTGTGGACTCGAGACCCCGATGGCGAACGTACAGTTTCGTGATACTCACGCTAACTTGATGACTGCTGAGGTGATGACTGTACATCGTGTCCCCACCCGCCCTACTCATCCTCCTCTACCATGTACGATAGAGATCACACTCAGACCCCTAGAACCACGGTCTGGGATCTAGGAGTCTGAGCGAGATATCATATGATGTTCATCATCAAGAGATGTGTCGTGGAATAGCATGGGCTGGTGGATGGATCAAGGCCGTAGGCAGATTTGCCATTACGGTAAAGATACATGCTCTGACTGCTGCTAGGGCTCACTGCCTTCTATTCCTTTGTAAGCCCTCTCTGACGATTTTGAACGGTGATCCACGTCACTGAGAGCCAGGAGTCCTTACTCCCTGAGTGGTTGAGTCAGAAACCCTCTTTTCAAGTCTCTGACACAATTTGCGGCAATTTGAACGAATCGAAGTTTGGTTTTCTGTGAAACGATCTCGCGTGAGATTCCAGCTCAGGTTCACTTGCACGGTCCACCAACATCTTGGATGTGGCCATCTTGGCGTATGCATGGCAGCTGCCGATGCTCCTGTTGATCACGCGGTTGGAGCTGAGGCAGCACAGAAACATGAACTTGCGGATTATGTAAGAGATTAGAGATAAAAGAGGGATAGTAAGGGAGAGTCAGGGAGAAAAAGAGATTTGCTGCAGCATAAGTCATCCTTGACGCTAGTTCCACACGCCTGCCTTCGGAGCAAAACAGACCCGTGTTCCCCCACAACAGAATGGAGCGCTCCAAAGCCGTCTTCCAATACCAGTACACTAAGAACCCACCGCGTGCGCAAATACCTTTGCCGCAAGTTCACTGAGTAATTGCATCTTCATAGGCTGTTCTAACTCCTGAAAAACAGTGTAGACACTCTTCCCTCTCGCGTCTCTCACAGCCCCCAACCTGTTCCCCGCCACCGCCCCGGCCAGTGCTCCGGGAAAGTTGGCCATTATGAATCCCATCGCACCCCCACTCAAGCCGCCGACTACACTCCAGAACTTGCCGGTGGGTTTGGCATGTTCTCCCTCCGCCATGCCCTCCTCCCGCAACATCTCCTCAAACATGGACCCAAACTGCTCGTTGCTGCGGTGTTCTTCTTCGGCCTGGTTCTTCGCGCCAAAACCAAACGAGGACCACGGAAAGCCACCGGGCGCCTGTTGACGCGGTATCTCTTCTTCCGGGTCGGATTCGGAGGCATTTGTTTTGAAGTCGAACCCGTGAAACGAGCGGGCAGCGTCGTAGTCACGCCTACGAGAGGGGTCTGAAAGTGTGTAGTAGGCATCATTAATCTGTTGGAATTTCCTGGTCCGTGCAGGGCGCTCTGGTGAGTCGGACGGGACGCGGTCAGGGTGAGACTTCAGGGCTTGCCTACGTGGTATTCAGTTATAACCTCATGGTCGAGAAGTGTGGAATTGTCAGGAATGACCGACTTCTTGTATGCATCTCGGATCTGCTGTTGCGTAGCAGTTGAAGGTATCTCAAGAGCAGCATCTGCAGCTGAGTTAGCCGTGGAAAGATCAGCTTGTTGATAAAAGCGCAAGGATATACAGTAATCTACTGGAGGAGCTGAACGCGATTGTCAGCTTGGCTGCCAAGTTGGGGTAAGCAATGCGCTCACTAGTCATGTTGAGAAGCGGATAGAGTAGACGATGGTCGGCAAGTTCTTTCGAGAGGAGCACTTGTTGAAGGGCCGATAATCGCAGAGACTAAGATCATAAAAGGTAAACGACTGGTAGGAATATTCGTCCCTAGAGGGCTCAACTTCAGATGTCTACGTTGCGAATCGAAGTTGTACAGATTCACCCTCGGAGGCAGAATGACAGGTGCCAAGAAAGCCACCCTCGTATGATGGTAAAGTTTACCTTATGTAAGCTGTCCCGCTTTCGCTTGCATAAGGCTGTCAGTAGTGTCGTCCAATCATAAGGTAGGTAGCCATCTTCAATCTCAACCACTCACAGGTTTTCAAATGTTGAACGAGGCTCACTCCGTGATTCGTTTACCTTACCAGAGTCTACCATTCCCAATACAATCGCAATCTCCGTCCAGCGGTAACATTGCAATCCATCCAAAAGCGCTGAGACCAGGTCATACTTCCATCATGGGCTGGTTTTCTCCCAGTCGCCGTACCTCATCCTCTTATTATCGCCGCCGTCCTCGCGATGGCTACATCCGGCGTGTGGTTCACCAGCTCAAGCGCATCCTCCGGGATCTCTACGGCTACGCCCGACGACATCCCGTCAAGGTCTTTATGCTAGTCGTCATGCCCCTTGTTACGGGAGGAGCTCTTCATAACGTGCTGAGGCAGTTCGGCATCAGGTTGCCGTCGGCCATGTTCGGTGGCGTGGCCGGTGGGAAGGGACGCTACGATGATGTATATTCGAGCTATAGTGGGAGGAGTGGTGGAGAGGGGTTCGGTGGTCTCGGTGGTGGTACAATCCAGAGCATGATGAAGGTCGCGCAGATGTTTATGTGACGAGGTTGTTGGACTAGGATGGCTTCCTTTCCCGGGTAGCGATGATTGTCATGGTCGATTGGGTCACTTCAGAGTTTGGGTTCAAGAGTCCCAGACACTCATATGCTGCGGTTGTGCAAGACACGACCTGTTTAAGGGTTTCCAATATACCAAGGAGGCCATGTCTCCTCAATGTAGTTTCTGAGAACTTCATGTGGGACCTTGTGGTAGTTCTGCAAAGTCTTGGAATTGGCATATCTTCAAAAGCTTCACGAATCACAGAGCTCTATCTGGTCTCGAGACCAATGCATGCAGGCCAGTCACCGCCATCAGTGGTTCGCTTCGTCAAATGTCCTGCAGATGGTGGAGCTATTACGGGTTTTCCCAATCAAGCCAATGGCAACCTTCAGCACGACATCGGCCTGTCACCAGGATATTGGTGATCCACACGTGATCCTCAGCAAATGGTAACTTGAGCAAGTCCCAGATTAGCGTTACAGTTGAGATGGTTGATCAATACTAGTACAAAGGCTTCTATCATTGCGCTTTTCCATTCCTCTTCCCCCATCTGCGCGCCGTGCCATTGGTGGCAGTCTTAGCTTTCATAATGGCTTCGTCACTTTCTTCAGTACCACTATCGGTCTCGTTGATGTCCTCGGCGTGATCCGCTGCATGCGAAGAACCTAGAATGCGCCCCATGCTTTTGGTGAACAACCAAATCGGCAATCGAACGAGCACCGTCTGCCTGAACGTGGGTCTCGGAATTTCATCCACGTCGAGAAGATATTCCCCCTTCTCGCCATCATTGTTCTCTTCCTCTAGGTAGACGTTGCCCAAAGAGTCCACAATAAGTACCTTACCGTTCTCTGCAACGACTCTTTTCCTTTCCCCATGAGGAGTGGTGGTCGTTGTTGCTTCGGCAACGGTGTTGGTACCACTGCCGCGGGCTCCTTTGGCTTTCTTCATGTCTTTGTCCTTCTTGCTTTCCTTCTCCTGAAAGCGTTTCTGCTTACGATTCATCACCACCGCTCCTTCGCCACCATCCATCGGAGGAGGCGGTGACGGGCTATTCGCCGTTGTATCCACCCCTGGTATACCTTTGATGCCCATTTCATCGCCCCATGCGGCACGTCGTGCATGGCGAATGTACCTTCCTACAAATTCTCGCTGTCGCTTCCAGCTGAGGTACATGGCTGCGTAATGAGCGGCACCACCACCCAAAACGAACAAGCCTATCAAGACAGACCCTAGTCCTGGCCGGAGCCTGGCATAGTAGTATCCGGTCCCTTTCCACTTCGGAAAGCCGTTGTTGAGAAAGTGATCGTACCGCTCCCTTCCAGGACCTTTCAAGATGTTCGCGACGACTCCGAGACGCGCGAAACGGTCGCTGGCTTGCTTTTCGGCATCTCGAATTTCGCGCTGCGAGGGACCTTTGTTGACGCGGGCAGCTGGCTTTTTGTTCTGTGCTCCAGAATTCGGTTTCGATGTAGACTTGGACTTTGAAGCTATGAACGACTGCTTCGCCTTGTCGGGATGAATGAGGCGAGATCTCTTCCGGAAGGCTTTAGTTAGCTCGTCCTGGGATGCCCGGGGCTTGACGCCTAAGAAATCTGGCAGGGCACCAAGTCAGTCCAGATGTCAGTGACCCTCAGAGGCTTGGACACTGTACCGTAAAATGTGACATCGGTTCCTTCTGATGCTTCTACTTCGTCCCGAAGCCTGAAGATTTCGTGATCTACCAGTATTTGATAAGCTACCACCATACAAGATCAATTCCACACCGGAACGAGCTACCTTCCTTGCTCCATCCAACGACCAGCGCCGACAGGGTACAGCAAAGCACCAAAGAGAGAACGGAAAACCTCATGTCAACAACGGCGTTTGCTTTCCGTACGCCAGAGACAGCTACGAAATACTAAGTAAAGCAGGGTAGGGTTGATCGGTTACTCTAGCGTTGCAGTCCCGAACGTGGCCCAATCGATGTGCCGGAAAGGAAAGCCTTGACAGACTCCGTAGTGATACTCTCCCCCACACAGATCAAAGCTCACAATATCTTCACCGAGACGATCGCCATTTGCAGTTGGGTGATGAGTACGGAACAAGAAGAAGTCTGAGCGAGCAAGACGAGCAGTTCAGCATGTCCTGAGGTGAAATAAATATCGGCGCAAGCCGATTGGTCGCTACCCCTTTACAAAAAATTTACGAAGTACGTCGCCTGCTTGCCCACATTCCACAACAAGCTGAAAGATCCAAGCGCATCCCGTCCCTTTGACATCCGGATATCGTCTGAAAGCACACAGAAACCCGTAGATCCTCCATTTCAGCGCTTGCAACTCTACGTCCTCCTAGAATGGCACGCATACAGATCCCTCTTGAGGCTTTAACGTCCCGGCTCAATCTCCAAGGTCGGTTCGACAGCGTCCGCTCGCAGTCGATCACTTCCAGGTTTGCAAACCTCAAGCCTATTTCCGAATTTCTCGACCTGAAGCGCTTGTCGAAACCTGCCAACTTCTCCGAAGTACAGACCAGAGTCAATTACAACCTGGGCTACTTTTCCAGCAACTATGCTGTCGTTTTTGTTATGTTGAGCATCTACAGTCTACTCACGAACCTCGTGTTACTTTTCGTCATCTTTCTTGTTGTCGGTGGCATGTATGGCATCGGCAGGCTTGGAGGCCAAGACCTTGAGCTCGGCGTCGCACGTGCCACGACTTCCCAGCTTTATACTGGACTTCTCGTGATTGCAGTGCCTCTTGGCATATGGGCGTCTCCTATAGCGACAGTCTTATGGCTTATTGGAGCTACCGGAGTGAGCATATTAGGCCATGCTTCGTTCATGGATAGACCGATCGAGAATGCTTTTTCCGAGGAGGCGGTCTAGGTGGTCGGCCGCGAACTCCATACGATATGCCCCAACGGGGAAGACCATCAAGGGCCCGGCAAGAGAGGAAGAGACGGCATTGGGACAGGCAGGCCAGACAGTGGGAGGAGTATGGTAGATTCGAGGAAGTAGAAAGCGACGATGGCGATGGGCAGGGTGTTGGCTTAGATCCTCGCGTTGTCCAAAGGCATTTTGCTAGTGATGAGCTTCGTTTTACTGGTGCAGGATTGGGACTTCCGTCTGAGCATAGAAAGAGTTATGATTATGGTGATGATTCAGACTTCTCGGATGATGACCTGCAAGATGTAATGGACCACAATGACGGAGCGGCAATGCAGGTTGCATTGAGGGACAAAGAAGAGCTGCTGGTGCGAAAAGCCATGGAGCGGATCCGCCGTGCACAGATGCTTGGCAAGACGAATGTTAAGTTGACTCAACCTGAGCTGGATGCGCTAGAACGTAAGAGACTGCGGGCAACAGATGCTGGGAAGTTCAAGGGAAGACCATCTGCGCTGCCGAGCGGTGGTAGCAATGATAGGCGCAGCAGCAAGGGTGGACGAGCTCTTGGCAGCCGACCCACAGCGCCTCCCGAGCCAAATATGAGAAAAAGTAGAGCATCATTAGCAGGGTACGAGAAGGACAGCCCGCCGTTATCGTCCGAGGTGGTTCCACCAGGTTTCCTTATCCCAGGACCAGATGGGGTCCAGATGTATGCACCTCTTGGCTACTACGATTCTCCGATTGCTCTGTCATCCCGCTCCTTGTCTCGACCAGGGTCGCGCTCGATCTCTTCCCATGACCAACAGCAGTACCAGCACACGTCCCCTGTACCACAGTATCAACACCATCACCAGCAACAACGTTACTTCTCGGTCCCTGAAAACGGTCCATCCGCTGTCCGTCCGCCATCCTCTTCATCAAGAGGCTCGCCTCGACCTCTTCCCGACGATCCAAATTGGATACCTCGTGTTCGGTCGGCATCGTCTGTGCAGCCATATACTGTTGACCCTTTTCAATATCAGACGTATTCCCCTCCCAAGCCACAAATAGCATCTCAGCATATTCAGGGCAGGCGCAACGTTTCTGGCCCGCCAGATATACAGTATTCATCCGTCCGGCGCATACCCCCTAATCCATACGTGACCAACGCGAGGATGGCAACAAGCTCGTCTAATCCGCCATCACCGCATGTCCAACCTCCTATTGGGGATGGGGAGGATCATAGCGGCGAGAGTGATGATGGATATGACGATATTGGCAGGGATCAGGATGCTCCGGTTGATGAAATCCCCATCCACGGAGGCTATGTTTCTAAAACTGCCTCTGCTGGCATTGCTGGCGGGCGTCAACGGAGAGGGCGGCGCTGAGTAGGGTCAGCGTTCCCGTGATTGCTTTATTTGGCGTGGCCAAGCGGATGTCGCGGGGGAGACAAGGGTGCATCACTGTTGCTTGCAGGCGTCCGGCGGGTCTATGATAACATCGGGAGTGTACATTGCTTTCATTGTGTCCGATTCTACATGGTACATAGCTATTCTCTACAGAGGATTGGGTAGATATCAGAATAAAATTCGGCGGAGGTAAATCCTACATTTACAACTTTAGATTCTCGCATCACTGACTGTTCCCCGTCCACCCTCATACCTAGCGGTTTCTAATCAGTAACGTACATGTATCAAACTCCAACCGCATGAGCTGCGTGGCTTAACGAATAATCGCAGTGTTTTGGTATGATCTCAGCTAATCTGCGATGACGTCATCGGCCGGCATCCGGGAATGATTTCGTAATGTTTTGTAATTTCACCAGTTTGAAACACGGAATTGTGGGGGTCCGGGTTGAAGGGCAATTTTCAATAAGTACGAAGTACAACCTGAAAGGCGCCGACTTCCATCTTGCATTACAGTACTTTTCTTATCCATACCCTTCAGTCGTCGTTGGAAGAACGGCCTCTATGAACAACGATCGTTCCTTTTCGAGTGCGTTTACGTATTGACGCCGTCCGTTCGTCATCAGCAGTACTCCCAAGTCACACAGCGCGACGTTTCCTAGCCTCTTTCATCTACAGCACAGTGGAATCAGAAGACCTCCGGCACAAATCTTTATAAGATGTGGTTTCTTTCGTTTTGGGTCCTGCCCGTCATCTCCGCATGTACATGGGTGCGCACTCCTGCTACCTCCGCTATGGTTTCACCGTTGCCTAGAACTTGAACAGTTTGGTATGCTTCTGGCGATGTTGATTGTCTGGCTCGTTGAAGGGTCGCCGCACTATGCATCGATGGATGACGGTCAGCGAATAGCGTAAGAGTCGCTATGCCCTTACTGCGTGGTGCTGGTAATAACCGTTCATATTCCAGGTATATATCAGGTGAAGCTCCAACCTCGTGGTACCAGGAGTAGTATCATGGCTGATACTCGCACAGATATCGGGGCTCAAGGATTGAAGCCACTCTTTGTGGCCGGTTGCTGGTGATGCGCCATCAAGTCTCCAAAGCTTGTTGGGGGATTTTGCTGACGTGCTGGCAGTGTCACAACTGTGTTTCTCGATCTATCCTTTGCGGCCGAGAGGTGGTTACGCCATACAGGTCGACTTGCTAGGAACAGTGGCGTGGCAGAGAAGGTGCTCTCTGCACTTTCCATCGTCTTCGCCATTGCTGGGACCTGTGGTTTGATTCTGCTCTCGATATTCGACACTCTGCGCTATCCGCGTCTGCATGATGGGTTTTTACTACTATTCATGTTAGTAACGTGTCTGCGTTGGAAATGGCTTTCGCTAATGATGTCGCAGAGCTGGCTATGTCATCTCAGCTATTTTTATATGTGCGGAGTACCAACGATTGGGCGTGCACTTCCGCCAGCACCGTGTCCTGCGGGGGTCTTTTTGGTTGAAGCTCGCATTTATCCTTATCGAGATAGCTATGGCGATAGCTTTCATTGTCACCTCGTTCCGTAGCAGCAAGAATGCTGCAGCAGTGCTGGTGACTCAATGCAAGGTTATGCAAACCCTTTGAGCCTCTCACTAACACGCTCCTTAGGAATGGGTTGTCGCGCTGATTTTCACCTTCTACGTCTTCACATTTTTCGTCGACTTGATGCCCGCAGTGCGGACGAAGCACCACGCAAGTTCGGCACCTCAGCTTGAATTAGGGCACACCGACGGCGGTCCCCATCTTACCAACGGTTACGACCAACCAACTGCGAATGGACAGAACGGCTACGCCAATGACGGTTACACACATGGTACACCGGATCCGATGATGAACAGTCGTTACTATGTGAACGGGACCGCGAATGTCCCAAAGCCGGCAACAGCACAGAATTTTTGAGGTTTTCTTTACTTATGGTGTTAGGGCTGCTTAGAGATAAGGGCTTGGGATTTATATTAATTGGAGCTTTGCATGACTAGACCGTCGAATAATACTGAGAAGACTAATGTATATGTTATCTTGACGCACTCTGCCCCTGAAAATAGTTGATTATTTCAAACTCAGGAGTACGATGGTTTCTCCATCTAGTCCAACAAGAAGAATGGTAATCACTTTCATATATACCCTTACGTGCCTGCAATGGACTTTTGCCGCGGAATCATGACTCACCAGGCTCCTGATGAAATCTGACCGAAAGTCTCTTAAACAACAACCGGTATAAATGTTGGTTTCGCACACCAACGGCAAAGTGGTGGAGCGTATACTTTATCCCGAGAAGATTGCGTGCGAGAGGATCTCAACAACTAGTCGACGTTCTCAAGCCTTCTTTTATGAGGCGGTATTTGGGTGACCTTCACCATCCTCAATGATCGCAACCTTCTCAGGTCCACGGAGGCATTCTATCACCTGGATCGACGACTGCACCTGGTGAGCTGGCACGTCTAGACACGAGCAGCACGAGCAGCTCTTCCGCAAGCATCTGCAAGAGTGAGAGAGCCGCAGAATCGGCAATTTCATCACCCATTGTGCCGAAGACCTAAACTTGGCTTTACTTTACAGGTTCTGTTAACCAACTACTCGGCCGTGGTGGCGTTCACCGCGTGTCAGGCAAAGGGGGAAAGGGGTCTTGAGCGAGATCCGATTACACAAAGCAAGAGATCGATCCTTGATGGCCTGTTTAGAAAGATTCCTAGGATCGAAGAGGTGCTATCTATACCTGTCGTCGCGAACATGGTCAAAGGATCTCTTACACACCGTAAACATTCCATTGAAACGTGAGGGTTTCCAAGGTAGTAGTCTGTATGCGCAATCGGCAGTGTACAGTGCTCGAGGATGACAAAGAAGCCTTTGAAGCTGCATACCTCGCAGCGACTCCCGCCCCTCTCTAGTCAATCCTGCCCAATCCAACCCCTCCAAACACCCACCGCCCCTCCCACAACCCATCAATCTCTCTCTTCCCCTCTTCACATAGCAGCCAGCTGGCCAAATCCCTCGCAGCCATCACCACGGCATAAACTCCATCTTTGCTCAACGCATCCGTGCCACGGGCGGCATCCACCACCCGGTCTCCCCACGAATACAGGTTTCCCATTCGGTGCACCGCTTGCAGCTCCTCCGCATGGGAGCCCGACGCTTTGGCGCGAGCCCAGAGCCCGTCAGCTATGCGGACCAGGAAATCCATAAACCCCGGCAAGGCCTCTGCCGGTTGAGCACGCCGCCGGTGAGGTCCGAACATTGCGTAGTAGGCCTGGCCGGCGTGCCGATCATACGGCCCTTGTCGGTGTCGACCTCGCTCGGTGGGACCGCGGCGCACCACGATGATCGAGTTTGAGCGGCACTGGCTCCTCCAGTAGGTCCGGGCCGCGTTGGTACATATTCTTTCCAGCGCCTCGAACAAGTCGCGTTGTTGGGCGCGAAGATCGGTAGACGTGTGCGAGGACAGGACGGAGGGTGATGGCAACGCCATGGGAGAGGGAACTTGGTTAAATGCCTGTGAGACTGCGTCGGCCATCGATATCCGGCTTGACGGTGGGTGCTGGACAGTCTCCACATTGGAAACTGACATAGAACTTGGAAATGAGGCATCGGCTGGAAGCCCATGGACCGCCATGAAGTCTGGGTTTGACCCTGGCTCGTCCTTCACTACTGGTGCTGACTGTCGTCTTGCAGGAGAATCTTCTCTCCGGTCTCTCGGCCTTGGGTGATGCGCGGGAGATCGGCTCGTTGGCGAGATGGGTGGAGAAAGGATATGGGATCGTGTCCGAAACCTGCTAGCCCTTTCGAGTTTTTCCATGCGGTGTTAGCAGGTGGACACCTGAAATGTGCTGTAGAACTGGACGCAAATACCGTATCGTCTGGAGGTGAGGAAGCGAGCTGCCAGGGCGTGGTCCTCAAATTACTGCCAAGCATATCAGCGTGTCGACTTTGCTGTAGATCAGTATTCTTGTAGAATGACCCGTTGGCCGTGGTGAATGGCCGCGAATCATCCCGTTGGGAATGTGCCATTCTAAACATCGACTGATCGCTGTATGCGCACAACAGTAGAGATCAGTGTGTAGAAGTGGTCCACTTCAAAAGCGCACGAGGAAGGGACACGGCAAGATAGAAATACAAGCCGGCTGGCGTCCGAGCGTGGGGAGACAATGAGGCTAAATATGTGTGGCTGCTCCTGGATCTTTCCGAACTCTTTCACAGAGGCACCAGTTACTTCCAGATCCACCAAGTGGAAAGCTGTTGGGCCTTTGTCAGCCAAGACTACAAAGAGTAGAGCTTGACAGAATGTGCGACATGTTAGGTCAAAGTCTCTGCGCTTGGGCTTCGAAAGGAAAGCTTCGAAAGGAAAGCTTCCGAAACATGCCTCTGCGGGAACTCAACATAAGGGTGGATCAATGTTGTTGGACAGAACGCACGAACACAGTTCATCGGCTATCCCAAAACGAAGTACGCACAGATGTGTGATGGTAATGCTTTCTTGGCATTGTATCTAAGTGTTCCAGATGACAACTCTGCCGTCAACACCGCTCGCTATATTCAGTCAGTCTCAAGTATAAAATATGTGCATATCGAGAATTGAAAGAGTGAAAGTGACATACTGCTGAACTTCTTCACAACCCCCCCAGCATGATCGTAGACTCTGATCGTGCTAATGGTATTTTGGTGCACAGTCTTAAGTTGTGTATCATCCTTGGCCTTTCCCTTCAGATCCATTTGCCTAAACATATTCAAGGCAGATTCCTCGCGGTGATCACCAATGCCCGGGCGACCTTTTGATTCCATGGACCCGACTATCTGCCAACCCTGCTCACTCCCTCGCAAGCGGTACGCCTCACAGTCCTGACAATTCTCAGTAAACTCCGCAGACCCAAATCACTCCACTGAAGTATGACCTACATATCCTGCTGCGATGATCTCACTTTCACCATTCCAGATCAAGCTCACGAACGGCAAAAGCTGTGTGCTGAGACTGACGACTGCCTTCGGTGGCTGTTCGGGCCCGTTCGGGTATACAACGGTGATACTGCTGTCATGTGCCGTAAACGCAAGTGCATCCCCACTAGGTGAGAAGGCGCATCCGTGTATCCAACCGGCCGAATTGTTGAGGTATTCTCCGCATACCGTATTGAAGGGCAGCCTCTCTCCCCACACGCTACCCTCCGGTCTCGCATCAACACCCTTGATAAAACTCGAAAAGACCCTGGCATGCGCATCGGTAGAGCCAGCAGCCAATAGTACCGAGTTCGGATGCCATGCCACGGTTGTAATCGTACTGCGTATTGGCTTCTTGATATGCTTGGACACCCACCAGTCGTTCTCTTCTTCGAAATAGCAGACGGCAATGACGCGCGCGCCTGATCCAACTGCGAACTTGAGTTCAGATGGTGACCAACGGACGAACGTTGCGGCGCGATTGATGCGGAGCAGCACCAGAGTAGGCTTCCAACCGGATGGAGACGGCTCCCAGACATAAGCATTCCGGTCTAAGGACAACACGTCATCAGTATGGCGCAATGTATTGCTAGATATTGTGGCTTCAGCTAAAGGTTCCCTTCGGCGGGCGCTGATACATAATCTTCAATGTGGTTTCTGGAGACCTGGCGCACCTTGTGAGCAAGTGACGATCCTCCCACTACTAGGCGCAATGTCCACACTTGTGACTGTCTTATCATGACCCTTCAACTCATCCTGTAGGGTGAATTTGCTCCCAGAACGTCCGTAGAGTTCAACATTGTTGTCGCGCGCGACGGCTAGGGTTTGCCTGTCAGCGGAGAATGAGTGGTCGGCAATAGGGTGATGGAAGAGATGATGGACATCTGGAGCAGCCATTGGGAATGCTGCCAGCTTGTGGCGATAGGAGTAGCTCTCTACTATCGCAGGCTGTCAAGGTTGGTTACTCCAATTATTAAAAAGATGTCGTCGCAAGCTGAGGGATCTCTGGGTTGATGACTAAGGCCTCGCATGTATCGAAAAGTGATTGGTTCAGCTTGTAGCATCAAAATCGCAAACATCGAAGAAGTTGAAGACCCGGTTGATACTCAAGCATTCGCTTTGATCGACGTATGCAGAGTTGCTTCCATTGTGGATTCAAATAGTGGATTAGCCTGCAGACCCAAGCATGGCTACTCGAGCCATGCCATCACACAATGGTCCTCCCTCGAAATCGGCTCAGTCACTTGGGGCTCCAAATCAAACGTGAGATTGCTTCTCGAAGAGTCCAACATGCCTCTTTAAAAAAGAAAGCTGATCGCCCTCAGTCTCTATTGCACGAATCTCCCTGATAAGCTCCAGAAAGAAGATCTCCGCCTTTCACTATATACCTTATTCTCGACCTACGGTCCTGTCCTAGATGTGGTAGCATTGAAGACCATGAAGATGCGCGGCCAAGCTCATATAGTGTTCCGCGACGTCCAGGCAAGTACGCAAGCTTTGAGAGCATTGCAGGGGTTTGACTTCTTTGGCAAAGAAATGGTGTGTCCATTCAGCTCACAGGTTTGGTATACTCTATGATCACTGCTTATCGCGGTGTCTGTTCAGAAGATACAGTATGCCAAAGGCAAGTCGGACACGATTGCAAAGCTAGACGGCACGTATCGCATGCCGGTTGTAGCAGCTGGAGCGGTCACATCGACAGAATTACAGCAATCCATTTTCAACGCCCCACCTTCCTCATTGTCAGCTCCACCACCCTCTGCTGCCAGCTCTCTGAAGCCGCCTGATACAGCAACAAATGGTGTGAAGAGTGATATGGACGGCCCACAGGGTGTCAAGCGAAGAAGAGACGATGAAAGCGACGCGGAAGACGCTCCTATGGAGGAAGATGATAGCGACGCACCAATGGAGGCTTCGTCTGACGAAGACTAGTCGCTGGGCGTGGGAGAGGTGAATTATTGAAATGGAATTGAAACAAAGCGAGCATTGTCATGGTGTTTTGGCGCAAGAAAAGCCGTGATTTTACCCTAACAAAGCACGGGAAGCTCATGAATTGTATGGATATAGATTAGCAGACGGCACGTGGTAGCGCTGAACAGGTTCGATCGCTCTAGTCAAGATACTATGCATCGGCTCCCCTCCGAATTGCAAAATCGCTGGGTACGTGGAAGCCAACGGACCTTCCGACCAGCCCAATCCATATCTGAATATACTCATCTAGCGTCACTCCTACAGCCCCTGTGATCTCCCCTATAGCATCCGCAGTGTTACATGGATGGACAAAAAATGCTGGAACGTCTGAGATGGGGTGATTCTGCACGGATGTTGTCAGCGACATCAGATTGATCGAAAACTAACGGATCGCTGACGCCCATGCTGATTCCTCCCATCACCCCTAGGTCCCGTAGTCCGGATCTGTATTGATGTGGCACGAGATACTCGTAGACAGCATCTATCCCTTTCGGACCTTTGATGGGCAGTTTGTGAAGGAAGAAGTACAGCATAGGAACACGGTAGCTTTGCGATAGCAGAATGTGATACTCCACGGTTGGCCCTGAAGTCATAGCGGTAGGAAGAGCTGCCTACAGCCATCATTGTCAACGAGCCCATGCGTACATCGCTTGATGAGGATGGGAGATACGCACGTTGTCGAGGTCATCAATCTCCTCGTACAAAGGCTCTTCGTCATCTTCCACAAGGTTCTTAGATGGCTCGGATGATTCCGTGTGATGTTCAGTCAACAACCTGCTGGCGACAAGGTAAAAGACCCCTCCCTGTGAAATGGCGGAATAAGCGTGTGCTTGAATTGGCTACTAATCCCCAGCATAGACCCATCACGCTCGGTCAGGGTTTGAAGATGAAGCGACACGAGAACATTGCGCCTTCTTGTGATGGGTTTCGATAATATAAGAAAGGAGGTCTTCAGGTAGAGAATGTCGTCTTATCCGACAAGTCTGCATGATCCTGGTGCCGGGCAATTGGCCTTGAAGTTGCAAGAAAAGCCCATGAGACAATGATGTGCATAAATAAAAAAAATGCAAAATGGGCCTTCTCACTTTGCGTTTTGCTATTGCAAACCATTAAGATCAGGGAAAGTGTGTAAAGAAAGGCTTGTATGGAGGAAAGTAGGGTTATTTACTTCATGCCTCAAGCTGATCCAAGAGCACTTTGACGGGCCACGCGCCTGCCACCTCTCCGCTAGTGATTTGCATGCCAAGTTGAACTCTGCCTGGGAAAGAAAAGGGAAAGACTCGATTGCAGTCATCTCATATTGTTTCAAGAGATGAGAGTATCGCTGATGGTATGGGTAGAGGACTGTGTCGGTGCTATTGAAGATTTGGTTCTGTCAGTTATCTGGCGTCCTTCGCACAAGTACGAAAAGCCTTAGGTATTGCTGTACCGAATGTGTCTGCAGACAGAAGCTTCTCTCGAAGCTAACTCACTTCTGCTTGAAGGATTAATAACTGACTGTTACCGTCGGGCTCACTGACACTTTGATACCTTAGACAAAGGTGTTCCTGGGAAGATATCGGAAGCCCTTACTAACCTATACACTGCCGAGACCAGATCCTCTCCTCTCCTTTACTGATTGATACCACCAATCTCACCTTCACATAATCGAACATCCCAAACTTCACCTCTCGAAGTCCGCGATAAGAGCTACATTCTTCTCCTGTCCACCAACTCCGCAAGACGAGCCTTTGCCCAATTCCAAGACGAGTCAGCTACGTACAAACTTTGCACTCTCTTCCAAATCCATACGCAAACGAGCAAGATCCGCGTCATATTCAAGTCCACGCACTCTTTTAATGAAGCAAACCCAACTGAAGGCATGTCTAATCATCGATGATGCCCTGCTATCTCCACCCCACCAACCCTGATTTAGAACGGCACATCAACTCCACCAGCCCACACACACGCCTATATCAAACCCACAATCCCAATGCCGCCTGACCCCTGCTCCCACTCCGCATGCCAATCCCTACACCGATAGCGCCTCAACATTCACCGCCATCCCATCGCAGCCCCCTCATCGTTCCTCCCCCTAGTCTCAGCTTCAAGTCCGCACTGGCATCAAAAGGAGATCCCAGACAGGCGTAGCTGACGAATACACTCCTCTTCCCTTCTCCCAACCTCCGCAACTTCAATTTCGAAATTAGCATTTCCTTTGCAAGTGCCGGGATTGAGACGTTTGGGCTGGGGAGATGGGTGTATTTTGTGCAAGTGCTCTTCCATACGGTGAAGGATGGCTGTGGGGTGTGATGCATTGGATTGGGCTGTTTGGGGCGATTTGAAGAGCAAAGGGTTGGGTTGGGGATTCGTCGGGTTGTGTATGCTGATGGACGTGATGGTTCATTGGTGGGTTGGAAGTTGAGTGATCACTGGGTGGGAGAGGATGCCTGGGTGCTGTTGAGGCTTTCTGAGAGAGCGCATGTGGGTGGGGAGTATGTCAAAAGAGTTGGATGAGGAGCCTCCGGTGGGTTTGAGGGAGGGGCAGGGAGTTACGTGCCCAAGACGAAGGAGTTGAGGAAGGCCAGTCAAGGTTTGTCAAGGAAATTGCGGGCGGTGTAGAACGACGGAAGAGCGCTTATGGACACGATTTCTTCCGGCTCTGCTCTTAGGATACCCTTATCATGGAGTCAGATTGCAGACATGATTTCTCTGTATGCTTTGAACTATCCTGAACCCGTGGGCTATGCCTATGTGTGAGCAGTGCTACAAGCGGGGTTCTTAGAGTTCCCAGAGCGCCAGAGAGCAGCAGGTAAGATAGCGTTACCCATCAGCCCATTAATGTAACCTATTCCCAGGTGATGACCTGAGGGAAGAGACAAAGGGACACTTTTGAAAAGTAAAGACCTTGGTACACGCGGTTTGGGCACCTAGTAGACGGTCCAGCAAGGACAGAAAGAAGAAAGAAGAAGGAGCGGCCTGGAGATTAGTACCATCAGGGCAGATGAACGCTGTGTGCTAGAAAGCGACGCATATCGTGAGACATGAAGCTCGATGACGACCAATAAGAGTGGCCGACAGAAGGACACTCGTTTGCTGGAGCCTGTATGGTATTCTGGGGCATCTCAGCTGTGCTGGCATTTACGGAGTAGTTTGGGGATGATCCACGAAACTTACTGGCATGGAACATCTAGCCGGCTCGCCACTCTGAAGCTTTCTTGGAGCGCCTACGTACGAATGAATGACAACCATCTGACCCTAGTCATCGAGAAGCTCGTTAATCCTCCCAGCTACATCCATTTCATCCCCACCCTCTTCGCTCTCGTCGTCATCATCACTTTCGTTGTCATCACTTCCACTATCCTCACCCGAGCTCTCTACATCCTCCTCCTGCCTATCGTGATCATCGCCAACCTCTTGTCGAGGCTGCTTCTTCATCCCACGACCACGAGATTCCCCTAACAATTCCAGCTCCAGATCGTCTAGCTCTTCGTTATCGGCTCCTTCGTCATCAGCGACTGGAGTGCTTGACCTCTTCCTCCTCTTCGGAAACCCTTGAGCTTCATCATCAACATCGGCCTTGTTGTGACCACGACCCTTCTTAACCGTCCTATTTTCAGCGTCACCATCATCCCACCTGTTGGTCCTCCGCAGAGCCCTGTTGAGTATCTTGTGCTTGTATAAAGCCTCTTCCCCGTAGTCCTCTTCCTCGCCCGGGTTTGGTACAAGGCCTCCAGGACCCCAAGAGCCTTCATCTTCGGTGTCATATAAGTCAGGAAGCTCGCTAATCCGCCTGGCAGCTTTAATAAGATAGTGCTCGCCGTGCTTTCTCTTCTTACGACGACGGCCGTGTTCGTCCTCGAGCTTATTGTGCAAGATATGCTCAACTCTAGCCTTCCTATTTTCATTGACAGCTTGCTGATGAGCGGTCTGCGGACGTGGACGCTTCTGATTGACGCCGTCAAGATTATTTGGGAGGAGTACTGGATGGCCTAAGCCGGGAGGTATAGGTGAAGATGAATCAGGAACTTGGTCCACTTTGGTTTTTAGAACGATGCGCTGGAAATTGCTTGTAAGCTCAGCTCTGCTCCTAGCTGTGCGCCCACCAGCCCCGCGAGAGCGACTGGAAACAACAGTGGGTGAATCGTCATCGTTGAGGAGATTGGTGATACTTATACCCGTAGGCATAGTCATGGGAGACGCCGATCGAGTGCGGTCAGTGTCAGACTGATACCTTCCAGTCCCTCCATCATCCGAAGGCTGAGCAGTAGGCCCTATAGAAGTAGAAACACGTCAGTCAAGACTCTGTGCCGTTACTATGCAACTTCGCATACAGATCAATGAGATGGTGGGTGAAAAAGTCTGTCGTGGATGAGATTGTCGCGAATGAATCCATGGACGAGGACCAATCTTCCTCGTCACTGGGTCGCGGCTGTACCACCCAGGTTTGGGAATTTTTTGGAGGTGCTTCAGAGAGTTCTCCGTGAAATTGTCCTCTGCATCTTCCGTTGGTCCGTCCTTACTGTCCCCCTTGAGATCCTCCTTGGAAGGCATGTTGGAGAGTTGCGGAGATGAAAGATAGGAGAGTTGCAACGCGGGAACGAAGACTAGGCGAAACCCGAAATTCTCGGTTTACCCAAAGTGCAATTACTTTGGGCTAGCGCAACCCTATGCAAAGGTGTTCGGCTACAACCGTCAAGCAACCTGGTACTCAGTTTGGTATCTTGGAAACCTTCATTTGGTCTTTGGAAGAAGTCAATCTGCCCGGTGCTGATCATCTTGACTTGTTATACGGTTTCAGGAAGCGCAGCAGGGTTCTGTGGACACGGTGGACTGCACAAACGCGAAACAAATGACATAACTCACCCTTCTTGCTGCGCTTTGATGGTGGAGCAACTGCCTCGTCTTCTTCAAGTATACCTGTAAGGCTCGCTGTTAGTTTGTCAAGTGTGGCAGGTTAGCGCTGTGCTCTGCTCACGTTTCCGTTCCTTCCTCTTCACCTCTCCATAGGCTATCTCTGCTTCTGTATCCAGATTCTCCGCGTTGGCCTGCTCTTCGGTCAAATGCTCGAATGGCGGTACTTTCGACGACAATCCAGCAGTCCCTTCGCCAGGCTGCCCTGATCCAAACGGATTATGCAGAGCAGCCTCTTCAGAGAAATCACTCTCCAAGTACCACCACACCAGCCACAAAAATGCTCGAGCTCGGCTCCGACTGCTCAGCGTGCTTCGCATAACCAGATCAAAGAAATCTCGGGGCGGATAGAAGTGGGTCTCCGATATTTTAGGAGCGTACTGGGAGAGGACGAAGATGAGGTTCACAGGGTTCGTACGTGGAATGGGGCTTGACTTGATCTTTTCGATCGTGTTAGGCTGGTCGGAGTCCTCGGACGCGCCTTTAAGGATCGACTTCAAGCGCGGGGCATCCTGGAGCTGCTTGTAGGCGTTGGGATCTTGGTGAGCTTGAAGAGAAGGAATAGAGTGGTATGTCCGGAGTTGTGCGCGCATCTCTGGGAAGACTGGTGTCGAGTTCAGTATTGGAGTCCCCAATCTATAGCAAAGACTATGATATACTTCTTACAGTTAAGAGTGGTGTTCATCCTCCCGACGTTGACCAGTAGGCACACCATAGCCATATTGACTGCCGCTGCTTTGTCACTTAGCAGCTTATCCTTCAGAATCTTGCTTGTTTTGCTGCTCTTTGCCATGGCGTCAATATAGATATCCGCGAATGTATGGCCCGGAGTCCCATCCGACGCTTTGGTAAAGACCTGATTCTGATCCTCAAATACAGCTCTTAAGAACGCGAATTGAATGTCTTTCCGCCATAAAGGTATGCCATCTTCCTTCTTCAGATGCCTGATCTTGTTGCCTGAATAGACCGATCCAATTGTACCGTTGGCGGTTCGCCGAGTGCTGCTGACAGTCATGGTATGTCCGGCGTTGACTTCTGCTGCTCTTGTGTAGGAGTCATTTTGAACGCTGCCTTCATCTTCCGTCATATCGCGAGCTCCATCATGGACCCAAGTCGCGGTGTTTTGAGCCGGTGTGACTGGCTTATCATGCTTAAGTGCCATTCTTTGCGGTGGTTCAGCAGCTAAGACGTGTTGTAAGCTCTGCCGCGGGTCCGGTTCTTCTGGACGCAGCGGTGAGGACGCAAAGGCCGAGTTTGCTTGCATATCTGGGTCAGGTATGGTCGAGCCGGGAGAGCGAGCTTGTCCGTACTCCCCGCTACCCTCATTGAGCCGGGCCAGGCTGCTTCCGCTGTACTCTGCCATGGTATGCGCAGAAGCGTTGATGGGAGCTTTACCGTGTCATAGGGGAGGTCTTGAAGCTTCAGCACGCTTCAAAGAGTGTTCGGCCTCCGGACTTTACCGAGATTGGCGAGCTGGACATTTGCGACCGCGCTTGGTCTCCGCCGCTGCTTGGGGTAATCGTGATGTTCAAAATAGTCCGTGCGCTGAAGTCTGGGGATGGACCTTATATCATTCCTAAGTAACATCTTCGTCTCTTATGCTTGCAGGATATTACTTGAGGGTGGAAGTCTCGCCCATTCAATCATTTGTCATTCATGTGTTGGATGAAATCGATAGCATGACATTGTAGCTAGTCGGGTAATTACAGAAATGACTTTTTTTGGGATCTCCAAGCCCTCAGATCATGAGACCCTTCCGTCCTTGGAAGAGCTGCAAGGCCATCCTCCAGCATCGCCTGGCTTCATAGCTTCCTTTGTGAGGCTTTGAGAAGGCAAAGCATAGCAACATGCCAAAGCATCGCTGCGGAATCATGAGATGGCACAAATTGCCATGGCCGTGAAGTAGAGCATGCACGCCCTCTTTAAACGCCATGCGTAATGCCACGCCCATCTATATCGCCTAATAGTGCAGAATTCTCCCGTGTCGACTCGGGCAGCTTCGGGCCGAGAGGAGAAGGAAGATCTATGACAGACGTTTAGATGACCGCGAAGGCCGGAACCTATTTTCAGCGTGAAAAGGCGTTGCCGGAGCGAAGAGAGCAACGACGAGAACTACGCAGCAAAGACCAAAAGAAAGGGAAATCTATGTAGGAGCAACACTCCGAAGCATCGCTCGAAACAATGGTCTGGACAATCATAAGCAGACCCGCAGAATATGAGCTCAGCACTCTTCAAGTAGTATCAGGGCCAGTTTGCGGGACTTTCCCGGAAGCATGGCGTTCGACCGGATTGTGGTCAAGTGAATTTGATGAATGCAGATCGAGACGATATGACAGTAAGAGGCAGAAGTCATCGCTATCTATGATGTGCTGATCGATGCTTTGAGTGCATCGCCCAATTCTAGTCTGCGTAGGTGAAGTTTGGAACGATCGAAGCTTTGTTGATGCCAGTAAGATGGTCCGAACGCATCCGAAATGAACCATGCGAGTACTGAAAAAAACTCCGAAAAGTGAAAGTGAAGTCGGTATGAACAAGCAATGAAGACGCCGGCCGCTTTGGAGACTGATCCGAAGGTGCAGGCAGGGATGTTACAAGGTCCCTCGGGTGCCATTGTCCAGATCTATGAACTCGAATCGATTTCGCCCAGATGGCCGAGAAAGCAGGCAAAGTGGCGTCCTCGAATGCCGGAAACATTACCACCAAGAAGATTGGCCGCCGGGTCCTGATGGATTGCCGTAGCTTCCACCAAAGCCGCCGCTATAACCACCTCCATAAGCTGCGGGTGGGCCTCCATAACCACCTACGGATCCTAAATTAGCATTTGCCCTATGACTCGAAGACGAGGCCATCATACCGCCATAACCACCTGGTGGACCACCAAAGCCACCACCGTAGCTTGGCGCCCCACCCATACCGCCACCACCCGTCTTGCGGAAATCGCGTGTAGCATTACCGCCACGTCCTCGACCACCTCCTGTCCTACCCCCCCGAGCGTTACCACCTCCGAAACCGCTACCCTCACGAGCAATACCCTCAAGGAACGCAGGTACTTCTTGGTGAGCTTCCTTGAGTAGATCGATCAAATCGCGTACAACGCCGCGATTACCACGATTAAAGAATGCAGTAGAAATCCCTGTATTACCAGCACGACCAGTGCGACCGATACGATGAACATAATCATCAATGTCCGTCGGTAAGTCATAATTGATAACGTGAGTAACGTTGGGTATATCAAGACCACGAGCTGCGACAGCGGTGGCCACGAGGATCGGGCAGCGGGCATTACGGAACATTTCCAGAGCACGCTCGCGCTCCCGTTGTGTGCGATCACCATGAATAGAAGTTGCAGGGAAAGCCTGATTTTGGAGAAAGTCTGAAAGCGAGTCTGCCATGCGCTTGGTCTCCACGAAGATCAACGTCAGACCGGCTCCATGTGTATGCAAAATGTCGAGAAGGACAGAGCGTTTATCCTGGTCTTCGACGTATTCGATTTTCTGAGTGATGTTTTCAGATGTAGAGCCGACTCGTCCGACTGACAGAAACACGTAGTCCTTCAAGAAATCCCTTGCAAGCATCTGAATGTCCCGTGGGAATGTAGCCGAGAACATGAGAGTTTGACGGCCCTGAGTAGGTGGCATATCCTCTCCCTCGACTATTCTTCGAATCTGTGGCTCGAAACCCATGTCCAACATACGATCAGCCTCGTCAAGCACCAAATACTTAATGTTGGAAAGGGAGATCCGACCACGCTCAATCAAATCGACTAATCGGCCAGGTGTAGCAACAAGAAGGTCGCAGCCGCGCTCAATCTGACGCAGCTGAGAACCGATATCGGCACCCCCGTATACTACGCAAGGCCGAACCCAAGAACGATAGGCAAACTTGCGAGCCTCATCGTAGATTTGAGACACCAGCTCACGGGTTGGGGCGAGGATGAGGGACGTGGGATACGCTTTGCGCTGGCGTCCGTACCCGTAGCCACCACTAGCCTGCTGTGGCATTGTGGACGGACCGTTGATGAATGCCTGGGAGAGAATAGGAAAAAGAAAACCCCCGGTCTTTCCGGAACCGGTTTGAGCGCAAGCCATTAGATCACGACCAGACATGACGATTGGAATAGAGTATTTCTGTACTGGTGTCGGCGTCTTGTAGTTCGCTAGGTGGATATTTGAGAGAAGGTGGTCGTCCAATGGAGGGTTCGTGAACTGAGTTGTGGGCTCGGGGACGTCGTGGCCAGACGCTTCAACAGGAATATCGTCATAATTGGCAAAGTTGATGCCGGTCTGCTGCTTGGAGGGATCATTCGGAACACCGAAGAGTTCACGCTCAACGCGAGGGTTGGCCGGACCCGGTATGTGCTTTCCGTCTCTCCACTGACCATCGCCGGATCCACGCGCAAGGGCGGCTCCCCCAGCTCCGCCACCGTACGAGCTCGCACCTGGCTTTCCATAAGCATTTGGATCGAATGTACGAGGAGGCGGCGCGCTGAAGTCTTGTTGCCAGCCGTTACCATTTGTGGGAGGACCACCACTGCCTCTCGGTGTGAAGTTTGGAGCATTCGCCCAGTTGCTGCTACCGCCAGTACGCGGGGCACCAGGATCATACCCATTCCTATTATCGCTAGTCAGTTAAACTTCTCAGTCAAGTTACGACATGTAGTAAAACAACCGTTGTCGAAGGAGGTCAGGAAAAAACGTACGTAGGAGGTCCAGCCCAAGCGCTGCCATTCATGCCACCGGTCATCATTGGTGGAGGTCCATCCATGCCCGGGGGTGGTCCTGGAGGGCCCGTCGGTCCGCCCATCTGACCTCTAAGGTGAGGTGGAATGTAGGCCGAACGTCCAGCGAAACCGTTGGCATGCTGAGAGTCTTTCATAGAGAGACCAGCCATATCAAGTTGATCAGCCATATTGGTCGTTGTTGGGAGTATCTGTTCTTGACTGAAGATCGACGGATGTTGGGCCTGATAAGGTACGCAGAGGCAAGGTTCGTAAAGCTGACTGAATATGCAGAGTTATCCGACTACGTAATCTTGTAAGGTCCCGAGATGTCGAAGGATAAGACAGCTCCACGAGGAAATAAATGTAGTTTTAGAGTATCAGAAAAGAAACGCGAGTTGAGCGGTGGTGAAAGAGGAAGTGAAAACCTGGAGCTTTCCTTTCCTATCTGCGGCCGACCGTAGATGCAGAGACCTCAGAAAGAAACACTCACTCCCTAAGGACTGTGTATGTGTTACTTGTTTCGAAGAGAGAAGACTGATGGGCGAGAAGGGTGTCAAGAGATGGGGATCGTGCGAGGATTTGAAAGCTATCGAACTTCGAAGAGGCGACAAAATTTGGGTGAAAAGTAAGAATTGGCTAATGCGAAAAGGGGAAGGGGTCTACGCTCGCTTGAAGTGGAACGAATCGTAAGCGTCCGGAGAACTTCAGCCCTGTTTCAACGATACTAGGGAGGTTTTGCCGCTGGACACTTCCAAATTTCCACTTTCTGGACACTTCTGAAAGTAGTTAGCGTAGAAACTAGACCCAATCAAGCTATATAAAAGTCCGGAGACTTCCGTAT
>JAABUP010002279.1_pt1 | contig 37741 bp, 43 predicted proteins | sample 5559201 | NCBI WGS metagenome assembly JAABUP01 (sample SAMN10711887, study PRJNA513373) | rock metagenome | isolation source: Antarctica rocks | place: Antarctica | reverse complement strand
CCAAAAAAACCCCCGACTGTGGAGCGACTGGAGGCATATCCCTTGGGAGGTCTGCGCTTCACCTCTTTCAGATACAAAACCTGACCTCCTCATGTGCTCTACCCCCCCAACCCCCCCCCCCCCCCCCCATCCCAATCATGAGTGGAGGGGCGCAGGGGGGTTGGGGGAGGGCGGGGGTCATGCTTTTGTCTTGCGCTATCCTCTGGTTCAGATGCTGCCAACTCAGGCCTCTTCTGAGTTGCCCTCTCTCAGAATCCATCACATGAGATTGTAGGACAGAGTGGTACCACTGAGGAATTGTACTTCTTTGCCCCTATGCTCCCTCAAGCTAGGGGGTTTGCCCCCATCCCAGCCCACTGGATTTTCCATTTGACCCTACTGGTGTTACGCAGTGTGCTGGACTGAGGAATCTTGCGTGATTGCAGATGTCTTTGCATGCATTCAGATGCCTGTAATGAAGTACACATGATGTTTGAATGATGCTCGTAGCCATGCAAGGCCACCGATGCGCACAATGGACAAGACATGGGTGCATTGTCATGTGCCATGTGTCTGTATGCCTAGTCAGTGTGAAGCCTGCATGCTACATATGAGAATGCACACATGATCATCTTGAGCTTTGTCCCTCAGCCGTTCCTCATTTGATACCTTACAGTCTGGGGTTGTGATGCATCAGACATCCTGGCTTGAAAGCACAGGTGTATCACGTTCTATTCTGCTGACTTTCATCTCTGTGATGCAGGCCCTTTCTGTTCCGTGGCGAGCTGCATCTGTCCTACGCGATTGAGATCTTCGACAGGTCTCTGCCACTCACGCATGAGAGCAGGAGTGACACCCACAAAATGCGCTTCCAAGGCACTGGTTTCGCCAGAGTGGATTCTGAGTCTCGTGAGATGCAAAGCCTGGTTGCCTTTGCTCAGCCTCTGGTGCCAAGGAGGGAGTTTCCCTGCTGTGATAAGAACTGGGGAGTCATGGAGCATGGCAACGATCTGTACATCTTCTATACACTGCTGCCCTGTCTGACCATCTTCAGACTAGATTCCAGCTCTGAGACTGGTGCTACCTTGGTGTTCGCTTCTTGCCTGAAAGACTACGCTGCAGAGCAGATCTCTGATGTGACTGGGTTAGAGATGAGGGATGTCCGGATCAGTGGTCATCCCATTTTGTGGGCGCAATACCCACAGACTCTGCTTGTTTTGGTTCATCACAACTGGAGGAAACATGGGGGTTCGAAACATTGGGCGGTGCAGTTGCATTTCGACCCAGCGAGGCGAGTCTATACCATTGCTGCGGTCTCAAAAGAGCCAGTGCTGAACCATGAGGACTTTTACCTTCACAATGAAGCTGTGCAGAATGTCATCGCAGTTGGGAGCTATCACTTGTCTGGCCGACGGTTGCGAATTCTGTACGGTGACGGAGACAAATACTCTGCCTTTGCTGATGTGCACACCTCCAAGATCAGGTGGCACCATTTGAACAGCACTTCTGCTGTGGAATGGACAGAGGGGCCAACTGTTGCCCTTGGTGACAGAATAGAAAGCATCTCATACACTGAGTATGAGAGTCTTGTTTGGTGAGGCCCAATGCATGAATGATCTTGATAATAAAGGGTGGCGGCAGCATTTCATTTTCTTTCGTTTTCTGATCAGGGGTTGCAAGGGGTTCCTGCATCTTGTAGCAGGGTACAGTGAGCTATAGCGCAGCTAATGCGTAATGTGGGAATGTGCCCTACAACACATCATTAGGTTAGCAGGCAAGTACAGATTATATGCCCATTTGCGTATGTTACAGAGTTTTGGCTTGGAGTCTGTTTCCAATGACCTCACCATATGTAGAGCCGCAGCTTATGTGCGCATTACATAGTACTGTTGACTAAATAAAGTAAACATGTCGAATCAGTAGCTTTTATCAAGAGTTGTGAAGGGTTTGCTTAGGCAAGCTTGAAGTGCCTTGGTCACAAATATTGGCTCTGAAATAAAATGAGAACAAGCGTCTGCAGCTTAGCTTGTGTGCATATACAAGGTATTTTGCATGCTTTTTCCATTGAAGGAGCATATCCAGCGGCCATTGCCAAACATCACAAGCCATGTGAAGCCTTTGCTTAAGCAAGCTTGAAGCTATGAAACACAGTGTAAAGTATGCACATGCAGTGAGCATGACGCTCCGTCAAGCAGACCTAAATGCATTTGTTGTGTTCTGCTAGTAATACTTTCATTGTCCTACAGGGCCTGGCTATGGCTGCTGATAATTTGTTGCATGTAACTGCTTGTTGCCAGCACATGGTAGTAACAAATGTAGGTTGCAACCTACACAGTGCTGCACACAAAGGTACATAAATAATGTGATCATTTGACATTAACTTTGTAGCCAAGTGCTTGGTACCTCTTATTTAAGCAGAAAGGTGTCACTGCGCACAGTGACAAGGATCAGTGAAACACGTACACGGTGTGCGAATTTCTACTAGAATCTTGTTGTTAGTGTCCACATCTGGTTTCTTAGTGGTATGAATCCGATGATCAGTTCCACATCTGGTTGTGCAGCTGTGTGTGTGTGTGCACAGCATGTGGCGTTGTCCGCGCCTTAATGGCTGTCTCGTCATTCTCATGAAGGAGCAGGCCGTTGCACTGCAGGGAATATTCTCTGTCATGGGTTTGTCACCGTTGAGTAGCGGGAACCTGAGCGGGAACCCTTCGGTCGTCCTTTGCAGCGGGAATCTGAACTTATGGTGCTAGGATCAGTCACTTTATGACAAAATTTCACGATGAGTAGATCTCGTGTTTACAGGTAGACCTTCCATCGCCGAACACAAACGCGTGCAGATTCTCGAGCAAAGGATTTCACGTTGCCCATCGTCGTACGGGTTCAAAACCTATTTACACATTCGTCAGGGCCTCTTTAGTCAGCTTTCAGGACGCCTTGACTGACCTGCTCATCAACTGACAAATGGCTGTTCAAGCACGTCGCATTCTGCGAGCTCCAGAGCATATTGTCCCAGCTGAGTGTAGTTCACGACATAGCTATGAATTAGCGAAGAAGCCTGCTCACTGAAAGCCCACACAAGAGCTTCCAGTGTGCAGGTGGAGACAATGCAGCTGTGAGACAACTTTGAAATGAAGTCTTAGCTCGAAACCCTGATGCACAAAAGTGTCCCCCAGCAGACAGGGCATCCCTTGCGCAATCAGCAAAGTCCAGCAAACAGAAGTGTTGCACCACAGCATCCCAACGCAGCTCTGTGCGAAGCTGCTCAGCATGCAGAAAAGGTATCAGCACAGTAGCAGTTTCAAGAATTTCAGAGTAGCTACAAACACTCTTGATGCAGCTTGATGCTCATGACTCTGGCACTTGGTATCATGACCCCAAGACTGTCTCAATCTCTGCTGATCTTGTCAGATGCATCAAAGCCGCTCCTCCAACCACTCTAACTCTCCACAACTTTGCCACAGGTCGTGCAAGAATGTACTGGTTACCACAGGCATGCTCTTGGTCGGATGCTGTACATCATGCTGACCATCCTTACTGGCGGGCTGTTTGCAATTGCCCTGCAAGTAGCCCCTGCACCCTGGAGGGCTGCCCACTTTCTGAGCAGATGCCCTTTGCATGATGCAAGCATTGTTCTTGTCAGGGTAAGCCATCAGTCACAGTGCCTGCTCAAGCACTTGTGGGACTCATGCTGTTGTGCATGTAGATTTGCACCAGCAGAGTGTTGTTTCAATTCTGTGTGGTGCCATGCACAAGGGCAAGCTTCCCACAGTCGTGCTGCTTTTGCTATTGAGTACCTTGGACATTTAGTGCTTGGTGTATGTTGTTTTTCCAATTATCGTTTGTCGACTCCCATGATGAGTCCCATGGTGAGTCCTCAAAACAAGAAATGCAAATTGATTGATTGCTTAATTGGTTGTCTGTTTGGATGATGTGCTGCAAGCATCAAACCTGAGATCATGACTCATGCATCTCAACAAAGTAAATCACAGAGCAAGCTGACTGAAAGATGCATAGCATCAATGTCGCCAATCCTGAGAGTTGATCTTTCTCTCCTTGATATTTCTTGGACCATCAGCATCCACCCATCCTGCCCTTTCTACCATTCTCCATCTCTTTACTTTTAAGTGTAAAGTATAAAAAACATAAAAATAAAGAATAAAAAAACTGTGAAAAGTGTTAAGTGTTAAGTGTCATGCCAACTTGAACCAATCTCTGGGCTGCCGCCTTTGGAGGCTCTCCCATTATGAACCCTGAAAAGCACACACTTTTCTTTTCTGTTCTTGAAACAGTGTCTGCATGCCAATGCAGCTTATTGATGGCCGGACACGTCTGGTACCGGTGAAGAAGTACAAAATGTCGGCAGCGTACACTGGCTTGCATGGCACAGAGGTAAGCCCTGCCTCAATTAAAACAATACAACACAAAAGTCTCTGTGTTCTGTGTTCTTTTGGCTCTTTGTACAGGTGTTGTGAGGTGTAGAAACAAAACGTGTTTGCATACCTTTTGTGGCCAACTTTCAAGACTCCTGAAGGCCTGGCTGCCTGCAGCATGATGCAGTTGCTACCAGTTTCTGATAGATCTTGCTCAAGCATATGTGACAAATGCCACTCAGAACGTCGATGACACCTCAAAGCTCACTGGTGTCGCATAAAGGTTGCCTGGACACAATCTTTACTACAGCTTTACTGCACGGCCGTTATTGCATGGCCTTTGATGCTCCCTACACTCACTTTCAGACCTTTCTTCCTGTTGCAGCTGATGGCACCCACATCAAAACCAGGCCCTGCTGCTGCGCAGGATGCAGACGCACACACAGTAACAGTGTCAAGCTGCTGTCACAAGCACATCTCATTGTATTCAACAAGGTCATTGTGACACAGAACAAGCCTGCAATTCTCAACAGACGTTGGTGCTGTTGCAGAAGCATATGGCGCCCGGCACTGGTTGCTGCAAGCTGCGTGTCTTCAAGCTGTTTCTGAGGCAGTACGCGTACTGCCCAGAGCACAACAGCTTTGAAGCTGTGCCTGCCATGCCGGCGCAGATTCCCATGCTGCTGTGCGATGCCCTGGAAGCTTTACAGGCCATTAGTCAAGGTACATTGCAGTCACATGCCTTACAGGCCATTAGTCAAGGTACATTGCAGTCACATGCCTTACAGGCCATCAGTCAAGGTACATTGCAGTTTCATGCCTCACAGGCCATTAGTCAAGGTACCTTGCACTTACATCCTAACACAAAGGAGTCAGATCTGTGCATTGTTTGAGGTACAACCTGGAAGTGATCAAGCATGGCTGTCATTTGCACTTCTACAGGCGATGTCATGCAGTTTTGATGACATACAGTATGCCAGAAGGACATCAGATGCAAGTCATGGGCACCAGCCACTTGTTCACACAGTCGCTCAGATGCACAAACATCTCAATCTTTGCATGTGCTCTGTATGCTGAAGATACATTAGGCATCCCTGCACAGGTGCAACACACACACACACACTCACATGTCTGTACTTAAGGCTTGACAAGACAGCCGCTCTTGTACTTGTGTTTCTGTGTCTTCAGATTGCAATCTGCGACTGGCACCAAAAGCTGTGCTATGCATATCAAATTTGGTATCCCTTTACAGACCAAAACTAAACTCATGAACACAAAGATAACAGATCAGAAGGTACAACAAAGCAAAAAACATGGTGTTACAAATCAAAAATCAGACTGTCCATCATTTCAGAAGAAGCAGGGAGGAAATATAAAACAAGCTCATGCAAGTCCAAGAATGCATGCAGGCGAGGGCTGGGAGCAGTTCAACATGCCGCATGTGCACAGCCGCATGAACATGGTGCAGCTGTATGGCAACAAGAAGTGGCTCTTCCGACAGAGTCAACTTTTTGGTGCTGCTGCCCAGCATGCCCTGCCAGCTATCTTTGGCATTCAGGTGAAAGACTGATCTGGTGAAAACTACTGATCTGCAACACATCCTGCAATGTACTGCCTGCCCTCTTTGGTGTTCACACATGTCAGGTCGGTCTGATTTCCACGTAACTTTTCGATGTGTGGGTATGCTTTCCTCCCAAAAAGGTGTCATGACTAAGTCGGTGTCACCCAGCATGATCGAATTGTTGTCTATCATGATGCCTGTATGTAGCAGCACTAGTAAAGCCGTCAACATGGTGCTGGTATTGTGAGGTCAACATCATCTGAGCTCATTGCGACCATCAGTCTCCCTTTGTCTGTCCGTGATAGGTGCGCATGCAGACACTGGTGGTACAGTGCATTGTGCTCCTGCTCAAGCCACAACATGCAGGAATTGCCATCAATCATTGACATCAATGACCAACCACTCCTGCAAAGGTTGTACACTATGAAGTACAATAGCTTTGGCCACACTGCATGTTGACAGCCTGCTGTTGTTGACTGCAGAACCTTGAGCTGGCGTACCTGTGGTACAGCGCGTATTACGCCTATACCGCCGTCATCATCAGTCTTTCGTTCTTTGCTGTGACAATTCTGAGTATGACGTTGAGGGAGCAGCATGCAAAGCTGGTGAATCTGGTGAATCAGCGGAACGTTGTGCCTATTGTTCAACAGGGGTGGGTAAGGGCTTGCCCCTCCCACAGACTGGTGCCTGGGGATGTGGTTGTTCTTCAGAAGGGCAAAGCTGCATGTGACATGGTGATGCTGCGTGGCAGCTGTCTTGTGGAGGAGTCTATGCTGTCTGGCGAGGTGCTCTTCTTCTGGCTTCAGCACATGTCTGCTCCCTATCATGCTGCATGCATCTTCTTCCTGTGCTTCATGGCACCTGCTCTTCTTGTCATGCTGCATGCATCTTCTTCCTGTGCTTCATGGCACCTGCTCTTCTTGTCATGCTGCATGCATCTTCTTCCTGTGCTTCATGGCACCTCTTCTTTTTGGGCTTCATGCATTTGCGTCTTGTGCTTCAGTACACCTGGTGTTCTTGGCATGCAACATGCATCTTACTCTTGTGTTTGATGACTCCTGCACTTTCTGTCACACTTCATCATGCATCTTGTCACTTCATGCATGATTGGATCTTGTGTACGCTTGAGTTTCATCTCTTGAATTTCATGCCTTGTGTGTGCTTGTGTTGTGCATGAATGTCTGCTGTCAAAGTTCTCATGCTGCCTGGGTGCTCGGCTCCCTTCATGATCCTGGCGGTTTGCCAATGAGCTGGCGCAAAGCCGCATTCCACTCATATACATCATGTGTACTGTCACGCTAGGATGCATGTGCACTTGAGAGATTGTGAATTGATGGATGGATGGATGCACCTCTTTCTTCACTATAGCCTTCTGCATGGCATTCAGCCTAGCTTACCGTGCCACCCACCCACCCACTGAGTGTGCGTGCGTGTGTGCGCAGGCAGCACAGGTGCGCAAATCCAGCTACATTGGCGACAAGGACCTGCCGTATCAGCCTGATGCCCACCATGAGTGTACCGTGTTCGCTGGAACTATTGTCAGACAGGTACTGCACATACTGCCCATTGTCAGACATGTACCGCACATACTGCCCATTGTCAGACAGGTACTGCCCATTGTCAGACATGTACTGCCCATTGTCAGACAGGTACTGGGCATACTGCCCATTGTCAGACAGGTGCTGCACATGCTGCCCATTGCTGTAACAATCTGCTGAGTTTTGAGTCGGGTTTATGCGAAATCGGCTTCGGCCACCTATCTGCTTTAGAGGTTCCGGCTAAGTTTGCAAAATCACCCAATTGGGTGAGAAATCATCCCAGGGCACATACTGCCTTCACATGAGGTCTTGTGTCCATTGTCGTTGGTGCTGCTCAGGTTCTGTGTTGGCAGTCACTTGACGTAAGGAAGAGCAAGATGTCGAAGTGTTGTGAAGTGTATGCTGTGTTGCAGTGACTGCGTGACACCTGTCATGGGTTCACACTGGGTGATGCCGGTCATGGTAGAAAGGTCATTGGTAACAACAGCTTTCCAGTCTTGACGAACAGTCTCATTTGCATCTGACCAAAACCCCCAAAACTGAGTTGTCTCACGGTAAGATCTATATCAGCCACAAGCCTGCCTGATGTGAAGGTGTGGAACACAGAGGATGCTGAAGATGAAGTACTGGCGATGGTAGTCAGGGTGAAGCTGGACACCACCATGGGCAGCATGCTGCGCCAGCTCATCGCCCCTGTCTCAGCCATGCAAGCCAAGGTCTCCTTTGAAACTGTAAGTTGCTTTTACCATTTGGAATACGTTTTCAATGTCCCCTTGAGTTAGCCATGCAAGCAAAGGTCTCCTTTGAAACTGTAAGTTGCCTTTACTATTTGGAATACGCACTCACATGCTGTAACTGTCAACGTGCTCTGTTTGGCTTGCGTTGGAGTGTCACTTTGGTGTCATCTCTCGCTTTGTTCTCAGCCATGCAAGCCAAGGTCTCCTTTGAAACCGTAAGTTGCCGTTACCAATTAGAACACGCACTCACATGCTGTCACTGTCAACCTGCTCTTCTGGATTGCGTTTGAGTGTCACTTCGGTGCTCTGTTTTCAGCCATGCAACAGAAGCTGTTGTTTGAGATCATTGGTGGCGTTTACCTGCTTCTAAAGCACATATATGTGGTAGATGTCAAGATGCTGCAGTGTCATCCATGCAAGCTAAGATCTTCAATATGTCAACATGCTAAAACGCGACTGTGTCCGCCATTGCATGCCGTGAGCTATCTTTACATGCTGTGACCGCATGCTATCTCAACTGAAATCCAGCCTGGTGCAATGTCTCACGCTTTTCATAGCGTTTTACAAATTTAAGCAAGTTTATTGTTATTTCTCAGCCAGGTCGTGCCTGGCCGTTGCTTGGAAGTGATCTGGGCCAAAAGTTGATCAGTGCACCTGTCTGATAGCATGTGCTGTTTCCCGCCTTGCCTTGACACACGGACAGATGCAGGTCCACATCTGCTCTATATGCACTGTCCCCAATGCTCATGAAGAAGAAGAGTAGTAACCATAATAATAAACAATAACAATAATAGTAATAAATATGCTCATGCTCGTCCTCAATGCTCATGCTCATATCACCAAATAATGTGATGCAGGACATACTACGCCTGTACGCCTTTTCCCTGCTGCTCCAGCTGGTGATCATGATCCCTTACATCATCAGAGCACACCACTTCGCACAGTCCACCGGACAGATCGTCCGGAAGGTTCTAGACATGCTAGTACATGCAGCTCCACCTGCAATTCCTGCTGTCATGGTGCTGTGTGGTCTCAGCGTGACACTCAGACTGAGGAGACAAGGCATTAACCTCATGTTTCAAGAGGTGTTGATGAGTGCTGGGGGGACAGAAGTGGTGTGCTTTGATAAGACTGGCACACTGACAGGCGCTGCGGTAAGGCTTTGTACCAGCCTCAGCATCTGATAGCTCCAAGCAGGGCAGCACACAATGCCTGGTATAGAGTTGAGGTTTAGGGCCAGATGCACAGCAGTGTGTCCTGGCTGCTGGCAAAAGCAACCCCTGGTCAACTGCCATGTAGCGGCTTGGTTGTAGGGTTTGTAGGGCCAGATGCACAGCAGAGTGCTGTGGCTGCTGGCGTAGCAACCACAACAAAGCACAATACACTTGTCTGCTCACATGCAAATCATTGTATCAAAAACATCAGATTTGTGAATCAGGCAGTAATGAGTACAGATGCTGCAAAGAGCAGCCCTTTACAACTGCTCTGCGTAATGCTGAGCAGCCATGCATGACAGAAGGGAATACGATGAAGAAAATGGCAGCAATGGTAGTTTCCATCAGTCTGGGTAGTTGTGGATACATGCATCCCCACAGCGTACACCACATGTTGTATGTACGCGTGTCTGTGTGTATGTATGTCCTGTACATTGATATGATAGATACCCATTGTGTGCAAGCCTAGCTGCACGTACCTAGCTCTTCATGAGCTAGAAAGCGCAAAATGTTTATGGTGATAATTGCTATGATTGTTATTATTATCATCATTATTGTCGTCATTATCATTGTCATCATCATTGTTATGATTACTGTTGTTTTTATGTTCATTATTATTATTGTGTGCTGTGCAGGCTGAGCTGCATGGCGTCATCCCAGTGACTAATGGCAGCTTTGAGCCCCTGCAGCAGAGTGCCATCAGGTGGAGCAATGCTCTGAGGCAGGCTGCTGCAGTCTGCAATGGGCTCACGCTCGTCAACAAGACCACAGTGGTTGGTGAGGAGGTGGAGCAGAAGCTGTTCAAGCTGGTGGAGGCTCGCTTCAAGGCAAGGCTGCCCTCTGAACCTGCCTGGGTGCCCTCTGAATCTGCCTTTTGCCTACCTGTCAGCTGCGTTTGGGTGCTGTGTGTGTGTGTGTGTCTGTGTGTGTGTGTGTGTGTGTGTGTGTGTGTGTGTGTGTGTGTGTGTGTGTGTGTGTGTGTGTGTGAGAGAAAGGGCAAATGATGCTTGGCAGATGACTTTAGTGTGAAGATTGCCTGACAGTGTGAAGGTTGCCTGTTGCCTTTGTGTCAGCTGTCTTTGGGTGCTGAGTGTATATGAGCAAAGGGCAGATCGAGATTGGCAGACTAATGCAGTGTGAAGATGTTCACCGCATTTGTTAGGTCTGTGTAAACATGGCAAAGCTTTCATGACAGTGACGCAGAACCCTTCAAAATTCGTAGGAGTGAGCTATTTTGCCTAGGGTTATGCAAACCCTAGAAGATGACGTACACTCTTGACATGCTGAAGCCTGCTGCTCCTTGCACTGCCACGTGACACCGTGTCAAATGGCCAGATCTTATCTCCTTTTCTCCTGATATATTATTTGACCATGTCAGTTGTGAAGCCGGTTGCAACTCATGAAGGCCCAGATGTCCTCAATCCACATTGACACACACCCTAAACCCTAGGTTTCAGATGCTGACTGGGCCGCAAATGCTGACACAGGACCGGGAAACTGTGGTGTTACCGCGTAAGGCAGACCGTAACTCCCATGCAAGGCTGGTGACTCTGGACATTCTCAAGGTCTTGGAGTTCAACACTCAGACTCTGAAGTCTGGAGCGCTCGTTCGGGCTCGTGATGCTGACCCAAACTCTGCACTCCTCTTCCTCCGAGGAGCCCCAGGGGTGATAAAAAGGATGGTGGGGAACCAGTCAGTGCCCACAGACTTTGACCAGGTACACGACGGTGGAGATTCTGGCAAGCATAACAATGTTCGTGCAGCAATTTTGGCAAGCTTGAAATTGTTGTATGCTGTGGTGTTGGACGACAACCTGGCAAGGTCAAAAAAACCTGACAAGCTCAACATCATTCTATGCACTGTTTATTTTGACTCGGAAACGCCTGACGACAGTAAGATTGTGTAGATTGAGGAGATGTTTCAGGTACACAAGCATCTCAAGGGTCATCGCCAGTGACTTGCAAGGCACAATTTGTGCAAGGCCAGGCAGAAATTGAGCTATAATGCAACAGGACATTGTCAACCATCTCTAACAAAGGGAGGATGCAACTGTTAGCTTAGCTCTGGTTTGTTGAGCTACTTCATTGTGGTTGACAATTTCAGGTTGGAGTGTTGGGTTGAACTTCAATTACTGATATAGTCAACAAATGTTTGCTTACACAGGTGGTTGACAAAGTATGATGAAATTGTTGTCTACACAGGTGGTGGACGACTTTAGCAGCAAGAGCTTCAGACTGTTGGCAGTGGCAGTGGGCACCATTCCAAACGTGGGGAATCTGGATGTGCATCACATGTCTCAGCAGCAGATTGAGGCTCACGCTGTGGACCTGGAGCTGCTAGGCCTGGTGGCGTTGACTAATTTTGTGCGGCATGACTCAAAATCGACCATCTCAGAGCTGCAAGACGGGTGAGTCCTGAGTGCGAGTCACCTTGTGTGCACTCCCTGAATTCGTAATGCTTTGGCCTATGTTTTCTTTCCAAGGAAGTGCAAATGTGTTCTCGCCAGCATTGGCAACCTGTGCAATGCAGTTGCAAACAATTTTTGGTTTTGTACATTCTCAAACTCTCATGCCTGAACCTGCTGCCTTATAAAGTTGCTTTCATCCCTAGCAAAATGGGTGCATCAGCCTTGCTGGTGCCCCTGCTACAAGAAACTTTGCATCCCTTACAAAAGTTGTCAAGAATCTCACACGCCAGCGACCATTGCACTTGCTGCATCCAAACTCTGCATTCTCAGAGTTTCCCCAGCCATTGTCTGTTGACTCCTCTGGTGAGTCCTCAAGCCTGGGAACTGTAAACTGACCGACTGACTGGTTGACTGACTGACTGGCTGGTTCACTCACTCACTCACTCACTCACTCACTCACTCACTCACTCACTCACTCAATCACTCACTCACTCCTCGATTGCAAGTGTTGGTGTCACCAATGGCAGCTGCTGTCACTGCAGGGGTGGCCTGAGGACCATCATGATCACCGGAGACTACCACCACACAGCCATAGCCGTTGCAAAGAATGTGGGCATGCTTCAAGCCGACCATGATATCATTGTGATTGATGCCGTCCAGCAGTGCTATCCAAGCCCACCTTCTTCGCCTCGCCGTGTCGCCTTTGTCAGTCCATCACCTGATCAGTCACCTGCTCCTCTTCATCACTCGCCCGGCAGATTGCGAAGCACCTCCCTGCGATCTGCTCTTGTGTCCCCTGGTCACGCAGCTGCATCCCCAGCGGCCTCTTCTTCATTCTGCAAGCCGCATAGTGCTACTCAGGCGGCGCCTGCTGATGCATCAGAGCATGCGTCTTCTTCTGCCCCCCTCCCTCTGACCCAGACAGCCCTTCCTCCCTGTGCTGCTACTGGGGTCCATGCAGCTTCTTCTGCTTTCCACCAGAAACCACATGGAGCGCAGCATGCAGCATCAGACGAGTCACCACATGGGCTGTCACATTGGCAGCTGAGGTTTGTCAGGGGCTTGGCAGGTGAAGAAGTAGAAGTAGGATCCCGAGAAGCAATCACTGCAATGGTCTCAGGCCAGGTGCAGTGCGCAGTCACAGGCAGTGCCTTTGATCACATTCTGCACATCTCAGATGTGTCTGTCCTGGAGACCGTGATGCGCTGCGTGCTGGTGTTTGCGCGCATGAAGCCCCATCAGAAGGGGGAGGTGATGGACCTGTTGAGTGTGAGGGGGCTGCACCAAATGCACCAGGGTCACCCGCGCCACCTCCAGGTCAGCTCTGAAACCAAATGTACCAGTGCGATAATTACAAGCTATTGGCTTAGTGCTGAAGGGCACGCAAGACCAGAGCCCCCTCTGACTGACGTTGTTTGCGTCTGTGTGGACACCTGCACATGTGTGAATGCATGTGCATTTCTGGACCTGTTCATGTGTGTGTCTGTGTGTGTGCGTGTGCCTGCAGGTGCAGTTCTGTTGTGTATGCGTATTTCTGTTGCATCTGTCTCCATGCGTGTCTGAGATGTGCATGTGGGTGTCTCTTTGATCATGCACATCTCTGCACCCTTCAAGCTCTGAAGTCAGCGAGAGCAGGATGTCGTCGCCAAGGCCCAGCGTTAAATCTCATCAGTTCTCAGCATTAGGGTTTTTTCAAAACCCAAAAACTTTTCAAACTTTCAACTTGTCAGGGTTGGTTGATAGGTTGCAGGGGTTAGGGTTTTAGCAACTTTTGCACTTTTTGCCTTTAGGACTGGGCAATGCCAAGCGGCCAAGAGTCATGCCACAGCAACGAACAATTGTTCTACAACCATTGTGCACTGCGACAACACAACACTAACGGTTGCAATGACAAAAACAATAGTGTCAGCAGTAGAATTTATAACATGAACAATGATGATGATGATAACAACAGTAACAGCAGCATAATCATAAAAACAACAACAACAGTAAAGCTGTATTGAGGGCCGACATGTTGGGTTTGTGTGGTGTTGATTGCGTATGAATGCAACGCACACTTGTTGGCTGGCCAAAGCTTGTAATCTTCTTCTTCTTCTTCTTCTTCTTCAGGGCTTGGGGAACATGGTGGTGTTCTGTGGGGATGGCATTAATGACCTGGCAGCTTTGAGAAAAGCAGACATGGGATACGCTGTTGGTGCGTCTGATGCCACCGTCGCTGCGTCTGTGAGCACGAGTCACAAGTCGGTTGCAGGTCAGCACTATCACACTCCCGTGATGTTGTGTTATCAAAAATATAGTGTGTTTATGGCAGTGTTTGACCCCTTGACAGTGTGTCTGACCCCTCTAACCCCCTTAACAGTGTGTCTGACCCCCTTGACCCCCTTGACAGTGTGTCTGACCCCCTTGACAGTGTGTCTGACCCCCTTGACAATATTTCCGACCCCCTTGACAGTGTGTCTGGACCTCTTGACCCCCTTGATAGTGTGTCTCACCCCCTTGACAGTGTCTGTTGCTGTGACCAGGTCTTGCAAGTGCACACCCAACTTGCTGCTGCTACTCTTTTTACAGTGACGTCATGAACAGAGCAATACATGCATTTTTGTTGAGAGGTGATGGAGTTTTTGTCACGGTTTGCGTACTGCCTGCAGGTGTAGTCAGCTTCATCAAGGAAGGAAAAGCTGCTCATTCACTCACTCTGTCATTGTACAAGGTAAGTCTGGCGACGCTTTGAACACTTTGTCAGAGCTGTCTGTCTGTCTGTCTGTCTGTCTGTCTGTCTGACTGACTGACTGTCAGACCTCAGCTACAGATCCCAGCCTGCCAGCATATGTGAAGTAAGCAGCAATCTGTCTGTTAGACTGAGCTGTCTGTCTTGCCCTTGTGCATGTCTATCACAGACAGATCTGGGCACGCTTGTTCGCTTTGCTGGATCTGACACACTGCAAAATGGTACTTGTGGAGTGCTCAGACACACTTTGTGGAGTGTATATATACATATATGTACATATATATGTAAATGTGTGTGACCTTCTCATGGCTTAAACCCAATGCTTGGTGCAGTACATGGTGGTGTATCAGTGCATTGTGACAGCCACCGGCAACCTTGCCTTCTATGTGGATGGGTCATCCTATTCAACCATACAGGCAAGTCAGCTGCTGCCTGGACTAGGAAATGTCAAGACTGCATAGCGCCATTCCTGTTGAAATGATATGTGGCAGTTGAATTATTGATGAGCAGCACATGCATGCTTTCCCGGATGGGCAATAGCTCATGTTGCATATCACAGCCTTTATGTAGTGAACTCGTGAATGAAGATGTGCATGCATTGGCCAGAATGGTTGTGTACAACAGCACTTTTGGTTTTTCACTCATCTGCACCCACCATGCAATCACTTCATTCCCTTTTCAGCTCCAGTCATGCTCTGGTGATGCTTGTGTGCGTGTGTGTGATGCAGAAATATGCGATTGACTTCCAGGCCCTATCATGTGCATTTGCTGCCACCATAGTCCCGCCCCTGACAAGCATGAGCCCCCACCGACCCCCTTTGCTTGTGGGGGTCGCCCCCAACTTTGTGCTCATCACCATGATGGTGCTCCTGTTCATTGTGTCAGATGTCATCAGCCTAGCTTTCTTGTGTACAAGATCCTGGTACCACGGAGGTAATGGCACTGCTGACAAGGTAATTACCAGCTTCTGCATGTAGATTCTTGTCTTGCACGTAGTGCATGCAGCGTGTGGTCTATGCAAACGCAAGGCGCAGCAAGGATGCTGTTTACACTGCAGCAGTTGCAATGCAAATGCCGCAAGTCAGCAGCCCTTTTGTGGGGAACCCATGACACAGCTATCATGACGGTGTCTTTCATGTATGACAGGGCTATGCTACAGCTTTGCAGCATGTACACTTACACAGATTGAGCCATTGTGCAAGCAGCATCGCAGCATCATAGCCCCCATCATGCTGCTTGACATGATGTCATTTTTGCAATTGCACAAAGCCAATTGCCCATCACTAGTGAACCACAGCACTTTACTTCTGTTATAGTAGCTGCTGTCTAGTGATGTCTTGTGAGATGTCACCAGGATATGTTTTGCATAGGCCACTTGGCATGTAGTTCGCAACATGGGTACCAGTATAATGCTTACCAGTATATGCTTATCACTATTTTGTGTTCACATGCAGAACCCAGTCAACACAATGCTATGGTTGAATGCCAACTTCCAGCTATTGGGGCCAATCATCAGTCTGACTATCGAGACCAGGCTGTTTGTGCAGCCCATTTTCCGCACAGCGCCTTTGCTGATCTTATCGGTTGTGTATACCGTTTTTGCTAATCTTGCCCTCATGACAGGGCCAGCAGTTCACGCAAATGCTTTCCGGCTGTACCATCTGCCTCAGAAGGACCGGTTCCAGATAGAGGGGCTAGGCGTGGCTGCAGTGGTGTACTTCTATCTGTGCATCACAATTACGCGGCGCTTGTTGAAACGCTATCAGCAACACAAGATACAGCCATCATAAAGGGTGATGGAGTCGGCAGCACTGTATACACTGTGATTAGTACTCAGTTATATATACATCCTGGCGGGTGCTGGTGACAAAAGTGGGTCCTGCTTGGAGGATCATGATTTCATGAAAATCAGCAACATCTGCTGCCTATGTGTGTCAGAAGCATATACAAACTCAGGCGCACCCCCGTTGCTGATCATGATCTATGGAGGGAGTTTGTCTGGCTCATGCTAATTAGCCATGTTCAACAATAACTCATAACATGTGCTGTGAACTCTGCGGACAACTGCATGAAGTGTTGACAGTTTGAAGTTTTCGTTCACAACAAAGAAGTCACCTTGAGAGGTGTCTAACAGAGGCATACAGAAAACCGTAGAAGCCGTACACGAAATGTTAATTGCAGTATCGCAAGTCGCCTGGGGTTGTGTCTCCCCCCCCCACTTGACCTACCACTTGAATGGCAAGCTTGGGCCCATTTTGGGATCATCTCAAGCTTCTCTATATTGAACGCCTAACGGCATCGTCTTTTCTTTTCGCTCAAGGGCTGTCGTGATTCGGTGTCTTTTATTGCCTGATGGGTTGTGACTGTCGTTCACACACGGAATGAATCTTGTGCATTTTGGTCGCCTCAATTCATGCTGAGCCTGCTGAGCAATCAGTTCACGTGGCAAGGATGTGTTGCCTCTGTGGTCAGAAGCGAGAGTCGTTGCGTCAGCTTGTGCAGAAACCTTACTTTTCTGAATTGAGTAGCTTTCAAGTCGAACGTGCCTTTTCCACTGTCAACATTCATGCAAGTCTCAGCCGCAAGCCTACGCATGCACGCTGCATGTGTTGCACTTCCCTCAAAGGCTCCTGTTTCTGCGTGGGCAGCTACACGCCGCCTGGTAGCGAACAAAAGCTCAAGGACGTTTCTTCACACTGTACAGGCTGCTGAGCAGCGGACGGCAAGTGAAGACCCCAGCAACGTGGATATCAAGGGTAGGTCAAACGAAGACAAACAGGCAACGAGCACGTACATAAAGAATCCGTCGCATTGCGATTGAAGTTTTCACCACGGTTTTCACATGTGACCTATGCCATCGGTTTTGCTCACTGTTTCTGTAAGACACAAGGTGATTCACTGGCTGTATATGCTGCTTTACAGAAACCTCTCCACCCAAGCAAAAGGGTCAAAGCCCTGCAGAGCAGTCAGCTGACCACTCATCAAACGCCAATATAAGCAGCAGAGATTCAGAGGCCCAGAGCTCTGTAAAGCAGGCAAAAGAGGGCAATCCCGGTTCAGATGGTATGTTCCAATAGAAATTCTTTGCTGCAAATTGTGCAGCATCATCGACAAAGTTTGTTTAACAGGACACATAGCTGTCCTCGTCCCTACATCATCACTTCGGGAGCAAATCTCATGGTCATTGTCACCTGCTGAACTGCACATCCTTGCAACACACGATATCATCTACTTTTTTGACATATTTAAACCACACGCCCCTTGCAGGCAAGGAATCATTGTGATATACATGTGCTGCTCATGGCCTTTGATTGTTGCAGGCCCAGAGCGACAAAAGACAGCTGAGAAGATGATGGATGATGCAGAGGGTGCCGGCGGGCATGGGTACAGCTAGAACATTATCAAAGCATGATAGGTCTCTACTCAAACTACACTTACTAGTTGCAACTCTTTCATGAGCAGGTTGAAACTAGCATTCAGAAGCAGTGAAGTAATTCTAGCACAAGCATATCATTCTGCCGCATTGGAGAACAACGAAAGTGCCTGTGCGCTTAAGCTTGTATGCAACACTGTGCCTTGTTTCATCAGCCCTCTTATTGTTAAAACCTGTCTTATTGAAAGCAAGCAAGTATCAAATGCAGGTTGCACAGAAACTGTGGTCAAATTCTTCCTGATGTGCATGGTCATCATGCCAGACGTAGACTTATCCACACATGTATAGCACAACAACTGCACCTGCGTTTATCAGCACTGCCACCTTATGTATGCAACCTGGTATGCTGAATCCAAACTGCCAAGCTGCTTAACTACAGTGCTCATTGCGTCATCTGCCGAGTATGTCATTGACTTGAGACAGCAAATCAGTGACCTGCCCAAGTATATCATCCAAGGGCCCTGGGGCCTGGGGGGCAGCTGCTGACTGGCCCTGATTCTTGCTGGCAGTGCCCTCTGAACTACGGCCTGTTCGCTGTTGAGTAAGATCCAAACTACCAGGACTGGCTGCATATGGAGACTGGTAGTCTGAAGCTGACCGAAAGCTGCCCTGTTTGGAATCAGGAGGTGCACGTGCTCTGGGATCAGGCTGATTGCTGCCCCATGCTTTCCTGGATATCACAATGTGTTTGTCAAGGAAGGGAAGGGAAGGGAAGGGAAGGGAAGGGAAGGGAAGGGAAGGGAAGGGAAGGGAAGGGAAGGGAAGGGAAGGACAGAAATCTGCACACGGCTGCAGGGATGGTGAAGCAAGGCAGCAGCATGTGAGTTGGCAATCAGAAAATTGGCATGGCTGCATGACATGTGACTGACCTAGGATTGGGCCGCCTCAAAGTGCCTGTGGGGCTAGCCCCTGCAGCTTCCTGGCTGGCTGCCTGGTCTGAAGAGACACGCTGGTGATTGCTCTTCCTGACAGGGATGTACGAGGGCTCCAGCCGGCATTGCGTCCTAGGCTTCACTTCACTCCAGTTCAGCCTGCATACCTCTTCATCATCATGCCTTGCTGCATATGTATTCAGCAGCGTAACTTGCTGCATACCTCTTCACCATCATACCTTGCTGCATACGTATTCAGCATGATAATTTGCTGCACGTCTGTTCAGCGTCATACCTTGCTGCACCTTTGATACTGGTATGCTGGAATGATACTGGTTGCTGGAATGAGGCACTGCATAGATTTGTATGCAAGCGCAGGCTGTGTTTGAAGTGTGTTCAGAGCTGTGTAGCACATGCAGCTGACTCTATGGGCTAATGCAACACTACACACATTTCTCCTGATGTAATGCTAAGACAAAACCTGACCAAAAGTTTGTTTGAGGTCCTTGGGGGATGAAAACCCATTTGACTCTCATAATCCGACAGCTTCCACACATGCCAGCCAGCTAACAAACTGCTGCATGTTGCCAGCTCTGCATTTCATCAACACTTCACATCAAACTGACACGTTGCCAGAAGACAGCATTGACATGTCAAGCAAGCCAAACTGCATGCAGCGCTGACTAATGCAGGTGAATCATTTGATGAAACTGCAACAGCACCTCTGACTGACAGGCATGTGCCGGGGACGGCGTCTCAGGAAGGGCTTCTTCTCGGAAGAGCCCTCCTCAGCTGCCCTGCCCTGTGGGGCAGTGTGTGCACCCTGATCATCCCTGCTGCCGCTGAATGGACTAGGAGTGGTCAGCTCATCCACAGGGCTGTTAGAAGCTGCCCTGGTGGCAGACATCTGCACATGTACCTCATGCACCTCACTGTTCATGCCATGATCATGATCCCATGAAGACAAGATATTAACAAGATATTATTATAACAGATGTAATATAGCATTTATAATGTAGTATTCTATATTGACATACATGCATTGAAGACCATGCAAGCACAGACATGGTGCGTTGTCATGCCAGCAGGTGTGCACGACCAACGCTATGCATGCGGCACATCAGCGTTCAGGTTTGTTATTACGGGATTAGGTACAAAGGGAGTTCTGGATGAAAACAAAAGTCACAAAGTCACACACACACACACACAAGCAGATGCAAGCGCGTGTGTGGTTGAGTGCCACTACGGCAGTGTATCACAGACCAAATGGCAAACACAATCTGGGAGCAGTTCTTTCTGTTGCCTACCCTGTGGGGAGTATGGGTCATGCCGGAAGCCCTAGGGCTCAGGGTCAGGCTTGCACTCAGGTGCTGCTTCACCTCCTGTAACTGTTTCTGAGCCTGCATTTATACATAGACTTATGTCCCACCAAACTCTACTTAGCTGCCAACCCTGAAGGATGGGAGCCTTTTGATTGAAGCCAAGCAGGACAGCTGGAAATGCAAGAGAGGACTACAATGCTTGAGCCTAGACTTATGGCATGCTACCTGTGCGCCACATCTGTGGCAAGCGCTTCCAACATAATTTAATATGAAGCCGGAATGGAGGAGTGTGGTGTCTGACAACGGTGTACACCATCTGCTGAGCTGTAAAAGGTGACAGCATGTATGCTCATGCATACACAGCGAAGAAGTATCATACAAGGCTGCAAAACGCCAGAAAGCTTACTGCTTGCAGGGTTGAGTAAGCAGCAGGCGCAACTCCCTTCAAAGCTCCTCCTGGAGCCCGTACAGCTTCTTCACCAAGTCTGTGACTGCCTGAGGGCTGTACATCCTGCAGGGCTGCCTCGCACGGCCCCTCTGAGCCAATTGCAGCAGCATCATGAGCCAGCTCAGATGCAGGGGCCGTGGCAGGAGGCCCTCCATGATCTAGGGCGTTTTCAACGGCCCTGGGCTTGTGGTGCTGTGGGGGCAATGGGGCATTTGCAGGCAAGGCTGCAGGGCCTGAAGAAGGAGGAGAAAGGGAGGTGTGTGAAGGGAGTAAGGGCTTGGTGATGGGAAGCGAGTCGGGCACAGGAAGGGCAGAAGCTAGCAGCTCACCTAGCTGAATCCTGCAACCAGGTTGGGCATGTGTCAGCAGGCTGTGACACACCATTCAGGGTTGAAAGTATGGGACCTGTGGCTACACATGCATGTTGTAGATGCAGAATGTAGACATGTAATTTACAGAAAAGCCTCATGCAATAGCAGGTAGTGTTGCAGTGAAGTTGAGTAGAAAAGAATAGACTATGCCTCTTGGCATTGATTTCAGAAAGCCTGAGGATGACATACACTGGGCTTTCCTGCAGGAGGTATGTATGTTGCATGTGCGCTGGCTGTGTTGTGCTGGGCTTTGACACAAAATGTCAATGAGCTATTGATTTCTGCTGATGCATAAGTTTTAAGAGCAGATGCACAGATGCACAGCTGCTCCCCCCCCCATGCCAGCTCATGATGGCTTCAGTGCTTGGTTGCTGTTCTGTGCTTATATGCCCTGACTCAGTCTGGCATGTACAACATCAGGACTGAGCCTGAGGACCAATCCTAGGTGTGAACCAACAAGACTGGCCCCCAGCAGACCCCCCTTCACCCAACCACCCAATGCATACTGCACCTCCCACCCCAGCCATGTCTCACTACATATGAGTTTGCAGCACCAGCACAAGTACGAGTTGCCGTGTACTGATCATGTGTTAATCCCAAGGGGGGGGGGAGTAAAACCACATATAGCATGAGGTTGGAAGGGTGGGGGCGGGGAGGGCCCACCTTCGCACCCTGAGGTGCTGCATCAGTTGGCGCTGCAGCCCTGCATCTGCCGGTGTGTGCGTGTGTGCCTCAGCCAGGGCCAGCACCATGTGGTGCATCTCCAGAATCTCACTGCACAGCCCTTTACAGGCTGGCTGGCGCATACGGTGCCGGACGCGTGCTCCCTGCAATTGCACAAGTATCACAAGAAAAGAAAAGGAAAGACTACGCCTTTTGGCGTCAATTTAACGAGAAGCCAAGTACTATACCAGGTTGCCCAGGGGACAAGTAGTAGCTGTTGTGAATCATAGCTGGATGCCTCACGACCTAAAACATCTCTACAATGTGAAAATGCGCTTTTACTCTCCTCAGACGTTTCTGAGTTTAGATTTCTAGTGTAGGAATGACTGAATTGAAATAGACGTTTCAGGATTGAGCATGCATGCATGAGCTTGACCATCTAGGAAGACAGGTGGGGGGCAAGAGTGCCACATGACAAAACATGTGGTCGTGACAAATAGCTTTCTGCTGTGTGCAGGGCACCAAAAATGATGAAAGTAGAATGAGCTCTGCATTGTGCAGTAACAAGAACAAGAGAAGAGAAAGAAAAAAGGGTGCAGAAGTGTAGTTCACAGCATACTGATCTAACGTAGAGAGTATCAGAAGCTTCAGTGAAAGGCCATGCACAGCAGAGCAAACTCAGTTGCGCAGGTGAGGAACCAAAAACAAGAATGATAACAAAGTGAAACCCCTTAAGAGGAAGAGTGACAAAGTGCAGATGCCAAAGAAGCAGCAGCAGCATCTTGCAATACCTCTGTGACAGCGACCAGCCTCCGACACATGTCCCCAAAGCCGGGCTCATCCCAATCATCTACTTCTCCCTCTTGCTGGACAGCCCTCACATGCTTGAAAGCACCTGGCCCAGCATGCAGAGCATGCAAGCCATCCTCAGCACGGCCACCAGCAGGCAAGACCCCAATCACATGCTCCTGCTGATGACTAGACTGCACTGCGTCTTCAGACACGACTGACACAACTTCATGGCCAGGCTGGTGAAACAGATGAGAAGAAGAAGTAGGGCGTTGCTGGTCATCAGACAGACGCTCAGCTGCTGCCTGCTGAGGCCTGTCGCGATCTTCCTGGCCTGCACGCTGAAGGGCACCAAGCCTGTGTGGTTTGAGCGACAATTCAAACGCAGCAGGCATAGCAGGCACTGCAGGCTGCATCTGACTAGTACTAGGGAGCTCTTCAAGGGGATGTAGAGGATCCCTGGTAGCAGGCTGGGGAGTGCCGGCAGGCTGTTTGGGGTCCTGGGAATTGTGCTGGGATTGCTCCAGGGGAAGTCTGGGACTCCTGGGGTTGCGCTTGAAATGCGCTGAGATCTGCTTGGGGTCCCCAAGCTTGCGTGGGGGGTGCAGGGGGGCTGGCTTCGGAATCCAACTGACAAAAGCTGGACAGAAGGCTGGATTGGTGTACGCATGCATGGGAGAGCCTGAAGGGGGCTTTGGGGGGGTGGGACCATGTGACCCGGGGGACACTGTCTGGGACAGTCCTTGCATCTCAGTGCCATTGAGCGCCCTGCACACAATGCTGACTTCAAAATGTCTGGAGATGAACATCAATTGGTGTTTCATGCACATTATATGCCACATGTAATTGAAGACCTGCTGAGCTCAAAATATGACCTGACAGGCATGGCAGATGACTGCTGCTTATTGCACAAAGTGTCAGACAGTGAATGACTCAAGCACATGGCAAGAGGTGGCGTTCTTTCTGGTTTCAGCTGGCATATAGTAGCAACTGTAGTGACATTGCAGTTCAAGTTTGACTCAGCAGCACAACCAGACTTGCCATGTTGGTCACAAACAACACAGCCACCTTTGTTTTGAGCCTGCAGTCGAGCAGATGCATGGCCCATGATGACAAACAAGGCTTGCAACAGGACAATACCTCACTGCACACAAGCTCTATCACATACATGTGCTTGGGCTACATGGAACTGCCTTGCTCAGCACCCACCTGAGCTGCTGCAAGCCTGTTGTAGACAAAGATGTCAGCTGACGCATGCTGTTGATGTTCTTCAGGCGTGCAAGGGCATACTGCTTGGCTCTGGGCACATGCCTTCCAGCAGCGTTGGGCACTTCATGGGCCGTCCCAGAAGCACTATCTTGACTAGCATCTGTGCTACCAGGTTGCTGAGTAGCAGTTTGCTGACTGCTGCTGCCACCAACAGGCTGCTGACTGGCAGCTTGTTGATGGGCAGCGTCAGGCTGCTGATGGGCAGCGTTAGGCTGCTGATTGACAACCTTGCTTGGCTGATTGGCAGCTATAGCATGCTGATGGGCAGCATTAGGCTGCTGATGGACAGTGCCAGGTTGCTGATTGGCAGCCGTGGTTAGCTGATGGGCAGCGTTAGGCTGCTGATAGGCAGCGTTAGTCTTCTGATGGGCAGCGTTAGGCTGCTGATTGGCAGCCTTGCTTAGCTGATGGGCAGCTGCAGCATGCTGGTGAAGGGCAGCTTGCTGCTGTGTTTCCAGGGGCTGACTGGCAGCACCATGTAGGTGAGCACCAGCCTGTTGGGCATGCAGGGGGCTCTGCTGGTTTGTGCCTGAGAGTGGCCGACCAAGCTGTGCATCTGTCGAGGCCTGCTCAGATGTGACACCCCCCTGCCCCTGCAGCAAGGCAAAGATTCACACGTTCTGATCTAGGCAAATTTGGGCACAACATGGTGCCACCAGAAGCTAGTCAGGCCAGGTGGGTTGTCTCTGATCTCGCCTGCTTTGGTGTCCTTCCTAAAAGGGTTCTCAAGCCACCCTCAAGTCTGCCAAATAAGCTTTGCCTAGGGCTGCGTTGACGGCCAGGGCTGTCGAGAACAGCCCCTTCACCCTGGCTGTCACCTCTGCTAGGGCTGCAGGGAACAGCCTCCTGAAGATGCCCCTTGCCATAGCCGCTATAATGACTCAGGAGAGGGTCATCACATGGTGCAGCCTGTGGGGACTGCCTGCCTGCTGACTCCACTCCAGGTGGCTGCTGCAGAGCAGCCTGATCATGTGTGGTGCCGGAAGCTTCTATAGGCAACTGAGCATGAACACTTTGCTTGGCAGCATCTGAGGCTAAGCAGAGCTCTGTAGCTGGTGGCAGCTCCCTGGCATCTTCTTCAGCAGTGTCACAGCTGACTGGACCATGACCCATGTGATTGGAAACACTTGGATGGTGCATGTCATGCACAGCATGGGGAGTTGTTACAAGCTCGGATACAGGTGCTAGGTCAGCAATCATCTGATGCGTCTGTTTGATATTCATAAAGTTGCTATCAGGAGCTGGACTGGCACGTGAGGCTGAGCTGCTTTGACTCTGGACTTCCAGGCTGACTGTTGCGTGGGCACCTGTTGAGCTGATGCACACTGTCACTACACTGTCACTGCCCTCATGCTGTGCTATGCTGCCACTGCCCTCATGCTGTGCTATGCTGCCACTGCTCTCATGCTGTGCTATGCTGTCGCTGCCCTCATGCTGTGCTGGACAGACAGAGTCAGCAGCTTCAGCTGAAGAGGCAGATCTGTGAAAACTCGAGCTATGCAGGTTTGGGCTGTGCGGCTGCATGGGTTCACAACTGCCAGTCATGCTGACTGGGCTGCAGCCTTCAGACTTGCTGTGCGCTCTGTCCAGGCCAGCTGTAATCATCAGCCCAGGGCTCCTGGCAGCGCTCTCACTGTGTAACAGCCCTTCTGCAGAGTGTGTCAGGGGCACAAGCTCTGTTTGGTAAGGCCCTGGCCCTGGCCCTGACGCTGTGCTATTCTGCTCTGAAAGCAGCGTCAGGTCAATGTCAGCTGTATCCAACAGCTCCTCTTCTTTTTGCTGCCTGTGAGTGTGAGTGTGTGACCCCTGAGCTGCCACGGTGCTCTGCATCGCCTGTGATGGAACAGATGCCTGAGGGCAAGCCTCTGTCTGTGCATCAGTGTCTCTCGGCTGCTGTTGCAGTGCTGCAGCAACACATACAGGCTTTGCTGGCGATACCAGGCTTCTCACAGACGCATGACAGTGGTCTTGTAGGTGCTTGGCCAAGCTGTGTGTGCCAAGCTTGGCCACGCTGGTGCTTCTGCGTGGCGACATCATGATGGCGGGAGCATTGCGTGAAGCACTGAGTGGGAAGGGGATGGCGCTCATGTGCGTGTGTGCTGCCTCTGGTTCTGTCTGTGGTGTGTGTGATGAAGGTGCCTGTTGCTGGTGACTGTCTGAAGTGCTGACCTGTCGCAGTGAGCGCTGACCTTCAGCTGTCATGCTTGTCTGATGGGCTTCACTCACATCAACAGGTGAGACAGCATCTTCCTGAGACACCTCTCCAAAGCTATTTGCCTGCTGTGCCTGCTGCGCATGCTGAGCACTGCTGCTTGCATGTGTCAGCGCGCTATGCCCTTTGACAGCCGGTTTGGCACTCAGTGACTGCTTCACACTCAGGGACCTGAGTTTGGATATGGCAGCCTGTCGCGGCGAGCTGCCCAGCAGCTGAGGCTGAGCACCGAGTGCCTGAGCACTAGACAAGGCATGTTCAGAGGCCTCCTCGGGTGAGGTTTGCGTCTGATAGCGCTGTGGGTCATAAGCAGGCTGCAGGGGGCTTGCCTCTGGGCGGGTGTCGGCCCATGCAGCAGGGCTGGCAAAAGTGGCCTCTGTGACGTTATCACCCCCTCTGCTGTTGGTAAAGTCTGCAGTGCCAGCTGGCTGAGCACCAGTCTGTTGCTCATCAGCGCCTTCTGATGATGTTACTGTGCGCAGGTGGTGATTGGCATGCATGGCAGTAGGTGTTGGCTGCACAGGCGGTGCCCTTTCTGACTGGTGCAGGTGCTGTCCACCACTTTGCTGTGGTGTTGAACCCCCCACCTGGTGGACTCTGCTGTCAGGAGATGAAGCATTTGCCCACAAGGCTTCAGGGATAGAGGTTCCCTCTGAGTCGAGCTTGGATGCCTCCTCCGCTGTGAGAGGGTTAGAACCGTGCCCACTGTAAGGCAGTTCTGTTAGGGGAGGGCGCCCGTCTGCTAGGGAGAGCTGCCCACTGGAGGGTGCTTGTCCACTGGGGGAGGGCTCAGAAGAAGTGAGGTAGGCAGCTGAGTGGGCGTCATCAGACTCAGAGGAGTTTGCCTTGAGGGGGTGACTGAACAGCAATTTCTCAGGACTGTGTCCTGTAAAGCAGTTTTAAGTGAGCAAGCATTTCATTCTTTGCATTTTCTACCATAGTGTGGAGCCAGTTGTGACTCATCAGTCACCCTGGCTTGAATGCACAGGTGTACGTGGTGGCAAGCAACAATGGCATTCAGACCCTGATGCTCACCAAAGCATCATGCTATGTGCTGAGGTTGAGGGCTGAGACCGGAACACCTGTCCACTGCCCTATGCTTGTCATGCATAACGCATACTCTGCTTTGGTAGATCTTGTGATTGCAACGTCAAAATTCTAATGCAGGTCATCGAACAGGTGTGAATGGCTGTATGCTGTTCATGCACGTTTCCAGATGTATGCACATTCTGACCTGTTGATTGGGCAGCCAAGGGTGGCTCAGTGTTGATCTCAGCGTCTGACAAACATTCTGATCTGAAAGATGAGGCAGAGCTTGAGTCATGCCTCTCAAGATCCAACTCGAGCTCGACACTCTCAGCGAGCTCTGAGTGGGTGTCAGATGGCGACTGCAGTGACATCTCCTTTGCTGGCAAGCAGCTGTCATGCTGACTCGGACCAGTGTCAGCTGATTGCAGCATGTGTGCTATCACATGGGGTCCATCTGTTGTCATCATGGCTGAGTCAGCTTCTGGGGCAGCTTCTGGCGTGGTAGGCTGGGGTTGTGTGTTAGGTTCCCACGAGCAGCTGCTTTCTCGAATGGTCCCAAGAGCAGTTGTTGCAAATCCTGAGCCTGTACCCAGCAAGACATTGTATATGACATGGCACACCAAAACTTTCAGCACACTTTGTGTTCACGCATTTGTTATGATGTTTCAGCAGTAACACCAAGACACTCAGGAGCAACTGTCAGAGAGCATGGCATTCGCAGGTGAAGCTTCCTGGCATAAAGCTTGAAAATGCAAATTTGCGCTCGAAATGTTCAAATAGCTTGACTGACAAGGGACAAACGCCTGATACTGGCATGCCCAAGCAATGTGCAAAACGGCTGCAGGTACCCACAATCTACATAAATGTGTTTGCAACCCCATGTTTCAGTTCGGATTGCAGGCACATACACACATACACAACATGCAACATATGCTACTCACACCGTACATAGCAGCCCTAATGGCCAATCTGGCAACTCAATCTACTTGTGGTGAAGTCCTGCTCTGCTCTGTGCTGTGTAACAAGCCATCAGCACCTCTCAGCACAGAGACTATCCACAGGCTGTGAGATGTGCAGCATGTTTCATCAACAGTGGCCAGAGAGGCATGCAAGCTACCATAGGACAGGACAATGGGCACACCTTCTTCTGCATTGCCTGCTTGACTGGCACTGTCAGCAGGCCCAGTATCAGTGCCACATCCTGGGTGGCCTGATGGACCAGGGCTGCTGGAGGTTCCAGTCACAGCAGACAGGCTTGGCATGGGTCTTGCTTGGAAGGGCGACCTGGGTAGGCCTGAAGGGTGGGGTGGGGCATAGGGGCTGTGACTCAGCCGCAGTGAGCTCTGAGTCAGCTTTGTTGGAGTTCCAGACACTGTCCATGCGCCTGTGGCAGACCACAACATGCTGATGCTAAATGCTGATGCTAAATGCTGTTTCTGGACGCCATTCATGTTCAGAATGAGGAAGGTGAAGGGGGGAAACTGCCATGCATGAATGGTGTCACTGTATCACGGAACAGACAGTAAAGCATGAGAGCAAAGGATGTCATGTTGGGGCAGGCAGAAGCTCACTGCGCTGCTCCATCATCTGATTTATTGTGTGTGCACTCAACTGACAGCTTGCTGTGCAACAGCAGCAAGAGGTACCTTGTGCATGCCAGCTGTGATCGTGCTACCCATAAGCTCCCTTTTATCAATCTGTCTCTTTCAAAGGTACAACAGCAGCATAGATGGAAGAAGTACAGGCAACAGCAGCAAAAGCAAGGTGTCACCTCTGATGGGGCTAGCCATTAGGACAAAGTCCTGGCAGGATTGATCAACCCCCCCTAGGGTGGACCCCCTGTCACTGCCTGAGGTACCCAGAGTGGTCACAGACAGCATGGGGTTGTAGCTGTACCACTCTGATCGGCTCACCCCCTGTTGATTACCTGAGCGCAAGGTATTGGCAAGGTAACTGCAAAGTGACTGCAAGGTGACTGCGCAAGGTTATTGCAAGGTGACTGCAAGGTAACTGCAAGGTGAACTGCAAGGTGACTGCAAGGTTATTGCAAAGTGACTGAGAGGAGACTGCAAGGCTATTGCAAGGTGACTGCAAGGAGACTGCAAAGCGATGATTGTCAGTGGCTTCTCTGCAGTCATAAACGCAAGGAGCGCAAAGAACTGAAGGGAGGACCCAAAAGCAGCTATGTTTTGTTGCTGGGAATGGACTCTGTGGCCTGCATGAGACATTCAGCAAGTCCAGCTGCCTTTGCTGCAAGCTCTCAAGAGCGCTTGCTGTTCATACAGCTCTTTTCAATCCCACAACAACCAAATATCAATTCCGAAACGTCATCCTACACTGGAAATCTTGCTTCAGAAACGTCTGGGGACAGTAAAATCACGTGTCTACATTGTGGAGATGTGTCGGAGCTGTGACAAGAGGCCTCATTACAGTCTGGCCCAGAAAAACGCATGCAGACACCCAAAGTCAGATACTGCACGTCAGGCTATTTGATGCTGTACCCTGATTCAGAATGCCCTACAGCAGGCTTATTTTCCTCACCCAAGGGCAGCCTGAATTCAGAATGTATGGCATTGTGAATCGGGGTGAGGCATATCTGATACCTACCTGGCTGATGCGAAAGCAAAGGCTGGCACAGATGAAAATCAACCAATCACTTTGATGCTGTCTGACCTGCTTGGAATCTGGCAGGCACAAGGTGACTGCTGTTGCTGCTGACAGACCCCGACTCCTCAGACCCTTCTGGCTGACTGGACACCAGTCTCTGCCTGTGCAGGGCAGCGCCCAGCCTTGCTGGCGGCACTAGGCTGGGACTGGATTGCAAGCTTGTGCCCTCCCCTGATGTCATGCTGCCACCAAGAGTGCTTGGCTGCTGCTGAGTTGGCGTGCTTGCTTGGCCGGTGTCTTCCACACCTGAAGCAGAGCAGAGTTTCTTTGTTTTTGCAGTGTTTGCGGCAGGTGAGCAGTGTGCGGGAGTGAGTGAGTGAGTGAGTGAGTGAGTGAGTGAGTGAGTGAGTGAGTGAGTGAGTGAGTGAGTGAGTGAGTGAGTGAGTGAGTGAGTGAGTGAGAGTTTGTGTGTGAGTGTGTGTGCGTGCACGCGTGCGTGTGTGCATGTGTGTTAGATATGATGCATGAAGGCCTCATCTTTATGCTGCAGGGGACAGCAGGTGAGGGGCATGCACTGGGTTTTCTTTGTTGTCCTGCATGCAACATGCACCTTTGTCGAAGCGTTGACAGGTCCTCAAACCTGCCGCTGCTGCTTCAACATGCATCATTTGCATGTTTGTGAAGTTTTAAGGCCCTGGAGACGTTGTAAAGCCTTGGCTATGAGAGGCTAACATGCTCAGGAGCATTGAGCCCTACTGTTTCCATTGCATCCGTCAGCCAGCTTGTGCCTTACTGCTATGCTGACGGTCTAAAAACCCTGTCATGGGTCCCACATTGACCCACATGGGTCAACATGGGCCTTGGAAGAGTTGAAGCTCACAAACGTATGCCTGATTAATCTGGACAGTTTCAATTGCAAAGTTATCATTGTGTCACGCTTGTGACGTACACCTTGCAGTGCTGACCATGACCTTGACAGCTGAAAAATGCAGTGTGCAAAGATGGCGAAGCAAAGATGACACTAAAAGGTTTACACTGAAGGCACAGGACAGAGTCCATACCTTGGTGGCTGTGGTTCAGCTCACTCCCCTCGGTCCACGTCAAGGAGCGCTGCACTTTGATTACACCCAAGCTCTGACCTAGGCTGGCAGCTTGGCACTCTTCTTCCGTGATGTGATTGGGTGACAATACTGCAGCATAATCATGCACAGCAGCTATGGAGCCGGCACCCTCCTGGAGGTCATATGCAAAAGATGTATCTGAGTCTGTGGCCCGCCGCATTGAGCTGCGCCTGCTTGTGGTCCTGCTTCTGCCACTTGCCAAGACCTACAGAGTGCAAATGGTGTAGTTCAGCGCAGTAGCCCATGCTGTTGTGCGTGCAAAGTTGTTATGCAGTCGTGTGTGTAGGCAGGTTGAATTAGGTAAGCTGATGAGGGTGAAAGACATGTTCATGCATAGTGATATGTGGCACGACTAAACATGTTTTCCAGCAGGTTTTGTCAAAACAGGAGCCAAAATAGAAGTATGGCCCATCAGATGCTCACTAGAGCTTGTGCAGGCAAGTCTGCAAAGCTTGGGCAAGAGCTGGACAAAGCTTGTGAGTATGTGTGCAAAAGATTCTGCAAGCTGAAGTGACCTAGTGGCACAAATCAAGTGGCAAAGTGCATTTACCTGAGTCTGTTGAGCCTGCACCTCAGAGAACAGCTTCTCCATACGGTCAAGATGAAGCTTCGTATCATCTCGACGGGATGAAAAGCTGGTATCCTGCCAGGCAAAGTCAGAGTCAGACTCGTCAAAGGATTGATTATAGCCAGTGAATCATGATTAAACTCAGATCCTACTGTGCTGTGCTCCACTAAAGCCAAGTCTGCCTGCAAGTCTGCTGCGCTTGGATGCTCGGGAGAATGCTGACTGCTTGAAGACTCCATCAGCTGAGTATCTTTACGCAAGTGTGCAGGCCTTGCATCCTCACAACGTGCCTCGAGCGAGCTGTCAGATCAGAGAGGGATGTGACCTGAATTCTGTTGCACTATGTGCTACAGTTCAGGACCACTGTTGCTGCATATTCAGCACTTGGTATCGTTTGTTTGATAATTGCTGTTTCATGTTGCCATGGGCGACAAGATGAGATACACGAATTCTTCCCTCTACTAACACTCTCGACTGCAAGCATCTGTTAAAACTCAAACAAGCACTCTTCAGGCGACGGGGTCTGCTCAGGACATCTGCGCGGTTGCGATGTGGAGCGCTGGACCTGGAAGACAGCTGAGGCGCCTTGTCTAAACGCACAGTCAAACAACATGTCGCTAATGGACTGCTTTTCGGAAATCATGCAAGGGCGCTGACGCGCACTTCTACATCCCTTTATTCATGTTTCAGCAAAATCTTTATTGTCATGGTGGCCATCCGTGATATGAAAAAATCATTTTTCAAAAATGCCTACCTCCATTTCTCGAGATGTGAGCCTATAAGGCTGCAAGTCCACAATGTTCATGACGATGCTGCATCGACGATGCATACACTGTGACACCTACTGCCACAGTAATACTATGCTGGTAGAGTTAGTGACGTTGGTAGTGTTCATCCAGTACTGTCATGTACAGCTCCATGCTGCTACAATGCCAACTGTCCGCGTGCAATTGTGCCTGTGATATGACTTCTCGAAGAAAGACCATGTAGACTGACCTCATGAACAACTACGGTCCCAACATCCCATTCAATGTTGCCTGACATCATCAGCCACCGTGGCAATGGCTGGGCAAGCAAAGCCAGTGCAAGCTGAGTAAGGTGAACCAATCAAAGCAGGGCATTGTGATATCACCATGCAGATCGTACTGTCAATGATTGATAGTGTTGCAGTCCCAAATCTTACTTCGGGCATGTGGAGACATTATGAGCAGACATTATGTGCTCAAGCATAGAGGCAGATAAATGCCTGAAGTGCATGTAGCCATAGACACACTGTAGTTTGGATCAAGAATGTTGTGGGCTCAGACTACCAGTGACTGTCACTCAACATGGACTTTCTGACTGTCACTCAGCATGAATTGTCTGACTTGGGAGACACGGAATATAAAATGAGACCAGAAAACCCGAGTATACTAAGAGTAAGTAAATCTGCTGCTGACTTCTGCAAAGTGCACACGAGCTCTGCAAGCAGACAACGCTTTCACCACACCATGGGGGAGACTTTTGTTAGTACTGTCGTGTCATCCGCACAGCAATCCTCCCTCTGGAGCACACCAAGAGAAGGTCTGTTGCACATCTTGCTTCACCGCCTCTGCGTTACGTACAGGCTGTCACAGAACCTTGCCAAGTCTGAGTCACTCCTCTGCTCACTCCTGCCCGAAGACTCACCCCTTGCAGTGCGGATGTCAGCGGTGTTTGATGGCAAAGATGGAAGCGGCGAGTCTCTGCCATAACTTGCTGAGTTTGTCTCAGAGTACCAGTTGGCTGTGCTTTGCTTTGGGGATTCGCCCCTCGCCTTCAAGATGTCTGCGGTGTTGGAAGGCAGAGATGGGAGGGGTGACTGCAGGGGTCGCGCCCCCCTGGAGGGTGTGGGGCTTCTGTCATGCCTGGATGACCGCTTTGGAGAGGTACTGCTTCTTCTTCTTGATTTGCCACCCTCCTTGATCTCAGACTCCTCAATCTGCATGGACAGCGGAAAAAAAAGTCAAGGGCACTGGTAAGAGTATATATATAGGTATATAGTTATATTTATACACATATACATGCATGCACCAGCCCAATGGACATGTATAATAAGTGATGGCACATGGCTGGGTTTGGCTGACTGCAAAACAGTAGACAGGCGGCAATGTGATCATCCCACTGAGCCATGGTTCATGAAATAATGTGCAGCAATGCACGACACTGCACCTGATGTGACGCCAGGCTTGTTTTCTCCCAGAACATATTGTGCAGTTGATCTCAACATCATTGCACAACAATACTAGAGGCATGGTCATGAAGTAGCGTTACATCACCTTCATGAACCATGGCTCTGACATTGTTGTGCAATGATATTGAGATCAACTGTACAATCAATGTGCTGGGAGAAGACAAGTCTGGCGTCACATCAGGTGCAATGTTGTGCGTGGCCACACATAACATGTGCACACATGTTGCAAAACAGACAGACACTTTGCTGCTAGACTGCATCAGAGCAGCATACCAATCGCGAGGCAACAACAGAAGGTAATGCTATCAGGCTCAGGAGTTGTCAGCAAGCAGATGGGACGCATGGCATTGAAAATACAGGGTCTGTGTATGTGCAAGGCACCTCACTGTTGTGTACATTGGACTAGAAGTCAGCACATGCAGAAGCTCATTGTCATACAATGGTACTTGCAAAAAGATACTACATCATCCATGTAACTACATTCGTTACATAATCCACATAGTTAGATTTACGTGATCATGACATATTCATGATGTGATCATCACACAATCCAATCAAAATACTGACATCATACATTCATGACATAATGCGTATATCTAAACTCAAGACATGATTACGGTGCTTGACAGCCTGTGCCAGGTGGCAGGGGCTGCATTATATGATATATTGACATCATGTATCCATTACATAATGCGTATTTCCCAATTCATGAGATAATTACCTGGTGCTTGACGGCCTCTGCCAGGTGGCGGGGGGCCTGCACTGCAGCCACAAAGCCCTCCTCCAGGGCTTCCCCTGCCTTCTTCACCAGGCTGCCTGCCTCCTGCCCTGCCTGCTTCACTGCATCAGCTGCCCCTTGCCCTTCCTGCTTCACTGCGTCAGCTGCCTCATGCGCTGTACGGCCAGCACCTGTAAGCATCATCCCCAGCTGAATACATATCCCCAGATGAGTACAAAATCAACAGGCACAAAAGAGAGATGAGCTTGCAACTTCACTCATGCCTTCCTGCATCAGTTGCCTCATGCGCTGTACGGCCAGCACCTGTAAGCAACAACCCCAAATGAGCAATTAAATCAGCGAGCACCAAAGAAATGAGCATGCAGTTCCACTCATGCTTCACTGCATCAGCTGCCTCACGCGCTGTACGGCCAGCACCTGTAAGCAACAATCCCAAATGAGTAAATAAATCAACAAGCACCAAAAAAACGAGCACGCAATGCCACTCATGCTTCACTGCATCAGCTGCCTCATGCGCTGTGCGGCCAGCACCTGTAAGCATCATCCCCAGCTGAGTACATATCCCCAGATGAGTACAAAATCAACAGGCACAAAAGAGATGAGCATGCAATTTCACTTATGCTTTACTGCATCGGTTGCCTCATGCGCTGTGCGGCCAGCACCTGCAAGCAATAACCCCAAATGAGCAAAAATATCAACAAGCACTGAAGAAGTGAGCATGCAATTGCACTCACTTATGCTTTACTGCAACAGCTGCCTCATGCGCTGTGTGTCCAGCACCTGTCAGCAACACCCTTAGCTTGATACAAGAGCAACAGGTGCAATAGAATCAAGCCTGCAATTGTATCTCATGATGATACTGTACGACGTTGCTTGGCACCAGCACCTTTTGGACAAGTCTTTCAGATGATATAAACATAGTGCAACTGTCTTCGACAGCACTGTGCAAGTGAAAGACAGAATAGTCAGCAATGCATGACATGTGGCATGCAATCAGCCTTACTTGAGGGGGTGTCTTGGGCTGGCTTGGTACCCTCTGGGGTCTTGGCTGGCTCAAACACCTCACTGATAGAATCTGTGAAGCTCTTCCATGCATCTGCAACACCACAAGATTTGAAATTGTGTGTTCTTCAGTATGTGCTCATGCTTGTTGGCTAGCCATTTTGGTTCAAAATGCCAGCAACAGGACACTGGGCACGAGCAAAGCTATCACTCTGCTAAATTTTGTTGCACAACACATTCACTTGTGCTTGAAAGCCTCTGATGAGTCACAACTGGCTTTACACCCCAGACTGTAAAACATTGTATGAAGCAACAGCTAAAAAAGGGAAAACAAACATGCTAATGCACTGTCATCTCTTCCACTCTTGCCAAGTCAGAGAAGCTGCCAGTACAAGTCAGAGAAGCTGTCAGTTCATACTGCTCAATGTGATTGGAAAGCGCCCATGCAGTGAGCGAACCGGCAACATATGCAAGCACATAGTCTCATGCAGAGCAGCTGAGTGTCCTCATCTGTAAGGCTGTAACATGTACACTGCTGCACATCTGGCTACAGGAGTCAAAAAGATTGTCAAAACAGTTGTCAGGTCAACTACTTGAGGTACGTTGATGTGTGCCAAATGATGTTTGGCAGAGCAAGTGCATTGGCTGTGTTACGTACCTGATATGCCAGAAAAGAACGCCCACCCCTCTTCTTCCGCATCCTTTGTCACATCAGTAGCGCTGGGCTTGTTACCTGCAACATGCAGCAAGCTCAGCGCAGTGGAAGCAGAAAAGAAAGGACTACGCCTTTCGGCATCAATTTAATGAGAAGCCCAGAATTATTCCGGGCTGCCCAGGTGGAAGCACCTGAATGTGGAAGCACCTGGAAGATCATGCATAACAGTGGCGACAACTTCACACAGCTAGAACAGACTGCTCAGGAGACACAAGACTTGCCTTGTGCTGCCTAGCTCATCATGAGCAGGTCAGCATAAGCATCACCATCATCATCATTGGTATTGTTGTTGATAACGTTATTAATGTTTTTGTTTATATTGTAATTGTCATGAATACTTTGAAGAGGCCAGAAGCGTCTCCAACAGATGGGTTGATCAGTGGAGTGTTGGAATTTGATCATCACATGTGTGTGCGTCTGTCATACGTCTTCATTTCATGTCTCACAATCTGTATCTGGGATGGATTTTGCTCAAGCAAATTCCAGACACAGGTTGTGAAGCATGGGATGAAGACACATAATGACAGACGCACACACATGTGATGATGACACGAAGTTATGACATACGCTGACAAACATGCGCACAACATGCGGTTGCACGTCAGAAGCATATGAGACACACCTGAGACTGACTTGACAGCATCTTTGACCTGATCAACAGCTGAGCTAGCTTTCTCCTCAACCTTGCCTGCCTTCTGTTCAGCCTGAGCCTTGGTCTCCTTCCATACCTGCCCTTCAGCCTTCCTGCCCTGCCTATTAGCAAACTCCCCTGAAGGGGCCTCCCCTTCGCCTTGACTGGAGCTGCCCACTCCAGGCCGACTGGCAGAGGTGTTAGAGGGGATCCTGCCCTGGGACTCTGGCTGAGTCTCTGTGATGATCTTCCTGCCGGATCCCTGGAATGATGGTTGCTGCTGTGTATTGGAGGCAATCTTACCCTGAATCCAGGCCTGGTCTTCTTGACTGCGAGGCTGCATCATGTCGAACTCCTCCTGCACCTTGCGCTTTGCCTGCTGTGCTGTGTCAGCTACAGACTGCGTCATGCTGCTGGCCTGCACATCCATACCACACAATCTCAGTTCTGAAGCGCCAATTTCAGGTTTGAAGTGCCAATTTGTTGATGCATGCTGCGTCTATCGTGCTCTGGTCACAGGATGCTGCACCACGCAAGCTTATCAGGCTAGACTGGCACAGAAAATCTTGACAATGCACTATGCTGTCCCTTGAAATTGCGTGCTGCAATTCAGCTGCTTTAGTCTACTATCTGGCCTGTGTCGATCTGCTGAAGGCAGCATGCGTCAGATGATGTCTCTCAAGCACTGCATACAATACTTAGCTCAGGATGTACAACTAGATGACACAAAAGCTGCACTGCGCTGGAAAGTTGACAGACCATAACCCACAACGATAGGGCAGACAATGTAATAGCGCCGCATGATAACATCAGCAGCGCTGTGCCTACAGGCTAGCTTCCCAGCTGCATGCCTTTGAAGATGGCAGCATGCAAGCTGTGGCAACTTGAACATCAGCGTGAGAGCCCATTTTGGACAAAGGTAAGACAGGAGCTGAAAATTGCAGCAACAGGTGTACCAGAGAAGTGATCAAGCCACAGTACCTTGTCGCGGATGTCATGAGCAACGGTAGATGCCCGGTCAGATGCATCATCCACAATTCCTCTGCTCTTGTCACGAACCTCCCTGGCTGCATCGCCAGCCTCCTTACGCCCTCTGGAATGGTCCCCTGAACACACAGAAGCAAAAATTGCTCGCGCAAAGCAAGCAGCGCAGGTACGCAAAGGAATGCCTGTCATCAGCAACAGTCGTGCTCTGCACTC
>JAABUP010002278.1_pt1 | contig 37742 bp, 7 predicted proteins | sample 5559201 | NCBI WGS metagenome assembly JAABUP01 (sample SAMN10711887, study PRJNA513373) | rock metagenome | isolation source: Antarctica rocks | place: Antarctica | reverse complement strand
GAGATAAAGGGAGCCGAGAGGTAGTAAGCGTTTAATAATATTATTAAGGCGATATACCTATCTTAATAGCGAGAATTCATAATTATTATAATAATTATTACAATTATATTCTAGTTTTCTAGAACCTTAAAAATATATAATATTAACTAACCTCTAATTATTATACTAACTACTTATATAGATAGTAGATACTATTATATAATATTAGGTCGGCTTATAGGTAACCCTTTTTTAGGTAGGTTAGGTCGGGTTTTTATCCGATTTTAATAACCCGACCCTAACCCGGCCCTAAGTGCTATTTTGACCTAACCTACCCTACCCCAAATTAGGTTACCCGGCCCTATTGCGTAGTATATAAATATCTCACACGTTACTAATTAGGTACCGACCTTCTTTAGGAGATTGTTCCTAGGAGAAAGCTCCTAGGAGGAAATTATTCTAAGGAGAGAACCGCCTAACATCGACTGTCCACTATAACGCCTCGCTCGAAGCTCGAGCTTCAACTTCCACTACGCTCTCAATTTCCCCTATTCCCGGATATATAATTCGCAAAATTACCTATCTAAGACGAAACGTTATAGAATATACTAATCCTCTCTAGTCTAATAGTCGAACACTATATCTCCATTTATTATATCTTTATACTCTTATCCTTCTCCCTACCTATCTATAAAAACCTTAAACCCTACGCAGCTAACATAAATTTCCCGCTCATTTAGGTAATCTATAGGATTAGGGTGCTCGTCTCGTAGGTAAGCTTCGTCGATTACGCGCTGAATCCAGCGACTTAGTCGTAGTAAGACTAGGTTGCGCGCGGTATATCGCTTTAGTACTATCTTCTAGAGGGCGTAGTCATCGGCTGAGATGATAGACTAGAAGTTATATCGCGAAAAAGTGCGTCGCCATAGGCGGGCGTGAGTCTTATAAAGGCGCTTGCAGGTCAAACTGAGGCTAGTTAAGTCGGTGCACTTGTCAGAACTGTAGTTGGAGGCCGTAGGCAGAGTAGATTCAATTGTAGTATAACCCCGTAGGGAGAGTATGTATATGATGCGTGAGCAAAGGGGACCCCATTTATGGGGAATATGAGCGCAGCGATATGGAGCGTGAGCGGAGAGCGTAGCGACGTGGGAGCTCCGAAGGAGTGACGGTAGAGCGGAAGCGGAGAGCGTAAGCGGCGATAAGGAGTGCAATGACGATGTGGAGCCGAAGGCGGAGAGCGTAGCGGCGATAAGGAGTATAGCGACGATATAAGTAAACGCAGTGAGGGAGAGCGCAGCGGGTGAGGGAGGGACGAGCGAACATAGGCGTTCTAGGAGAAAAGGTGCTAGCCTTTTCTATATAATTCCCCTGGAACGCTAACACGCAGTGTATGTTAATAGTAGCATAGAGAGCGTATATCGTGTACCTCGACACTCTAATTAGCTTATTAGAACGGAAGTATATTATACGTTCCACCGGTCTGGCACGCCGCTAGGAGGGACTAAATATAGTTGGAAGCATAGAAACTAATAAAGCCAAATGCGCTAGCAAGAATGATTCGACCAATCGGAGAAGAGTGGACGATATGTGTGCATATCTGTGTTCGGTTGAAAACCGTGTTCAGCCACAAAGGGCATATAAGGGGACGCTTCCCCCGCTTTTCGCCAGGAAATATTAATACTTTGAAATTAATACTGCATTTGGGAGCAACGCGTATTAGTTATATTAACACCTCCCGTAACCGAAGTAGAGGATACGGAGCACTTAGATAAAGGGAGTATAGCGACCGGACGATAGATAGAGTTACGAGGGACGATAGATACGCTAAATACGGATGAAATTGCGTCGGTTAGAGAATAACTAATAGAGTATTTAGCCCCTAACGTGATATCTTACCGAAAAGGTAAAGGTGGGAAGATACTAGCGTACCTAAAAGGATATAAAGTATTAACGTTACTTAATACGATCTTCGGATAGAACCGGTAGAACTTAAAGGTTATAAAAACGGATTTAGACTATACGACCGAGACTAGCCTAGGTAAGTGGAGCGTAGGAATAGCGGTAACAGTGCAGTTAACTATATTAGTGGAAGATAGAGGTGGGACGCGGGAAGTATTCTATTAAGACATCGGGTATAGAACGATAGACAACGGTCCTAGACGTAGGAAGACGATAGAGAAGTACCGGAAGGAAGAGATAACTAATAGGATTAAGAGGGCTGCGCGATAGTTCGGTAACGCGACTAGCAGATATCTATATAATACGGAATATCGTAATTATGTAAAGAAGGTTAAGAGACCGTCGGTAAAGATCCTACGCTCTACTTCCCTACGCTAGTCTCGGTCGTATAGTCTAAATCCGTTTTTATAACCTTTAAGTTCCACCGGTTCTATCCGAAGATTATATTAAGTAACGTAAATACTTTATATCCTTCTAGGTACGGTAGTAGCTTCCCGCCTTTACCTCTACGATACGATATTACGTTAGGTGCTAAATACTAAGTTAGTTATTCTCTAACCGATACTATTTCGTACGTATTCGGCGTATCTATCGTCCCTCGTAACTCTATTTATCGTCCGGTCGCTATACTTCCTTTATCTAAGTACTCCGTGTCCTCTACTTCTATTACGGAATATATCGATATAAGCGATACACGTTACTCTTAGATACGGTCTAACGATGATCAAGTTTTCCTGCGGAAAAACGGGGAAGAGATCCCCTACTTATAAGCGTCAGGTGCCGCTAAGGTCGTTAGTGCTAAACACGGTTTCACAACCGAATACGAAAACGCGCAGGTTTCCGTTATTACACTATTCCTCATCAACAATAAAGTAGTTCCATGTGCCAGCAAATCGCTTGGTCTATTTGGATGCTCCAAATTATGTTCAGTCACCCCTAGCGGCGTGCCAGACCGGTGGCACGTATAAGTTACTTCCGTGCCATCTAGCGAATAGGAGTGTCGAGGTATACGATATACGCTCTCTATACTACTTTAAACATACACTGCGTTCCACGTTCCAGCGTTCTAGGGGAATTATAAAGAAAAGGCTGGCACCTTTTCCCCTGTGTTCGGTCGTCCCTCCCTCATAACCTGCGGTCACCCACTAAAGTGGGCCCCCCCTCGCTGCGCTCATCGCCGTTGCACTCTCCGCCTTCGGCTCCACATCGTCGTTGCACTCCTCAACGCCGCTCTCGCTTCGCTTCCGCTTTCCGCTCCCTTCGGAGCTTCACATCGTCGTTGCACTCCTCAACACACCCTATAAATGGGGCCCCGTTGCTTACGCATCATATCCATACTCTGCCTACGGCGTCCCACAATTTCATTTATCAATTCATCTATGCGTTGCACAATTTCATTTGTCAAATGCACCAGCTACTACTCTCTACCGGAGATCACGTCAATATTACTTCAGCCGCCTCCTTCAGCCAGTCGTTCTCGTCATCATCCCTATATTCCTCGCTATCCTCCTCCGCCGCTACTCTATAGCTTCCCGCCACCGTCGCCCTCTCTTGCGCCATCACATACCGCTCCCGCTTATTCATCGGTTTCCACCTTAGCTCGTCCTCTACAAAGTCGATCTTTACCGACGGTCCCTTAACCTTCTTTATACGATCATGATATTCCGTGTTATATAGACATCCGCCAGTCGCGTTGCCGAACTGTCGCGCAGCCCTCTTGATCCCATCAGTCATCCCTTCCTTCAGGCACTTCTCCAATGCCTTCCCACGTCCGGGGGCATTGTCCATCGTGCCGTATCCGATGTCTTAATGCACCGCTTCTCGCGTAAGCCCTTTGTCCTCCCAAAGGACCGTCGGCAAAGATCGACTTTGTGGAGGAGGAGCTGCTTCGCAAGCCGATGAAGAGAGCCAAGGCTTTATACCAACTCGGTGGGCATTGCACGAGCTTATTAAGAGAACCGACAGCCATAAGCACATCTAATCACCATAAATAGATTACGGTTTCGAAGGTATCTGATCAACTAAAGCTTAAATGGGAGAAATATAAGATACTCGATAGATTATATTAATTATAAGGCATTAACGCGAGCAGTCCTTTCTTCGATAGATAAGGGACGAGTAATCGATCGAAATTACCTATATATCTACCGCGCTTATTTTACCCTAACGAGCAACTCTAGCGACTTATAAGGCCTACCGACTTTTCGTGCCGATATATCTCGGGATAAGGAGATAGAAGAAGAGTTGGGGTGGAACACCCGCCACCAGCTCTCGTTCAGTTTGGATCGGTTTGCGGAAGAAGTGGGGAAACATCTTAATAAGGTTTAATATTTATACGAGTCTATCTTCTTATCTACTAGCCTAAACTTAGAGTAGATAGTATATCGGATAAGGTAGAAGGCGCGGGATTCCTTAGAAACTGCTAGACTAGCAATCTTCAGTGTAGAAGCTATCTATAAAGTTCTCGGTGCGACACTATTACTAATTAGGCGTATTCTTACGTATCTCGATACCGATAGTAAAGGGTATTATATTTCCGATAAGTATAGGACATAGGCTAGAAATTGCTAAGAGTGCATATCGATGTACTATCTACCGCGCGAATCGCTAGTGAACTGGGTCCTATAGGCTAATTTAATTAGTTCTTCGTTAACCTATTACTTGCTTCCGCCTAAATTTAGCTACTATTATATACTCGGTAAGTTCTAGAAAGAGTATTCTCGGGTCGTTATAGATATAATAGACTACGTGGCTAGAGTGGTTTCCTTCGCTCGAACTTTAGGATATAGGGAACGTATAAGGACCTATAAGTTTGTAAGACTAGTTACGGTAGCGTTAAATTGGGGTTACTACGGTAGTTAGACGATTGCCGATATTTTATATTTAGCTAAGATAGAGGTCGATAATTTAAGCCTAAAGAGCGGGTCCGTAAATATAGAACTAGGGACCTAATACTTAGGCCCAAATCGATGAGGTAAAGGTCCCTCGGCCAAACTATTAGCCTTATTAATCTAGTTCTTATTTATACTAGCGCTATAAAGACCTCCTTCGATTGCCGTATTTAAACCTTCTCCCGCCGTAAGCGGTAACGTTATTCTAATAGCTATTAAAACGTAGCTCATCCTACTCCTTCTTAGTCCGGAAACTTATATAACCCTATTATTAAAGCGTTTGATAACGCTATAGCCGGTAGAGTCTAGGGAGGATATAGGATAGGTAGGGTTTATTAACTAAGTATATAGAATAAGGGAGATTTATACTTAAGTTGTTTAGAACCTAGATATTAATTTAGTTATCTACCTCTCTAATTTCATTTCGCCTTATATTCGCTTTAACACATAGGAGACACTCGGAAAGCTCCTAAGTTATACGCATTCCTAGTTCAAATAGTTTAATAATTTAGTTAGGACAGTTATATTTAGATACGTAGGATTGAACGTCGTACGAAAGTTATGTAATTTAGCTTAATAGAGCTGCGATGACTACCTATATTAAGCCTATCTTAACACTAGACTCAACGAGATCTCTCTATTATAGTTCCTTATATAGATTACTTTTCCTTTTACGGACCTTCGAACGGAGAAACCCTCTTATCCCCTCGTCTACCTTCCTAGAATAGGAAAATACACTAGCTAGTATAAATATTTCGCGGAGATTAATTAGATATAGATCTTTAATTCTACCTACGATATAGGCTTATAGCTCTTTAATATTATATTTATCGGTAAATAGGTAAATTTATAGTTCGCGTAAGAAGAGGCGATAAGTGTAATCCGTAGACGTCTATATATTCCGATTAGCTATAGAGTCGCTCGAGCGAGCGTAATATTATTATTTACGCGGACTACTCGAGTCTTTAATAGATTTAATATATAGCTAATTCGAAGCACTAAGTTTAGTATTACCCGCCGATGGACTTCGGTATAGAAAGTAATCTTATTAGTAGAAAAATTCGGCGGCGGCTAAAAAGTTTTAGGGGTCTATATCTAGGAGATAAATTACTCGTTCTTAGCCCTCCTTAAACTTATTTAGCTCTAGTATCTTCTAAAAAACCGGATAGCTATCGAGCACCGCCTTATATATATAGAAAGACCTATTCTTAGGACCGACCGTGAATTTAACGGAAGTTAATAGAACGAGTCTTAGACTAGTATCAGCCGGACTAGAGGGATAGGAGGGATAATTTATACTCACCTCGAGAAAGACCGGAGCTTAGAATCTAAGTATATTTCGAACGTTTCGCTTTCTAGTAATAATAGCATATCCATCGTCTTATTAATAGAATAGAGTTAATAGTTCCTAGCTAGTTAGGAGATAATCGTTAAAAAGTATCTAGAGATTAATAAAGGAAAATGGGTTAATATTAATATATACTTTTAATAACTAATATAACCGCCCCGAGCTGAGTGGGCTAGTAGGATAACGTTATATAATTAGAATAGCCCGTTAGGTATTAACGTTCTTAACTTCTTCTTACGCCGCTTTACTATTCTCCCTTCACTATCTTATATATCGTACGCGGTAGTATATAAGAAGGGGTAAAGTCCCTCGTAATATAGGGATTAGAGTATCTAATAGTAGACTTAGAATAAAACCGCTCGGTTAATATTAATATTAGTGGCGTGCTAGTCTATTATTTCCTTACAGAGGCTTTCTTTTAAGATAAATTAATAACTACTCTTAATTACCCCTTCCTATAGAAGTAAGCTCATTACTATATTAATATTTCTTAACAGCTTTCTATCTATAAATACCTAATATTCTCTACTACCGGTACTTACGTAGGTCTTATATCCCTTTACGGAGATAGTACTATCCCTATCCTACGTAAATAACTAGCTAGTAACCCTATAGATATCTATATATACTACTCCCCCGTCCTCTTTAACTAAGACGGTCCCTTATCTAGCTAGTATAAATTCGCGTATCTATAATTATAGGCTTAATATGTCTTAGAGGACTTCGAGGGCTAAAAGCCCTACTAGCTTATTCGATCTAAGGTACTTATAGAGCTCCCGAAAGAACGCGTAATCGATACCCGTAATATTCTTAGGGATAAGACCTTCTCGGTATTCGTACGCTAGAAGGCGATTATCTAAGGAGAGTGTATAGATATATCCGTAGATAGGGTTCGCGAGTATAGTTTTAAAAGGGGTGAGTTTAGTCTAATAGCCTAATAGTTCACGCCTAAATATTAAGTCTAGTATAATAGTATTATATAGGATCTTTAAATAACCGTAAATTAGGTGTACGCTAAATATATCTTATATATTATAACGGATAAAGAGCTAAGCTAGAAGGTTTAGATAATGTTCGGAAATATTCGGCTACTCGTAATTATCGAATAAGTAATTATACCTTTACGCGGAATAGGTTAGTTAAAAGATATCTAGTGTAATTCTTAAAATAAATTATATAGGAAAGGGTCTAGAGTACGTACGCATCGCTCGAGGCCCCTAGGTTAGAAAGAGTAGGCTTATAGTATAAACCTAGAATCGTATACGATGAAACCGCTACACCTATTATAGTAGTTAGGAATTTATTAATCCTTTACTCTCTTCTTAAATAATATAGCAAAAAGAGAGCTACCTACTCTATGCAAATTACCTTACTATCGAAAGAATATTAAGGCTAGCTATTTCGGGCTCTAGCCGATATATAGCCCCGCCATCGAAAAGCTCGTATTATCGGCAAATCTCAAAAGTTTATTTTAGTACGCTTTTTTAGATATTATCGGAAAAATTAGGTTTTAGCACGATTTAGCACGTTTCGCACGTTCCGCCTATATCTAACGCTTTTTTCCATATTAGCAACCTAGGTTACTAATACCCGAAATAGTAACCCTAAAATTTGGCCGCATAAACCCCCGAAGGCTATACGAACGTAGCCCCGAAGGCCTTCCGTAGCCTTACGCACTACTATTATCGCTGTGCGAATAACCCTACGCATTACCCTAAGCACTACCCCGAGCACTACCCCGGGCACCACCCCCGCGAGAGAATCGGCCGAATCGACCGAATTTGGGGTCTAATTTTAGGTGGTATTAGTGGTCCATCCCCTATAGCCTTCCCGAGTGTTTTGGTCGATCATAAATATCAAAAAAATCGAAAAAATCGAACTTTTTGAAATTACGTGATTTGCTAAAAATTCGTGATTTTGCGAAACCTGCTAAACCTACTAAACCTACTAAAATCGTGATATTAGTACGCGCATTTGCTAATTGCGACAAAATCACGATTTTACCCGTATTTCCGGAGTTAGCAAATTCGGATTTAACATAAACTTTTGAGATTTGCCGATAATTATTAGTATACGCCTTTCGCGACATCCTGTTCTAAACGCTGATTTAATAGTAAGCCTTTCCCTTCTTTCTCTCCCTTTCCTACCCTTAGCGATAGAGTATACGTTACCTAACCTACGGTGCTTTCTCCGACCGGGTAACTAATAGACCGGTTCCCTAATACGACCTACGACTATATAGCTAGTGTTATCTATAGGAGGTATTAATAGTATTAGTCGAATATAATCTCGATATTAGCGTAAATATATATATAAGTTATTCTCTATACCTATCTACTTCTCGTACCTAATAATATCGATATAGTAGAAGTAATTATTATCACCGCACGTTCCTATGCCTTCCTACTATACTCCCGAGAATCCACCCTTTACGATAAGTAGCGAAGGAGGATCACGAGCGGTCTTTTTAGAGGAGGGAAAAAGTCTATATCGGATTATCTAATAATACTATATAACCGACCGTAGTGAGGAGGAAGAGGAGCTATAAGGGCTTAAGGAGCTTAATATTATAGATTAGGCGGAAGATAACGAGCTACTAAAAAGGAGGTTTAAAGAGAAGGTATATTATTTTCTTATCCTATACTATAAGGAGGATATATCTAAGTTAACGCAATCTTAGACGGGTTATACTAATAGCTAGATTAAGGGATAGATTACTTCGGGTAAAGTCTCGGTACGAGAATTACACTAGGAAACCACTACTATCGTTATTAAATTAAATAGTAGCGACGGTGCCGTTAGGTTTTTCTAGGGAGGTAAAGACCTCGGCGCTCGCTAAATATATCCTAGAGCTAAGAAGAAAGCTATAATAGTGTTTCTAGGCGTCGGTTATAGCTTTTAGTTAATAGGTAATACTTCTATTAAGTATATTATATACGACTCGAAGGAGATCGAGGGTGCATAAGGCTAGCTAGTATATATCTCTATAATTTTTATATATATAGGATACGGAATACTAATAAATAGTAAATATCCGCTTTTATATAGTAATATTACCAGCATCCCCTAGCTATCGCCTTCTTACAAATCTGCTAAAAGAATTTCTACGCCCTTAATCGTAAGAGGTAGGATTATAGAATAGATGGGAGCACTAGATATTCCTTATAATATCTTAGTATTATACTAATATCTATATTCTCTCGTGCTTACCGGTTACGCTTAGATAGTAGGGGTTAATTAAAGCTTACGCTTCGTTACCTACTAACCGTTAGTAATATCACCCTATATAGAGTAATTTTAACGTACTTTCGGTTCCTTCTATCCGTCCCTCTAGTATATAGTCTTAATCCTTTTTAGATAATTAATTAGTTATTAATAACTATATCTAGTATAGAGAATCTATAGAGTATTAGTCTTACGGGTTATCGGAAATATAAGTATTTTATAATTTTTTATAAACGATGTCTCCGCCCGACGGCGTAAATTCGTTAACTCACTTATCTCGTTAGCTAGTAGAAGGTACGGTATCTAGTCGTCGAAGGCCTTAACCTTCTAAGTAATAGCCTCTAATCTCTCTAAAGAAGGTGAATAGTCTTCCTACTAGCGCTTAAGTCTATACGGGAAATTAGTAGTATCTTCTTTAGTTATCGACTATATACGTGTTAGATTTAATGCTAGGGCGTAAAGTAAGAACCCTTAAAGACCTAGCATTTTACGAATATTTCTAAGTATATAGTATACTTATAATAATCGATTACTCTTCTCCCTCTATACTCTCGCACTTAAGGTCGTAGAGGAGTCCTCTTTAATAAGCTAGAAGTACTTCTATATTACTACTTCTTAAGTATTCGTTAGTCGAAAGGACTCTTTTAAGCTTAATGCCGTAGCTTATACTACTTTAAGACCCTTATTAATAGATAGCTTACTACGCTACCGTTTACGAGATAGATTAGGACTCGCGAGATTTACTAAAGCCTAGTTATCTCTAAGTATATTCCCTACTCCGCTACTACTACCTTCGCTAAAAGCGGTAGAATGCCGTAGAGGAGCCGTATCTATATTCCCTATAGATACTAACCTAGTCGTTCGGCCACTCGTTTCTCGTACTAGCGTAGAGAATATCGAAGGTGCGTTATAGTACGGTATAGTATATTAATTACGGTGAAGTATAAGGTAGTATACTATATTACGGTTCTAAGATTAGGCTACGGTGGGCTACGGCGTGTTACGGCGGGTAGCGATCCGGTCGGGGTATCTTTTCCCGAAGTCCGATCCGCACTTTAATTTATATATTAGGAATCTTCACGTAATAGTATAAACTATCGAACTACTTTAATTACTCTCTTTACCCCTCTCGTAATCTCGCTCTAAAGAATTCTATACGTCCTTATATATATTAATATATAATATAGCGCAGGTAAGCTTCGCTAGCCCTGCGGCGGCAATAGCGAAGACGTACGGCCGGATATATCTAACGTATATATAGGCCTAGACGATCCGTCTTAGTCCTCGCACTCGTATATAGAATGCTATTCTCACTATTTAATGCTAAAAAGGGAAAAGACTCTATAGAGGATACGTCTACGGCGCGTAGACGGAGATGGAGTTAGTTAAGCTCTTCTAGGAAGATATATAATAGCTCCTTAGCTCTATTCGAACCTCGTTCTTTACCTACTTATTAGCACTATAGTCTAGATTAAAGGCCTATACCTAACTTTTCTTTATAAAAACACCTATAGATATTTTCCCTTCGGGGTTACTCTTTTACCGAGATAATAGCGCTAACGGATATTATTATCCTAAAACCGCCTACCTCTCTACGACCGCCGGAGACCCCTCCGAGCAGCCCTATACTACCTATATATAAGTAGGTAGTTACCTTAAAGTATATTTAATAGTTTTTCGAGCTACTAAAGATAGTTTAAACTATATAGCCTCTAGGAGAAGCCCCTTAGCCCGTTAAGACCGAAGAAATATCCGGAGATAAGTAGTAAGTTATAGCTAGAGCCTTAAAGCTAGAGTTTAAGACCGTTAATAAGATATAAGGGTAATAAGGTTTTAGCTTAACTAGCGAGACTCGCTAATATCTATATACTCGTAGCTAGGATGCAAAGATATACGAGTATAAAATCGAGGAGTTAATTAAACCGTCTAATATAGTAACCGACCTAGATTAATACGTCTTTATTATTCGCTAGCGAATTAGTAAGTATACCGATACCTATATACACCTCCTCTACTAACGGGGACGGCCTAGATAAGAAGACGTTAGACCTAATATACTACGTTAATATTAAATTAGAAGGGCTACGAGATATCTTAAGGACGGTCCTACGAGATATCCGTACGGTTAACCTAAACGAAGATAAGCCTACTATAAAGCTCTCCTCCGGCCTATTAGCTTAAGCCTTCCGCTAACTAGAGCCTAGGTTAAACGAAACCTACTATATAACTACCTATATAAATTAGAATCGTATTAGAGTAACGTAAATACTAGTACTATATATAATACTACCTACCTTAAGCACTTAGGCCTCTTAGTCGACTTTATTAAAATAACCTACTATTCTACGGCTCAGCGCCTTCTCTCGCTTTTAGAGAATAACGAAACTACCTATAATTTGCTTTAGGCACTCTTTACGCTAAACTCGACGGCCTATACGACTTACTTTAGTACCGATAAACCACGGTACGTAATATATAATGCCGGCGAAGAGTAAGAGATAAGTAATAGGTTAAAGTACTATAAGATAGAGTATCGGTATCTAGATTACGACGGCTAAGTGTTTAGGGAAGTATCGATTAATCTTACTGTCGTAAGATTCCGTAGGAAAAGGCGTATTAATACGCTAAACGCATTTCCTCTTCGGTACTATCCGGACGAACGAGGGATGAAAGCCGGACTTATTAAATACGGCCGAAAATTCGTCTCTATACTCGGAGCTTACTATCGTTACTACCGAGGTACGGTATTCTATATAAAGGACGGAGAGCCCGTTAAGGTGTCTATCGATAGCCGGGTTATACTTAATACTACTTTTTTCCGGAAGATAAATCCTAACTATACTAGACCGTAACCCTATAAACTAGTTAGGAAGAAGATAGATAATAATAGGTACTTCGATACTTTCTTAGAGTCTTCTAGCGAACGAACCCTAGACTAAATTAAAGGTAATAGCGTAGAACTAACTAAAATTAAGGAGAAAGACTTACTTATCTACTATCTAACCGTACTAGGTTCGGTCTTAGAGATAAAACGTGGCGTATAATCATGTCCCTTCTATAGTGCGGTGACAGCTAAACTAATCCGTTAATATATAGTAGAGTTTACTATTACCGATATTAAAGACGTTAAATAGTACTTAATAGCTTTCGATTATTTAATAATCCCCGATAAATAGGAGGAGGTCATTATAGCCCTAGCGGAAACTCGTCTAGGTCTAGTACCTAGCGTCCTATTTAATGACTTCGTAACGGGTAAGGGACGAGGCCTTAATATGCTTTTATAGTAAGACGCTTAATACTCCTCTCGGAAACGACTAACGTATTACTTAGTAGAACGCTAGGCGTCGGAAAGACCTTAACGGCGGAGGCGGTATCTAAGCATCTTTAAAGGCCGCTCTATTCCGTAGGTATATCTACTTTAAGTCCTTCTACGATCCTATCTAACTCTTTAGATCTCTACCGGAGAATTAAGCCTTAATTTAGCGACGATAGAAGTTTAGCTTTTACGCGTCTTCTAGACCGCTAACTACTAGAATACCCTTATTCTTCTAGACGAAGTAGACGTATATTTAGAATAACGCTCGAAGGCGGATATCGCTCGTAATAAGCTAGTCTCGGTGTTCCTTCGTAAATTAGAATATTACGATAGTATTATATTCCTTACTATAAACCGAGTTTCTAACTTCGATAACGCGATCCTTAGTAGGATCTATCTTATATTAAAATACCACGAATTAGATATTAATATGTGAACCTAAATCTGGGAATATATACTCTATAGGGCCTACACGTCTAAAGGAGGAGCGGTGGTAACTCGTAAAGAAATAGGACGCTTAGCTACTACGGAATTTAACGGTCGATAGGTAGGTTTACTATATAGTACCTCTAGAGACTCCTTCTACTAATTAACTATCTATAAGATTAAGAACGTAGTTACTATAGCCTACGCTCTAGCTACTAAGAAAAATTCTCGGGTGGCCTACTCCTATATCCTATAGGCGGTTAAGGCGAGCGAGAACTTCATCCGCGAATTTAACGGCACGAGCGTTATTAAGAGTTTATACTATTAAGCTTAGGACCGATAAAATTAATTTATTTACACGTTTTATACTATTAGCGTTCGACTTTTAGAGGAGTAGGACGGAATCGGAGATTTGGAATAGTAATAAATAAACTTATAATTTATTAAATCTTATACTCCGTACCTAATTAGAGAGATCTTAATTAAGCTTACTATTTTAAGGTAAATATAGGTAAGTAATCTAATATACCGCCTATTATATACTCTCGCGATTATAGGATAGAATATATCCTAAACGATTATTAGCTATAGCTCGACTAAGGCTAGAGATAAGTAGTATATAAGAGCTAAGCTCCTACTACGACGGAGGAGCTAGCCGTCGCCGAAGTAGAACCTTTACTAGCCCCGCCCGAGCCTTTATTATCCTTCCCTCTACTAGAGCCTTTCTTCTAATAGTTCGGGTAAGCTAAGACTCGATTATAGCTCGAGGCTTTAGATATTCGTTAGACTATAGCGTATATACTCCCTCTTCTATTAGCGGCCGGGCACTAAATAACCCTACTTTATAGGGGCTCGTTAGTTATATGCCTATATTTCTAAGTTACTAGAGCGGGATCGTCTCGCTAATATATCTCGTAAGGCTTTAGCTAGGCTCGACTTCGATTTCTAAACGAATATTAAACCGAAAAATGTTTTAAAGGCTAAGGGTGAGAAGGCTAGAGATAATAGATAGAGACCTAGGTGCGAGTAATATAGAATTATAGGATAGCTTACTATTTCGCTAGTCTTCGTATAACTTATTAATTCTAGGTAGTAATCCGAAGATTATAACTTATCCTATAAATAGACTAACCGCGCTAGACTACTAAATTCCGATCTAAAGCGGAAACGAAAAAGGCGATCTTCCTAAGGGGTGCCTAAAGTTTAGGCGAGACCGTGAAGAGGGTAGTAGGCGATTAGATACGGAAAGCATTATATATAGGAGTAATCTATTTTTATCTTCTATAGGAATGCGTAATACTTACCGCTTACCGGTTAAACCCTCGCTTATCCTCCGCGGCCTACGTACTATAACTCTAATCGAAAACCTTTTAGTAGCTATACGTGTCTATTATACCCGTAGTATTAAACTTCACGTATTATATACTTTAGGCTCTCGTGTGCGTCGTAATAAAGCTACTCTATACTCGAGTACTCTACCGATTAGCATTTCCGTATAATATCCCTATAAAAGAGACGGTCGACGTTTAGGAGGTCGCGAAGTAATGGCCGGACCTACCCGCGTATAAAAAGGTTATATTCGTACCGTTGCTAGGCTATAATCGAGTAGATAACGTAGCTAAGGTGGAAAATATCGGCTTAGGCGGTTAAGCCGTTATTACTAGCCGCGTTGAGGTCGGCGTCTAATAGTAATAAAGGGTATTAGCCGAAATTAATTATTTTAAGCGATAGGTCGTTAGCGACGAGTATATTTCGAAGCGCTATATCGTCGACTAGAACTTTAGAGCTATAAAAGTAGAGTATCGTTTTAATAATAGATAGGATCTATCTAGCTTTCCGAGACCGATTAACTACGGCCTCGCTTTTAATATAAGCTTCGAAATCGCCTCGCTTATAAAGAGTAAGCCGGATACTATCTTCTAAAATATTAATATACTTAGCGATCCCGTTATAACGTCCTACCCGTAGATAAACGGCTTTCTCCGATTCTAATATTCCGCGGTTTACGTCGTTAACGTATTCTTAATTCTTACGATATTCTTTAGGTATAGATATAAGGTCTCGGACTTTAGGAATTTTTATAGTATAAGAGCTATTAAGTAAGATAACCGAGTTCGTCCTAGTTCTAAGAAATATCTCGGTGTAGAAGTAGAAGCGAGTTCTATCGGGCTTTAAAAACAATATAGAAATGTCGACGAGCGCTAGAATATTATAGGTTAGAGATTAGTAAAAATTCTCTTCTCTCCTCTTTAAATTATAGTAGTAAACGTAAGCCTAATTATTTTTAAGATATAGCGACATTTTTACTTTATAATATTAATTTTATAGCTAGCCTCTAGATAATCGGCGGACTACTTACTACGCCTTATCTTTCCGTAGTAGTATCCGCTCTTACTCCTAGCACCCCCTCCTAACTACGGTATAATTAGCTTAGGTAGAGTAGATAAGGTTAAGACTCGTAAGTATTTCGATATAATTAAATTCACATTCTAGAAGCTTCCGACCTTCCGGGAGGTCCGTATACTAACTAGGATCGCTTTCGGTTTCTATAAATTAACCGTGATATACTCTTTTAATTCTAATATTTATTTACGTATTATTCTAGGCTATACCCGGTCGATAAGCGAAGTCCTTTATTATATTCCCCCTTACTAATATTCCTTAATCCCTATTAAAATCAGCCTCGATAGTAATACGCCTTCTATATCTTATAAGACTATATAGCACCTCGTCCCTACGCTTATAAAAGACGCCTAACTAGACTTATACTAGTCTACTAATATCCTCTCGGTGTGCCACCTTAATATACCGCGCTAAGGGTTAACGAGTTACCGAAGCCGGTTACCTCTTATAATAAAGCCGTTTAACCTAACGTCGGAGTAGTAAAATTAAATTATATCGGAAAGCGCATACTCGCTATAAGGCTAAATAGAATATTATTAGGTAATAGATGGTAAGGATTAAACGTCTAATTTGCTATGCTTAAGAGAGGCGCTCTCGAATTACCCGGCCCTCCTATCGCTAGAGGCTGCGTTAGTGCCTCTACTCTACTACCTACTATAGATGCGTAGCCTTATAAGATAGGCTATTTATAGAAACGTTTAGGATAGGAACCCGGTCCGACGACGTTATTACTTAGGTCTTCGTCGCTAGTAATACCTATATATGGATTCTCTTCGTATTCTTTCTCTATAGATAGTAATCTTAATAAGTACGGCGTTTTCTAAAGAAAATAGGAAAAGGGAGAAGGGATTAGCTTACCGAGCTCGTCTATATAAGCTTAATATAAAGATGGCGCTAGATTTAACCGTAGATCGCCTACGTTTCTAGTCCTATTACTCGTACCTAAGCTAAATACATTTCTCGTCTATTATTACGGAGTTATTCGTAACGTAAGTATAGCTAATCTAGGATCCGATCGTTAATATTAATGCCGTTTAAGCTCGGCCTAAGTATCTATACCTAGAACTCGAATAAGAAGAGTTTAAGGAGTAACTAATCTACGCTCCTTACCTTTCTTAAAGAGTATACGCTTAAGTAGAGAATTTTTATACCGTAGTAGTAAGTATTCCTCTCTTATAGCGGCGTGGATTTATTATAGCTCCCGAATTTCTTTCCCTAAATACTTATTCGAATCCCCTAAATGCTCGACGAGCGCTATTTAACGGTTTTTATAAGAAGCTTAAGCTTCACGGTTTTCCTACTTACGTGCCTCGAGAGTATTATATATCTTTATAAATCGTTAGCCCTAGTTTATATTAACGCCTTTAAGTAGAAATAGACTAATAGTCGTCTACGCTTCCGCTTTAGCGCCTAGATAGCCTCTAGTAATAGCTCTTCCGTCTTTTAGGAGGATATATTATACGTCTTCGACGCCGAATATATTAAGACTAGATTTACTATCGTCGATTCTACTAATTAGTTTTTATTTTAAATATACCGACGTTATAATAGGGCTTAAAATATACGCTTAATAGCCCCTAAGAACGTAGTAAAGGTAAATCGACTAATCGAGCCTAAAACGATAAGATATAAAAGGGAATTAATAGGAAATATCCAAATTTATATAAGTGTTAAAGTAATACTAGCATCGGGTTCTATAGAGAAGATTTACTAGTAATATTCGAGCAGCTTAGATAGCTATCCTTATAAAGGATTATTACGTTCTACTAGCTCTTAATCTATAAGCTATTACTCGCGGAGATATAGCTTATAGCTTCCCCGGCTTAAATTTAAGCTAGTAAAGCTCTTCTAAGCCGAACCTAGAAAATATATATACGCGTCGATATAATAATCTAATTAGATCTTTAGAACCTAGGTCGCTAGTAGGTATTACTAATAGTCGTAAAACCTCCGATTAAGACGATAAACCCGTCTTAAGATGTAAAAATTAGCTTCTAAATTTCGCGATTATTTACCCGCCCCTACTAAGCCCTCTACGTCCCTACCTTCTAAATTAAAGGGACGCTAATAATCGGAAGCTAAAGCGGTTCGCCGCGACCTATTATTCTAATAATAACTATCTACGCTTCTACTATCCTTATTTATATCCCGACCGCATTCGTCTATACTTTAATTATAGTAGCTATATTAGATAAGTCTTCCATATCTAGCCCTCGGCGTCGAACTAAAAGTAAGTAGCTACCCTTAAGGAGCTCGTCCTAGGGACTAATATAAACGTAGGATTACGAAATAACTAAAGTACTAATACTTTCTACGATAGTAAGCTCCCCCTAACGTAGGTTAATTCTACACCCTAAGGCCTCTCGAATAGCTCCGTCCGGAGGTTATATAAAATAATAGAATCTATCCTCGTCCGGATTAAGGCCTTAGAGTATTTTAATTAGGATTATTCCTATATAGCGCGTCTTCCCTCCGGTTCGCCGGATAACACGATATAGATCTTAGAAGAAGATGCTAACTAGCCACTTTTTAAGAAGTTAGAAGCCGCCCTCGCGCGTGTCTTAGTCTTAGAAAGGAGGAGAGATATCTACTACCGTTCTATATTTAAAGTAGCGGATAGGGGAGAGTGCATTATTCGGGGATACGGTAGTAAGTTATCGTTACCTAAAAACGCTATTCGTTATTTTAATACTATACCTACCCCTAAATATAAAGTCGCCGCTATTATCTTATAGTAAATAGATTACTTATAGTATAGGATATACTAGGAAACGCCGAGTAGTCTCGCCTATTATAAAAAGATGGTCTATAAAGAGACCCGTTCGTCGAGAATAGATACGTTTAAACTATTCTTTAAGTAGCCTCGCCGTAAGTGTCTTTCTCTAATCGCCTACGACCTTATATTTATGAAGTATAGACCTTATACCTATAAGTCCGTTAACGGAATTACCGTAGTCTAGATCCGACAGTCTACGACTAGATGCGCCGAGTCTAATATAACCGAACTAGTCTAGCTCTAACGATCTTTAGCCTTTAGTAGACTTAACGCCTCCGAATCCTCCGCTATAGTAATACTAGTCTAGCTTAGATAGTCTATAGCTCGCAGCATCGGAACTAATATAACCGAAGTAGTCCGGCTCTAATAATCTTTAGCCGTTAGCGGAGCCCGGACGTGCGTACCCGACGTTATAGGTATTACGACCTAAATTCTATAGTCTTATATCTAGTACCTAGACTCTAATATAGTTAAATTAGTATAGATCCTATAATTAGTAGCGTGCGGCAGCCTCTACTACCGGAGATTATTTAATATAGTTACTATAACCTAAATTTATCTAGGGGTAGGCGAATTAGTCTAGTTCTAACGACCTTTATTACGCTAATTATTACTAGGGAGAATCGTGTCTAGTAGTAATAGCGTTCGAGAATTACTATTAGTTAGGATTAGGAGTAACGATCTTTATAAACTTAGATATATTTCCTATAGATATCTATTCTTATACGCTAAGTTCGGGCTTAAAAATACGAAATTATGCTATACTAAATTAAACGTACTAAACTCGGCACTACTCCTACGTCTCTTAAGCGATATATAATAAAAGCGGATATAGAGTATTAGATTTAGGGGTACTTTCTAGTCTTTCCTCCTATTAAAATATATATTCCTCCTCCTTCTTCGGAGTAGATAAGAGCTATTCCCCCTTTAATATAGACTACGGACCCCTTCTTCTACGGCACCTCCTAGCGTATCTTCGTAGACCGGACCTCCGCCTACCGTAGTAACCCTTATAGAACGAGGGGGATGACGATATAGTAATTAGTAGGAAGACCGATACCGCGAATAGGAGTCCCCCGAACACTTAGGTTAATACGCGTGACTACTTTAAACGTCGACTTAGTTTCCGTAGGGGGTTTAATAAAGTCGGATATCTACAGTCGATCGATAACCTATATAGACTATTAGTATAATTATATTAGTCTTTACTCGCTAGATATACGCTCGGATATATTTTCTCTCGATAAGTTCGTAGTAGCTCTTCGTATATAGGCGTCTAGTCTATCTCGGTGTATATACTCTCTATTACTAACGCGGCCCTAATACTACTTACGGCGTTATCGATAAGGGAAGCGTTAATCACGTCGTCTATAACTTATATAGAATTATCACGAGGGTCGGCTTTACTAGGTGCTATAGCTAAAGTTACTCGATTAATATCGTAGAGATGGAAACTTAGTGAGGGGCTATAGCGGGGCGTAAATCTCTTCGCGACGTTAGTTACGTACGTAACTCTACGTCCTCGCTAGATACGTCTGCGATACTATATTAACGAGCCGGTTATAAATTATAAGTTATCTACTCCTAAAGGCTATATAGCGAATATACTAATATGTGTTAGCGCTTATAGTGAGACTAGGGATTTAATCGAGGCCCGACTACTTATAATACCGCTAGATTTCGACTTTCTATAGTATCTAATCGTCGACTATCTCGTAACGATAGAAAATTTAAAGAGTTTAAAAGAAGTCTAGAGTACGAGGCTTTTATTCTAAGGTAATAAGGCTAGAAGCTATATACTTATAGTAAACTAGAGCCTATACCGATAGCTACGCTACCTAGTTACGTTAGCCCTTTCTATCTATCGAATATAAGGACGTCTAGATGTATCGAAGCCTAAAAGCTATATATATAATTTACACTCCGGCTCTTTAGACGGAAGATCGAAGATTAAACGGTTAGATTAGTACTATTTCTTAGGGCTATAAAAGCTAATCCGTATAGCTTTAATCTCTACTAATGCTCTTCGTCCTATCTATACCTAATAGAATTATTTACTCTATATAGGAGGCCGCGGTGTCGATCTATAGGCGTTTTACGTCGCCGGCTTAAATTTAAGAATTTAGAAGTTTAGACGCCCGCCGCTTTTATTAGCTTAAATTTAAGAGTCTAAGAATATAGGGACGATCTACTTCTTCTATATCCGCCGTTACCCTAATATACTACTAGCCAATATATTTCTATAAGTTCTATCTTTTTTCCGTTTAGTTCATCCGTTACGATACTCGAGTTTAGTAATATCTTTCCTACGTTCGGCATTTTAAGTCCTATTTACGTTATAGTACCTAAGTTATCTATCTTTCTACTCGTGCCGCGCTTTACCTATATTAGCCGCTTACCTTTTTTACCTTATCGACTTCGTATATAATAATATAGGGGCCTATATCTAGATATAGCTCTACTTCGACCGTTAATAGCCTCGAACTTCACCGCTATTTAACGCCGGCTAATTTACTAGCCTCTTCCCCTTCTATACTCGTCGAGCTAACGCCTCTAAACTCCTACGTATTATTAGTAAACGACTCGATACTGCCCGGGTAGGACGCTAAGGCTAAGGAGATCCTTCGAGGTATAGATCTTTAGATTATTTAACTTCTTTACCGATATCGTACGTATAGAGATAACAGCATTCTAGGTTTAATCCTTCGAACGAGATGGGTACCTATATTAGATAGCTTCCTCCTACGGCTAAGCGCAGGAATATATAGTCGCGGAGATATAGCTAATATAGATCTAGATTAAAAGGTTTAGGAGATATTATAACGGCTTATACTATCTTTTCCTATCGAAGACCCTAGGAAGCATTAGGCATTACGTGCGGTATTACTAGAGTCGGACGCGTCGTATATTACCTTATAGCTAAATAAGGAAAGCTTATCGCGGTTTAGGAAAATTATATTTTCGGACTATATTAGAGAGGCACTCTATCCCGAGGAGTATATCGATTCTATAGAGGATTATATTAACTAGTATAACGGCCTATTTAATAAAGTATTCGACCGCTTAGAGAACTTCCCGAACGAGGTAGAAAAGTATACTTAGATTAAATAGGTGAGTGTAGCCCTAACCCTACTATTTCTTTCGTTAACCGATATAATAATAGCGATTATATAAAGGGAGCCCCGTATATTAGGCGGTCTCCTAAAGCCTACTACTAGTACTATCTTATCGCCCGATTACGGAAGTTACACCTTAACCCGACCTTAGATTTATCTACCGCCCACTCCGCGAATTTTTTAGGTATCGGGACCGAAACCTCGCCAAAACCTTAAAATAACTCGCTATACTAGAGGCGCGCTTTTAACGATTATACTTATAGGAGGAAGGGATCGATTAGATATATCTCTTCGATATAAGTACTAACTTTTACGACCGCGCTACGACTACGCCTCCTTAAGACTTAGTATACTTTCTCACCGACTATAATATTACTACGTTCTATTTACTTAATCCTTAGAGTATTATTAGCGAAGGTCCTTACCTTCGGTAGATATATAGACGATGGGACCGGCTATATAGAGCGGTATAAGAAGTTATCGCGGTTAAGAGCCGCCTCGGTCCTCTTCTAGCCGACCTTATTAAGGCGAGTTTATAGACCTTACTACGCTCTTAACTTACTAACACCCGTATTAGGAATTACGTCTTAGACGGAACTTCTATAGCCTATGCGCTATACTTTAAGCTTTACGAGTAACCGGCTTCGATAAATCTAAAATACTATACCTCTTTATTCTTATCGACACCGACCGGAATTACGTCTCTTACCGGGAAACGTACGAAGTAGCACCGAGTCTTCCGTTTCTACCTCCTTATATTAGGCAACTTAGATATAATATAGAGAAAGCGGTATCGGAAATTTATTCTTTTATATTATATAAGGACTCGAGAGTCTTAGTATAGGCCTAGAGCCTTAAGAAGCGGGAGTTTTCCTTCGATAGGAAGTAGCTTTTATAGAGTGCTTAGACCCGGGTTAAGATAATATAGCATATTCCCTATTTAGCCGTAAGGCGCGGTAGAGAGACGAGCGAGGAAGCGCCGCGTTATACTTAAACCCTCTCGAAAAGACTAATAAGGACCGTAAAGGTGTAAAATCTTAGTATTAGAGTTAATTACTTTTTCACGCGATAAGTCTTATTATACTACTAGTCTAAGTAATAGTAAATCTATATAGCTTAATCCTTAAACGATTATTATAAAAGTGCGAGTAAGTCTATACCTCGCGACTAAGCACTTCGCTAGTAAAAAGTAGACCGAATATTATATAGTAACGAGAAGCTTATACGAAGCGGCTTTTAAGACTTATAAAGAGGAATTAATTACGCACCCGAAGGGTTAGTTCTAGCGAATACGAAACCTAGAGTTAAATATATAGACCGTAGTAATCACCTTAGATAGAATTAAGAATATATTTCCTTCTTCTACGAATAACAAACGGTTACCGACCCTTATCTATATATACCGGTCTTCCTCGTTCGCCTCCCTACTGCGCCTAGCGTTTATAGCAGTTCCTACGCATTTCCTAACTCGTATTCGAGTAGCCATATTTTCTTCTAGTATACCTTATATTTATAGCCCTTTCCCCTTCGTCTCTTACTAACGATCCTTACGATCTCCTACTCCTCTTTATCTAATGCTAAACCTTCTTAATCCTAAGGCTGCTTATAGGAAAGTGGGGTAGCGGCGGTAACGCCTAGGGGATCGACAGTCGCTATTGCTCCGTAATCACCTCCATGAACAGCTTGCGTTCCTCGATCCTAGGGTAGTGCGACACTGGGAGGGATGGGGCGATCAATCACCCACACAGCGCAAACTGCGTCGCGGGAAATCGTCCGCCTGGCTACTTTCCTGAACCTTCCGCGATTTTTCAGGAATGTGAAGGATGCAATAGTATCTAATCCTCTCAAAATAGCGTTTCATATCGCGAATGTGCTTATGGTACTCATTGCGGGGCTTTTTACGCTGCCCGTTTTGAGTTTGCTGGGATTTGGGGCCCGGGGTGTCATTGGCGGTACGTTTTCTCTTTACGTACTTCAAGGATCCCAACTATTCTCTTCTTTCATCTTCCATCTTCTTTCCTTTCTTTTCCATTAAACCTGATCTTCAAGTTCATAGGATCGTTCGCCGCCTGGCTGCAATCTCTGCTCCACCCCATCGTGGCGCAGGGCCTGTTTGCGACCCTGCAAGGCGCGGGCGCGGGCGGCGTGGCGCTTGGGGTTGTGAACAATGCTGTTAGAGCCGGCGGTGCAGTTGCGGGAGTGAGGGGATTGGTTGTGAGGTAAAACAAAGAAGACGAAGCTCTTGGAGGTTTGGCAAGACCCAATGGGAACTAAGGAACGGAGGGCTTTTAGAGTAGGGAACTGATGCTCTCTTATCCTATCAGTTAGCTGCACTGGCAATGGTGGCTATGACTCATATCCTGCTTTGCTCATGAGCTAGCCGCGGGGTCAGGGTCGGCGCCAATTTAGCACCGTGCATCTTGCCAAGACTTGACCACACCACTTTCTGCTATTCTTCCCTACATCCATCTTGTCTTGTTTTAAGCCAGCGGCTATAGCAGTCAATTAAAGTCAGACATTAAGAATAATAGGCGCTAACCTCGAGTGATAAAAGACTAAGGTGGAGTGCTCGGTCCACACTGCGTGTTTAAGCTGACCGTCTGTAGGGAAGTAGCCTCGAGGCATCAAAAAATAAGCTATTCGCAAAAGCGCACGCCTATAAGAAATACGATCTCGCAAGCAATCCATATCTAAGAGTAATCTCGTTCGAGAAATCCGAATACTGCCCTCCTCACTACATATAAGTAACATCCCTATAGATAGAAAAGTATGTTCCTCTATCCCTTCTTATGTCCTATTATATCGCTGACCTAATCGAGGCCTTATAACGTCTATAGGTCCTCTATAAACCCTTGAAGCCCTATTAAAAATAGAAACGAGGGTACGAAGCTAGACGTTCCTCTCCTTAAGACCGAGACCGGCCTCCTTCGAAGCGACCGCGAACCTCGCCTTTAAGCTGCACTACTAAGGAAAGTGCGGCTAGCGACACCTATAAGACGAAAGTTAATCCGCTCGAGTACTAGACTCGGACTAGAAGGTGGCCTAAGGAATACTTCGAATAAGATAGCTAGATTAGAGAAGACCTCGAACAGGATAGCTAGCTAGAGGAATAAATAGAATACCCGACCTAGGTTATCTAGTACGTAGAGATTAATGGATTCAGATACCCGCGTCCTATTAGGAAAGCCCCGACCTCGCTCCGTCGGAAACAGTCGGACTCAAGCTTAACTAGCTCTAGCGACTAAAACAAAAGGGAGAGCAAAAGTGTTATATACCGTAACATACGTTACACTACGTTACTTACGGCCAAAGGAAGCTTTATAGATAAATTAGACGTAGATATTACAGATGCGAGTAAGAGTCTCTACCGGCGCCTTTTAGAATCGGAACAGGACGTCCCTAAGGATTCATTATTTCGAGACGACCTATTTAAAAGAACTTACCGAAAGATCTAAGATAGGAACGAAGCGAGGGTTATCTAAGATATCTCTCGATTAATTATCCCTTCTGCAGAAACCCTCGCCACCTACGGGGCCACACACCTCGATTATTTAATTAAAGGTGTTAACGAAGCCTAGATAGGTAGTATACTAGTGGAGGGTCCTAAGCCGTAACCGGACTACTCTATTAGATTTAGGCGGTCTACCTTTACCGACGAGTAGCTCTAGAAGCTCGATCCGCTTATTAGTAGCGTCTTCGATACCTTCTTTTTCGTCGTAACCTACCGGATATACTTTCCCTTCCTTACCTGCGAGGTAAAGTATAGTACTACGGCACTTAATGTCGCTAACCGATAGAACGCTTATAGTATAACTATTACCGTAAAATGTGTCGTCGAACTCTATAGAGCTGTGAAACGAGAGAAAGAGCTTCACCGGGAGATTCTTGCCTTTTTAATCTCGCACGATTATAGGTCGGTTAGATTCTACGGCCATTACGCTATCATCGAGGAAGATAAGACTACTTTCTACCGCTATCCTATCTATATATTCGACTTCACCGCCCTCGACGGCAAGGATAAATGGACGGCCTATAAATTCACGAAGAACGTCTACGATATATAGATACCGCTTTATATTAAGAGAATCTGCTCGGCTCTCGATAATTTACCGCCTAATATCGATTTCGACCTCTTATAGTTAGCTTCTTTTTTATAATTAGAACCTCAAAGTTCGTAGTAATTAAATGCCGAGTCCATATTTATATAGGATGAAAACGATAGCTAATCGAGCCTTATAGGCTCGTAAGAAGTTACACCGACTACTTCATTTACTTAAATAACCGGGCGAGTATCTAAGAAACCAAGGAATGACCGTGCTACGGGTCGGTAGCGCTGAAATGTCGGAAGGAGGCCTAACAATTTTAAGCAGTGTTGCCGCTCGAGGGAAGTATATACGCCTATAAATTCCTTACCTTTGCTAGGTCTATTATTACGTCACTTAAATCATCTTATAGCAATCTACCGAAACGTAACTATTGCCTCGAAAACGCTTCCCACTATATACTTTAAAGACCACTTTCGAAAGTTATCGCCTCTTTTACTCTGTCCTTAATATGCAATAATACTAACGTCTATCTTCCGTTTAGCGGAGGGCCTAATAAGGTGGATACTAGCACCTTAGTAGATCTACCGATAAGTTATAGGATATAAGCCGTATCTATATTTACCTATACTATTAACTACTTTAAAAGGTCTTAAAGTTAATATACTTATAGGCTACTTAGCCTAACCAAAATCGTCCTTAGACGGTATAGACGAAATTAGGGATATCGAGTCCGAGGCTAGGTATAAGTTCTCGTCTTAGCGCGTTATTAAGTTATCTCTTACGAAGTTACCGGTTGAAGGACTAAGGTATCTACTAGGATAACGATAGAAATGCTAGTACTAGCTACGGAAATATTATACTCTTACTATATATATATTAGAAGTTTTATATAGCTGACGGCTAACGTATACCTATTTCCTATCCTTCTACTTCTTCTATCCTACTTCTACCCATCCTATTTAACGTCGCTACTATATCGCATTATTCTTACTGCCGACATTAGATCCCTTAATATTTATATACCTTCCGAAGCTTCAACCGAACTAGACCTCTTATTCGACGGGTCCTCCACCTTTAAGTTATACGGTACTTCACGAACGGTATAATTAAAGTCTTTAGATAATAGATTAATAGGTAACGGGTACGATGCTTTCTAAGCTAGAATTAGCTTAAGATCGATATATTAGGTTTATACGTACGATTTCTATTATACTAGGAGGCTACTATTCGTAATTAGTCGATCGATAAGTATAATACCTTCCATTCCTACGGATGATTAGTACTACGTCTACGTTACATAATCGCGCTAGCTGGTTAGCTTTCTTTATTAAGTTCGGTTTCCTTCGAGCGAATTACTAATTTTTTGCTTTAGCTGCGTAGGGTATATTATAAGGTTAATAGTATAATTAGGTAGTCGCGGGGTAAATAAGGTAGATTAATAATAAAGTTAAGCTCGGACTAATCTTACTTAATATTTATAAGAAGAAGTATAGAGAAATCTAGTGCTTACCCTTACTTACCTTATAGAAGCTAAAGTTAGCTCCCTTTTTTCTAGACCTTATTAACCGTAGATTTTCTTTAAGTTAGTCCGTCCTAAATATAACTTAGTAAGACCGGAAGCTCTAGAGAATATTTACTCCTATACCGTCTAGATAACCGCTAACGAGTCCCTAGGCTAAGACTATCTCCGAAGGAAGCCGTTCGGTACGATCGTCGGATAACTCTTAGGCTATAATAATTCGGACTATATTAGCAGTTTAGTATAGTTATAATGCTTACCACGAGGTCTACTATATAATATTCTCTTTCTAGATATACTACTTTAAGCCCAGCGCTATAGCTTTTAAGTCGAGGTCGTTACGTAGCTTACTATTATATACTAGGCTTCCCGCTACTAACCGTAGAATCGTATATATCGTTAGTATATCTAGGCGTAAGTAGTAGATATACGTAACGAAAGCCTTCTAAAAAGGATCGCTATATTTTATAGTATTATATCTTATATACCCGTTAGCAGTATTTCTATTAAGTAGGGAGTAGATTATATTTTCCTAGCGGTGGCAGGCCTATAGAGTAAGAGAAAACCTAATCCTAACCCGGATATACTATAGCCGTTATTAGTAACGAAGCTATCGATAAGTATCGACTATCGTCGCCTATTCCGTAGGTCCTTCTAAAGACCTTACTTCGCACGCTTATAATCTTTCGGAGTTCGATCCGCGTAGACATAAGTAAGGTAGTACTTATATACTTTACTACTACTCCTCTCCCCGCTACGCCGTATATACTTCCTAACCCTTTGCTTAGCCTAAGCTTCGGTAAAGAAGGTATTATACCTATCTAGGTTTCTTCTCTCCGCGATAGATCGTCGCTATTAGTATAGGTCGTCTTTAATATCTAAGTGTCGGAGGACGAGATAATATTATAGTCGACGAGCTTATTCCGAGCTACCTTCTAGAGTCTATATAAGCACCTTATATAACGGTATCGTATATATTCCTTCTATCGTTAAAGCCTACTAATAGGTTTTAAGGTAATCTAGAAGATCGCTCCGTAGTAAGCCTTATACGACTACTTCTATTATTTTATTATTAGAACTCCTTCTCTTCTAACGCGCTATAGGTTCTTCGTAAGGCCCTAGCGTAGTGCTCCTTACGAGGGATAGAGGATTCGCCGTCGGAGGTAATAGTACTAGATAAGGTATATTAGCTTCAGTCTATAAACCTATCGTTTATAAGGAAAGATTTTTAATTTTGCCGGAAGGCGATAACGGCGTGGACTATAAAGGCTCGCTAGCATTATTTATAAAATCTTCGTTAATAAACTCTATCTAGGAGTCGTAACTTACGGCCTCTAGCTTAAACTCTACGGGCTCGATATTAGTAAGAGAGACTAAGAAAGCTCTTACGGCTTCTTACCTAATAGCATTTCTCAAGTTATTAATAACCGTAATAAGTCGCTTATATATCCGTCGTGGCACTTTAAGCGCTATGTTAATACGGTGCTTAGATCTAAAGTTGATAAGCTAGATCGGTTAAGTTAGACTTCCTAACCTTAAGGTTAGGAAGTCTATTTCTAGAAGCTTCGTCTAATAGCCTCGCGAGGCCTCGCATCTAAAACTACTATAAGCTACCGTAAGTATACCTAATACTAGGCTATCTCTAGATAATTACTCGTTTCACATCCGTTTTATATAGTATAGAGCTTGGGAGAGGCTCTAGTCCGACTTTAGAGTTTACTACTACTAGCCTACTAGGCCGTACTACTGCTAGATCTATAATCCTAACGAGAGCCTTTCTAAACGGCTATAAATTCAATTTTATTTGGTAACGGAGATAAGGGTAGGGACTATATATCGATTTTAGAAGCTTAGTAGCGGTAAGGAAAGTTTCCATAGCACCGTATACTCCTAGGAGAGGGTTCCTAGGAGATCTTAAAGCCTAGTAGAGGGGGCCTCCGTAGAGCTTTTCGGACCGGTGAGTAGGGGGCTCCTAGGCAGCCGCTCCTAGTAGATATAGCACGCCGAGATTAAGACTAATTAGAACTAGGCGCTAACGGCGGCTTAATTCCGTATCCTCGACTAACTACGTCCTTATTAGACTGAAACTTCTTACTCTTATTCTACTCTAGGATACCGGAAATACTAGCTGAGGAGATCGTTATAGCGATAATTAGGATAACTTTTTGTGCTTAGCGCTATATAGGTTTATACCTCCTAGTAATTAACGATAGTAAAGCGTACGAAGGATATATACTAGCTTACGATAACTATACGGCTAGCGATTTACCTTAGACTAGGGTTTTAATTCGTATTAAGGGGGGTCTATATATGCCGGACCACCTGCTTCTACTACCGGTAAACCCTTAGCTTTAGTCTTAAATTGCCTTACTATAGGCTATTAGTAGCCGTATAAATAGGCTACGACTAGGTGAAAATTCGTTTAACTACTATAGGACGTATAGTAGAGTATTAATCGACGCTAGATAATTACGGATAGCTAGGTATAACTTATATTATCCCGGCTATCGATATACTAAAGTAAAGCTAAGCCCTCTATATATACCTCCTTCGCGTCCTATATTTCTTAGACTAAAGCTCGTTATCCACCGGACCTAAACGCCCTTAATATTAAGGTGAAACCCCTTACTTTTAGGCTTATCTAACTAAAACCTAATATACGAAAAGGACGATTTATTAAACTATCTCCCTTTTAAGGCCTCGAATTTAAAGCGTTTCGCTACTAGTATTAGGTATCCTTAAGTTAGTATATCCCTTAATTAACTAATCGTAGAAAAATGTATTAGTAAGACGTTAGACGCTTCTTATACGGCTACGTTACGAAGGCGGGAAATATAACACTATATAGAAATAAGGGTTATAAAAAGGTGACGGAGAGAGTTATTACGCACTTCTCGGGCATTTATCCCTCCTACGCTATAGACTATTAGGCTCGAAGCGTTATCACGGGAGCGGCGAATTTAGCTCTAAGGTTTTAAAAATAGTTACTTTTTTAAACTAGACGTATACGTGAGTAGTGGCTAGGAAAGGAATTTAGATTTACGACGTATATTCCCTATAGAGCTTATATATCTCGTTAAAGCCTACGTTATCTATCTCTACCGAAAAGAGTACTTATTAAGACTTCTAAGACGGAAAGAAAGTAGGGACGTTTTCTCTAATCCGCCTAGTAAAGCCGAAATTAATTAATATTATTTTATCCCGGGCGTTAAGTATAACGTTACTAATTAACACGTCGTTTATTACTAACCTAGCTTTATAGACTATCCTTATTACTTCCTTAAGCTCTTCTAGCCTTTTAGCTAGCTTAACGATGTTAATACTATAGAGTTTCTGCATACGAAAGCTAAAGAGGCTACTATTATCTAAAAGCGGCTCGTCCTACACGTAAACGATAGGTAGTGTGTTTAGCGACTTAAGTATTCTAAATCCCCTACGGATAAATATGCGTTTTACGTTACTATTATAAGATATCTTTATAATTAGATATTCGCTCGACTCGTCTAAGACCCGGATGTATACGTAAGATCTATAATCGAGTAACGTAGAGTGCTACTAATAACGTCGCTTCTTATTACTTTAATAAGCTTCTTCTATAGTAAGATCCTAAGCGTTTAGGAAGCTGAGTAGACTAGGGGTTTGCTAAGCACCTAACCACCTTACTAGGTACTCTTTACGACGGTAGTCTACTCTATAGGCGTAGTGATTTCTACTAGTTAGGTAGGGTAGCGTAATTAGAAACGCTATATTTATAGCACCGAGAGATAAGCGTACTAAAATGATTCCTAAGGTAAAGTAAATTAAAGCTCGTAAGGTTTTCTATAGGAGGTAGGGTAGAAAACTTTTCTAAGTAAAAGGCGGTTAGTAGACTACGCTAATTACAATTAGACGATTTAAACGAGTATATTCCTTAGATAAGGAGCCGTTAATATAATTAGATAAGATTAGTACTAAGCGAAGCATACTTATATAAGCGAAACGGCCCTCAACTTTTAGAGGTTACCTTAGTACCTCAGACGTGCTAAGCTAACCCGTTCCGGGTTAGTAGTAGAAGTAGCTAACTATTCTAGTCTTCTGTAGCACGTCTAAGCGCAAAACTCTAGATTTTAGCTAGATAATTACTAATTCTTTCCGCGACGAGATTTCGAAGTTAAGAAACCACTACTTAACGGTCGATTTTTATCGATTTTTCGACGCTCGGGGCTAGGGAATCGAGACTTCTACGAGATTTCGACCTTTCCGCCCGAGATTTCGTACGCGAAGAGGGTTTATAACGTGTAAAGTAAATTTACGAACGGAACGTTATTTTACTTAACGGGTTTCGTAATTTCTATAGCAAAAAAATTAGAAACCCCTATGCGAACTTTTTTATAACTACGAATTCTCTAAAATTACTAATAGAAACCCCCGGTAAAATCGAGAGATCTCGCGCCGAGAATAATCTTTAGGAGTAAGGCTATCGTAGAAAAAAAAGTCGAAAAAATACGTCTATAGTTAAGGTATTTCTAGTAAAAATACGCGGTTTTATACTTAGACGTACTACGCACTAGCTTTTATATAAGTAGAAAGCCACTTTTATAGCTTAACACGTCTAAGGTCCTAAGGCAAAGCGCGGCCTTACGACGTCTCTCTACTTTAATAGTTAGAAGCTAGTATCTAACGTCTTTAATACCTTTAGTATAAAGTACGTCTACTCTTAGTTTCCGCTAGTCCTACCTAGGCTTTCGCGGTGGAGAGCTCTAATATAAGATTTAACGCTTTAGCGCGCAGTGTTATAAGGTCCTCGCCCTAAAATAGTATTATCTACCTTTATCTCTACTAATATAAACTCCTATTCCCCTAGTTATAAGTAAAAAGGTAGGGCTAGTGTCCCGTTAGAAATATATAAAAAGCTAAGTATAATAGTAGGAATAACGAGAAGAAGATAGACGCGGCTTAGATCTTTAAAACCTACCTCTATCGAAGCCGTCTAGGCTCGCAATTATACTAAACCTCCCGCTATTAACGCGAAGAAGTAAAAGCGAAAGTAGTATTATATAGAAGAGCATTATAAGTAGACGATTATCTTATAATACTCCCTTATTAAAGCTCTTAGAGCTTAAATCTTAGAGAAGCCCTACTAGTGTCTAGAGTACTTAATATCTTTTAAGAGATTAAACTATATTCGAAGTTATATCTAATATAAGTATCCGGCTCTTACTCCTTCTCTCGATAATACCTACTACGAGAAGTGCGATAAAAGTTTTATAAGGCTAATCTACCTAGTTCGTTATATTTACTCACCGAGTAATCGCTGTATATATACTCCTTCGCGTTATATTATACTAATTTTAACGCGCCTTTCTATAGCGTCTCTACCGAAAGCTTACTCGTACCGCTACGAGTAATATTATATAGACTTATCTTTATCGTCTTCTCTTACTCGATATATAGAGTTAAAAAAGCATCGCGAGGGTGCGGGACGGTCTACGAATTAGGACTTAGATCTAATCCCTAAAGAAGGTACGTCGTCCTCTCGAATATTATCCTAGCCTAATTAATGCGTAAGCCTTAGGCTCTTTACTAGTACGACTATCCTTAAGACTCTCCGTCGCGTACCCGAACGCGTTAGCCGTGTTAACCTAGTCTACGCCTATAGTAGACTAGGCGCCTATATTTTTACGGAATCTTAGCGCTATTAGAAGTTAAAGTAATAGTATAAGTTACTACTCTATAGCTTTAGAATAAGCTCTACTATTCTTTTAGGACCCTAGTAGAGTCCCTACGCAGCTAGACCCGGTATAGCTATCTATAAATTCTCGCGAGTAAGCTCCTATATTTAACTAGAGCTATAGAGGGGTTACTACGTAGCTCCAACGCGAAGATTAGCCTTTAATTATTTTGGCATAAGCTCCGATGTTCTCTTAGGATATTATAGCAGTAGCTAGTTAAAGTTCTCCTATAGACTACTAGTAGTTATTCGCATTAGGGAAAGGTTTAGGGTAAGCTATAATATTCTCTCGAGACTATAATAGGGTTACTAGCTACTATAATCGTATTAACAGCCTTTCGACCGCTCTAGAGTATAATCTAACCTATTTTCCGGTCTCGGGCGTAATTTTAATATAGTAAAATAGTATATGCTACTCTACGGCTACTATAATATAGGCCCCGGTATTCTCACGAGATCCTAGTGCCGTTAGGGGCGATTTACACCGCTCTACCTCTTTTCTAGTTAGTATAGATTAAGTTTCAGCTTCCTATTATAATCTAGGTAGAGTTACTAATTAGTTTAATCGTATAAGCTACCTTAAAGCTCTATCGTAAGGTATTATATCTTTAAATAATCTGCCTATAGCGTCCGATTAGTTCGGGCACGAGAGCTATCTAGCGGCTAGCCTAGGATAATCTACGACCTTATAAAATCTAGTCGGAGTTTCTAGCTAGTTTAATCGTATATAAAGCTTCGCGCTAATTTATTATAGCGCTAACTTAGATAGTCTACTTAATATACTAGTAACTAAATAATAAAAGAACGTTAGCTCGTTACCGAGCATTATTCGTTTCGCTTAAAGTGAAGCTTAAAGGATTAAGATAACCGTACTCTTTACCTTAGGTATTTAATAATTTCTTAGCTAGAGGATAGTATACGAGTTTTAGTATAGGTATAGTCTAAGTAGTAATCTGTACCGAAATATACTATAGCCTATAACCCTATAATATAGATCCATTACCCTCTATATTTATAATTAAACCTAATCTTCGGAGTAGTTATATCGCTAACTTAGGCTCTAAGTTTAGGCGTGTCGGGGAGTATTATTTTTATAAATTTACTAAGTCGTTCCTAGACCGCAAACACTATAATAACATCGTAACCGTTTAGGAGTTTAAAGGAGAGTCGACCGTCTAAGATAGCCCTTACACGGGTTAACTTATATCTATAACGTAGCACGAAATAGATTTATAATCCTCCTTCGTCAAATTCTATCTCTACGGCCTCCATCGGAAGCTAATCGGTAGATACCTCTAATAGTATATCGCCGGCGGTAGGCTCTAGCGACTAGCAGAGATGAGAGCCTCTATAAAGTATAACCTTTAATCTATTACTCTATAAATAAATAATAAGCGCTTCTCGTTCTCCTTCCTACGGGTGGAGAAAGAATCTAGGGACCCGTTAAGGAGCATCTAGTATTATATACGCTCTAAGTCCGCACTATAGGAATGCGGACTTAAGAACCCTACGGATACGCTATCTACTATATTAGAAGACGTAAAGAGAGAGTATAGAGCTTACTTACGACGTTGTTAAGCACGTTAGCTCTATAAAAGTCTAACCCCTCTATAGTTTTAAAAGGCAATCCCTTCCTTACGAAGCCCTTAATTCGCTAACTAAAAATAGACCCTCTTAAGACGACGAAACTATCCTTATTTAATTCTCTTCTCGAGAGATTACCGCTAGTAGAAGTAGGAGCTTTAGCAGCTTTAGTAGCCATTACTTTCTCGACGTTATTAGATAATAGCGGGGTATGCGATACGAATTTAGGCGCTAAGAATTAATAATTTATACTATAGAGACGCCCTTACTCGTTACTATTATAAGCTCGGTCCCGGATCCGAGCGATATATAAAGAGGTAGACCTAAAGAGTTACCGCGTCTCCTATACCTAGATATACGTAAGGATATAGACGTTCTATTTACGTAATAATTCTGTCGACGCTAAGCGGCGAGCCTACGGTAAATTCGACGACCGTTCTTTACTACTAGTGCGAAATAGTACTTATTCGAGCTAAATATAACGATAAAGCTTTAAGAGCTTAAGAGTTTATAAAAAATTATATAGGTAGTATATTTAGAGTAATATAGAATAGCGAAAATAACGACGGTCTATAGAGAAGGATATACGGTAGGAGGGTAAAGAGCGCTACTTATAAACTTTTATTAGCGGGGGCTTTCTAGTATAGCTGGGCGCTAACCTAATATCCTTAGATTATTCTAGTTCGCTTTCGTAAGGGAACTAAGGTCCTAATTTAAGCACTCCTATAGTCGCCGATATTAATAAGATAACCGACCTTTCCTACGCGCGGAGCGAGTAGGTTCTACGATATACTTTACGTTATACTTTAGTATAAAGGAAAGATATAACTATCTTATTACTTAAACTCGATCTATATTACTATAATTTGCGAGTAGCGCTAAAGGTCGGCGATTAGAGGACCCTAACGGTGCCTAATTTAGTAACCGGAGCGCCTAAATAGTAACTAATTTAGTAACTATAATACTTAAATAATACCTAAATCGATTTATATAGGCTTTATTAGGTATAACCCTTTAGATTATATTCTACGACGACTTCTCTATTAAAAATTTCCCTACTAATATCTAGATCCTACTCTTATAACCTAGACAACGAACTACGGGGCTTTTTACCGTAACTCTTCGACCTATAAGAACGGCGGGAATCCTATTATATTATTCTATAAGCCTAGCTTAAATCCGTTACGGTGTTATAGTAAAGGCTTACTAAATACGGATATAGTCTCTAATTTAGATATCGCTAAACTCCCTTCTCGGCACGTCTTCTACTTCCCCCCGGTGCTAGGACTTCCTACTCTCCTTAACGTAATTATAATCGAGTATACTTTATATAGTCTCCTTAAAAAGGCTGCGGGGCCTCTAGGGTGCCTTTCTACTCTATATTTCTTACCTTATTTCTCTCCTATAGGTTTTTCGTTACCTCGTTTATTAGGCACCGCTTTATCTCCTATAGTCTCACCTATACGCTTACTACCCCTATCTCTTTCTTATTATAGAAAAAGTCTTACCGATAGTCTATTTTATTATTCTCTCTTATATTTTTTATACTAGTCTTACCGCGTTTCTCGCCTTACTTTAGGCGATCGTCTATAAGATTCCTATTCGCGGGAGACTCCTTTAGACACTAGTATTACTTTTAAAATTAGTTCTTAATCTTATACTAGTTACTCTTAGAGCTTTAAACTCTTTAAAGAGAATTTAACTAGATAACGGTAAGCTAAAAGCTTATTTAATTCTAAGTATATAATAATAGACGGCTTAACGGATAGGAACTATTCGGTTAGTTAATTATATCTTACTTAATTACTCCTCTATATATATAATAAGCTTAGAGGTAAGTATTCTCTTAATAAATAATATTAAATTAATACTTAGAATTAATTATAGCATTTCTTCTTATAGACCGCGTATAAGTAAGCCTTAAAGACGGGTCTCGGATAGGTGATATATCGCCCTAGTCTTACTACTACTATCGTTCTTAATCTTTCGGTATTCCTACCTCTAATTAAGTAAGTTTATTCTATTATTATACTTATAGGGACTAATCTACCTTATAGATAGCGTAAAGAGTTATATTAATTCTAGACGATTTCTAGTATAAGCTTTCTACACTTTCTACTCTTCGGTTTAGCTTATATATAGCTCTTAAATAACCTTTTACTCCCTCGAAAATAGATATCCCCTCTCGTAAGTTACTCTATAGCTTACTTTATTATAGTTTTTTTATCGTTACTATCTTTATCCGTCGGGTGGAGAGTACTAAGGGCTCGAGATCTACTCTCTAAGGTTAGTAAGAATAGAACCCTCGGCTAGTATACTATAAATAATAAGGAATATAGATCTTATTATTCTATACCTCCGTATATCTTTTAGTCCGTATTCTTAGATGTGTCGCTACTTAAGCTCGTAAGAAGAATCTCCGAAGTATACCGAACGGAGCCTATAAGAAGTTAACGGATAGCCGATATACTAGCTAGAATAGAAGACTACCTATATCTATATTAACGAAGTTATTAACCTAGGACTTAAACCTAGGGGATTATTATAATAATATCGGTAAGACTCGACTCTCGTTAATCCTTCTTTATTACGGGCTCTATTCTAACTCTTAGATTATAGTATACCCTATACGGAAAGAGTCCTCTTCTTCTATCGATCCTTAAACTTCTCCCTCTAATATCGTCTCTCCTCCACCGCCCGGTTAGCTCCCTAAGATGAACGAGTTCATCCTAGACTATATTTCTAAAGGAGAGGAATTAAAGTTAATACGTATACTACTAGAGACGGAGTGGCCCGAACTAGTTAACCGCGTCGATTTGGTTTAGTTAAAGAATATAGGGTTAAAAGGGATTAGTCCTAACCTATTACACCGACGGTAGGATCTAAGATCGATATAGCGGAGGAAGCGGTTAGGCGACTCCTTAGACGTACGCGTATAAAGGCGCTAACTTTATAATATAACGGGCACCTAAAAGTAATCTTATTCTATTAGCCGCGTCTCGACCTAAGCCTACTTTCCCTACTCTCTTTATTTTAGTTATAATAATCGTGTTCGCAGTACCGTTAATATTCGGCTATATCTCGCGTTCTTTAGCTATTCCTTCCTCTATTCTATAACGCACTACTAGCTAAGACTACTATCTTAAAGCTCGACCGTAATTTATCGTTAGTATCTACGTATCTACGTTAGTAGAGTTATACGTAAGGGAGTCTACTATCTAAGTTCTTAGTTCGCATTTTCTAGGAGAGAATATATTTATTTAATATCTTCTACGTACTATTAACGGTTACTTCCCTAAATATCTAATATAACTAATTAAAAGTTTTAGTAGTAGAAGAGGTTTAATATAGATTATATAAGCTATTAATACGGATCTTAGTAAAGCTCTCCTTTAAATACTAAGTTCCTATACTACCTAATCTTTACCTAATATAGCGAAGTTT
>JAABUP010002277.1_pt1 | contig 37753 bp, 47 predicted proteins | sample 5559201 | NCBI WGS metagenome assembly JAABUP01 (sample SAMN10711887, study PRJNA513373) | rock metagenome | isolation source: Antarctica rocks | place: Antarctica | reverse complement strand
CTGAGTGCACAAGGGATTGCGTCCAGACTGATGCTCTCCATGCATGTACTGAGATGTGCCATGTCAGCACATTGTCCATGCTTACAAGAGCTCCGAGTGATGTGCTGTGCTGTGCTGTGCTGTGCTGTGCTGAGCTGTGCGATGATGTGTCATGCCCCATGATGCTGCAGGACACTTTGCTTGCTGTGTTGTAGTCGGAGGGCTGTTCAACCACAGATGGCATGCTGACATGATAAAAAGCCTTCCACCACACCTAGCTGGGCCTGACTTATTGCTCACCACTCTTACGGGCAAATTGACAAACGCAGTAACACAGCAGTAACACCGCTGTAACACGGCATGGACCAGAAGGGAATGGTAGTGCTTGCCTTTGCCCTTGCCTTTGCCCTTAGGCTTCTCTGGCGCCTTCTTGGCGCCCTTCTTGCCATCTGCCGCTGGGGCAGGGGGTGGAGGCGGCAAGGGGGGGTTCAGAATGACCTTGGAGCCTGCGTCTGTATCGTCAGGGAAGTCTGGGTACTCACCGGTCTCAGGATCCCTGTTCTCCAAAAACCAAGCATTGATCTGCAGGCAGGTCACATAAACCACGACTTATTTGTTATGCTACCATTGATGATGAGCGTTGGTAGACAGGCATCAGCTATGGGATAAGCCAGCTGCTGAAGCGGCTTGTTGTTACAGCAGTCATAGCTGAGTTGCTTTGCATGCCAAGCTTAAATGTCACATCAAAAGCTTGCATTTGGCTGTCAGCTTTGCTGTTGCTGCGCAAGCAATGCATTTCATTTGATACTCTGATGTGACCTGGGTTCCACGCCTGCTGATCCTCATCAAAGCTGTGATGTGATGTCAGAGACGCTAGCTCCTGTGTTCTCACTACCAGACAGCGCATGGTTGCACGTGCAAACACCAGTGCCACATTCCAATCACTAAGCAACAGACAAGCATGGCAGCAGCCGGCAGTTGCAAAGCGAACTGCCCACATTGTAACGCAAAGGTGACATGCCATTCTGCAGGAAGGCACACTTCAGGAAGAATACAAGTGTGGAGGCTGACCTTGTCTTGCACAGTCTCACGCATGGCTTGGCCCTCAGCGTCCCTGACCTTGCTCTTCAAGGTCACTACAGCCTCCTCATACTCACCCAGCCGCTGTTTCTGAATGTCCTTACGTCTCAGGACTGTCAGCTGCTGCAAGGCCTGTGGATCAAGCTCCCCTGCTACAGCTACCTGCGCTCATCATGGAAGCTGTGATCAACTTACGCCAGCAGAGAACCATGGCAATAACGAGCAGATGCAGCTCGAGTGCTGTTGTGCGCTTGGCATGCATCACTGCCTGTGTAGTCAGGGAACCTTGCAATCTGGACCAGGCTGCTGCATTCACCATGCACTGACTCATTTTCAAAACACTGAACGAATGACTGCATGGATGCATGAGTCAGTTGATGAATGCATATGAATGAGTGAATGTGAATGAACAGATGGACAAGTAAGTCCGGATGATTTGATATGGTCTAGATGGCAGATCAGGGTTGGTATCTCCAGCAGCTCGGTGGCACAAGCCTGCTTGACAGTGGTACAGATGCAAGTCTAGATGCTGCGCTGATGAGCTATTTGTCACAGCATTGTCCGCGTGGCTAGACTTTAGAACGTCCAGTCTGCCATGCATTACTCCCAGCAGCGTATATATAGTGTGGCTGCAGGCTGTTCAATCTGGCCCTATCAACAAAGAGGGAACAAGTTCTTGTGCAACTGGACAGGCTGACCAGCTTGGCCTTAAAAACCCAGGTGGATGCAATGATAAGATGCAATGGTAAACTGGCAATTTGCTGTGAACCATCTGCACCCTTTTGTGCCAAATTTCATTAATGCTGCTTCACTGCAATGCATCAGAGATGCAGCTTGAAGCTGCTGTGATACAGGCAGTCTGGAACTGTACGCAATGCATGCACAGCTGTTGCTGAATGCTTCCATGCACTTCTCTTTCAGGCAAAGAGAGCTCTTAATAAAGCATGAGGTTGAGTGCACCAGTGATGTTGTGATGGTGAGCAGAGATGGTGCTGCAGTACATGGCTTATCCCGCTGATACCAGAGTATCAGGCCACTGACAAACTGGGTGAGCAGGCAGTTGCACATTTGAAACTTGAGAAGGGTGTGGACAGGAGCTGACTTTGGGTTTCATGCCAATGAATTGGAGCTCCTCTTGAGCAGTTCTGTGGACGTGACGCCTGGTGAGCAGGCCTCGCACTCCTGCCTGGATCTTGATGGCAGCCTTCTCTTGGGTCAGCACCTGCACTCAGAAGACTGCTTCATTGCTATCATGCACATGATTCAGCTAAGGCAACACCAAGCTGAAAGTGCATGACAGTATTGGTCATCTGGGGCATGTGCTTGTAAATGTCAGCATGGGTGTGCAACACCTCTGAGCTTTGCAGACTCAGGCGCATGGTCTCTGTTCTTCTACCAGCTAGCAGAAAACACAGCAAACTCAACATCACACTGCTTACAATCACATCATCTGCCGAAGGTTGCCTGCCTTGTAGTCACATGTTGTTCTGCCTTGTTCATGGCATCAAATGCATTGGAGTCCTGGTCTGTTGTAAGTTGGTTGAGGCGACGGCAGGGGCATACCACACCAGAGCGGGCCCGCCTATCCTCAAGCTGGCGCTGGCGTTTGAAGGTACGCATGGTCTGGGCGCGCTCCCTTGCCTGCCGGCCCCTCTCATTGGCTTGGATGAGAATGATGGCCTCCTCTTCAGGCAGAGGGGCTAGCTCTGGCAGGGGCCCAGGCTCTGCCAGCCCACTCACTGTGTACTTATCTGCCAGTGCAGCCAAGAACTTGTTGCGATCCTCTAGCTCCTGACATGCCAGGCAGCACATTCTGATTTGCGCAGCTAGGTTTGGGGTGAGTAAACCACTGGTGCAGTGATGCGACACTGTGTTGCAGCTTGGCAGGGCGTACCAGTGTTGCTGATCTTGGCTGTAGTTTAGAAGAATGTTGATGGGCATTTGAGATGTTTGTGAAGGCTGAGAAGTCTCCCCATTGATGCCAGCACACAACAGGCCAGTGGCTATGTGCAGGTCGAACAAAAGATTAGCAATTGTATAACAAGCTAGAAATACCTTTGCGCGCTCCTCCCTAAAGTAAGCTGGACATGGCAGCTCCAGCACATCTGGAGTCAGCTTCATGTCCACCAACACATCATCCAGACTAGGGAAATCCAATCCCCTGTTCAGTTTCACCTGAGCAGCAATTTAGGAAGCAGTAATATCGACTCCTTGTTGATTTTTGAAAGCAAACACGTCCAGCATGTTGTCCCTGATATGACAGGATCAATAGCAATGTTTTGCAAAAAGGTTCACGCTCACCAGCCAGTGCTTGACCTCCAACATGCGCCCCATGCAAGCCTCTAGTGCTCCCCTCATGTCTAGCCGTTTCTGAGGGTGAACTGTCTGATCATACGCCCTTTCGAGCTTCTTGAAGACTTGGACATACTTGACGTAGGCACAGGCCCACTCTCCAAATGTCTAGGGCACCAGCAACGGCACGTCAGGCACTGGCAGTATAAAGCAAAGCAAGCCTACTTGCTGCAGCAGACACTCACCTTGGGTGCTAACGCAGGGTCTTCGGGGTTTTCGGCTTCCATCTGATCCAGCAGTCCCAGCATAGCTTCCCTCCACAGTATGTCATATGTGCTGCATAATCAAAATCTTGAGCTTGAGGTCTCAACAGGAAGCAGGACGCAAGTCAAGACGGTAAGCTTACAGATTTGCCATCTGCCCAAATGTCGCTTTGAAAATGCCACCCAGCAAGTGACTATAGCGACAGCAGCACGGAAGTCGATGCTCCTGAAGCGATGACAATCAGAGATTTAGGAGTTGCTGAGGGTGACCTTCCGTCAGCACGACCACGTCCATCGTTGCGAAGCTCTACCGGGGTCCGTCCCCCTCATCGAGCTTCCTCCCAGCTCGGCAGAGTCTTGCAGACTGCAGGTCGCAGCAAAGCAAAAGTCGATTTCGAGGCAAATTTGCAATTTTGACCACGGTACAAATTCAAACTCGTCGCGATCACCCGCTTACCTGCCCGCCTCCGAGTTTTGCATGCCGGCACGCGCCAGCGAGGCTAAAGCATTGCACATCTCCATACCGATCATTGGATTACCCCGCAGCGTTCGTTCACTCATACCGCAGCAGCTCGGGAAATGCTTCACACACACATCTGAAAATCAGCCGGTGACCCAGCCAGCAGCATTCACTGTTGCGGTCTTCATCCTGCTAGAGATACCACACTGACAGTGTGCTTCTGCCTCTACTTGAAAGACCCACCGCCAGGACAGCTGCTGGTACGGTCCACAAAAGTCGACTGCCGATTGATTAACCCGCCTGCAGTTAGCGCAAAAGCTTCTTGCTGCGGCAAAGCAGAGCTGTTATGTTTGCGACATGAATTAGTGGAATAGTACTGGTTTGCTGTAAGGTGCCTGGCCTTACCCCTGCAGTAACGCCTGCGCAGGGTAAACGCCGCTAGACGCAGCAGCATGCAGGCAGATACAGACACAATATATCGTTGGGTTGAGTGGCTTAAATCTGGCAGCGGTGAAGAGCAATACCAGTCAGCAATGGCTTTGCGTGCATTGGCGGGAGACGCTGGCAACAAGCACCTCATCAGGGAGGCAGGAGGCATCGAAGCCTTGCTTAGGCTGCTAGATAGCGGTCCTGACAGTATCCTTACAGTTGTTGGAGCTGAGACACTCTCTTGTCTGGCTGCCGATGACCCAGCTAATCGGGTATGCTCATGCCTGCAATGGCCTGTCTGTCCATATAGCTCATGTGATTACCAGGTTTGACAGCCAGTTTGCTGCAGGACACGATACGGGAATATGGTGGCATTCAAAGCTTGGTCAACTTGTTGGCAGCTGGACCAGAGGCAGAATGTACTCACCGTGCTTTGCTAGCTTTGCGCATCCTCACCGACAAAGAGACTGACAGGCTTGCCATCTTGAAGGCAGGAGGCATTGCCCATCTGGTGTCCCTACTGGCAGCCGGTCCAGACAGCGAGGTGACTGAGTATGCTGCTGCAGCACTTGGCAATCTGGCTGCCGGCAGCCAGCAAATCAAAGATGCAATTCGACAGGTGACGCACTTGCCTTAAATGCCAAACAGACTTTCTTGTGACGGCTAACAAGGTGATGCTTGTGGTTATTACTGTGAGGAGAGCTGTGTATACATCAGGGTGAACATGCCATGCTTTGCAGTTCGGCTGCACAGCCTGATTGTAAGCTTGTGATTTACAGAGTGGTGGTATCAAGCCATTGGTGAGGCTTTTGCGTGATGACCCAGATGAGATCTCTGCAGAGCTTGCAGCAGTTGTGCTGCGCAACCTGGCCCTGCAAAATGCTGTGAACAGAGCTGCCATCAAGGATGCTGGCGGATTACAGCCTCTACTGCGCTTGCTTTCCATGGGCCAGGAGAAGCTTGTCTACCCTCTCACCTGTGAGGTATGCACCATGCAACTGACATCCAATACACCACTTTCAAACTTTATTCTGCATGACTCGGGTTGAGTGTTGTCAATTTGAGTAGAAACCAAAAGTGTGGCATTTGCATGATGTAGGTCAGCTATTGGAAAGTGTCTGGTGTCATGCATAATAGAAGTTTTTTATGTTGCAGGTTGTGTATAATGACATTGCATCTGGCCAGGCGCATAGGGGTTCTGCGGGTCAATGCTGCTTTGACCCACACAGAGGGCATCTCTGTGTTGCTTTGAAGCCTTCAGGAGGTCCTTTTGCCTGTTTTGGAGGGAGCAAACACCAGAGCCCCCGAGACAAGCATGCAGAGAGATACTCCTTGCTCAGAAAGCTGACAATCACAGAGCCTAGCCCCAATGTCCTGGAGCTGAACTTCACGGTGGCAGACAAAGAGGGCGCGCCCCGCATTGCTGAGCAGCAAAATCTTGGCTCTGGAAAGACCAAGCAGAGGCGTTTGGAGCGCATTGCCATCTCACCATGCTCTGCTACAGAGATTAAGGTACAGACAGCACACATCAGTACAGCTTAGGCTCTCACCAACAGGCAGCTTGTTCAAATCACAATTGTGTCCTGGCCTGATTTGCCCTCTATAGTATGTGACTCTGCAGTCAAGCGTTTGGCTTTTTAAACTGTTTCATAAATTGACTTCATCACACCATCATATGCTGCCTGGCTGCTTTCTCAAAATGGTTTGCAGCTGCTGGTACATGGCTTACACATTGGGCTCTTAGCGCCAGCGAGTATTACACTTTGATCGGACAAACTGCTGAGGATTGCAGGGTGCCATCATGCGGATGCTGACCAGAATGCACTTGGAGCGTGAATTCAAGCTCAACGTTCCCAACGGAGTAGGCAAGCAGAACCTAGTCTCAACTCCCAGTGCTAGTGGCCAGAGCATGGCTCACTTCCCAATGGAGGCTGACCTTGAGCGCCATGCCCTGCAGCCTATTCAGCCTTCTGCAGCATGAGCAGCTGCTATTGTGAAAGGACCACCCAGCTAGGCTTCAGACTACTCTAAGCATATGATGCTTTTGTACAGCAGACATGACCACCATCAGCAGATTTGGCAAGATAAGATTGCACTGTCAACATGTCGGTCCAAGACTTCTGAGGTTCAGAAATGAGTCATTTTGAAAGTGCTGTCACTGACTGCACGTGTAGGACCACCAATCCAGAACCAGACATGTCTTTGATCAAACATAAGCACGACCTGTATCCTAGATTGCTTGCTGTTGCTATATCCAAGCATACATTTGGTGCAGTTTAGCTGCATATTTGTTTTGCACAGGAGTTAGTCTATAGTGTACATAGCCTTAATTCTACCATCTTGTATGTAGCAATTCCTGGAATAAAAGCAGTACCACATATGGCCAGATCTGCAGTTGAGAGCAGCCTTGAGACTTTTCTTTACCTAATTGGAAGCCTAGACTTGCGAGCACAAAGACTTAAATGTTGTGACACTGCTAAAATGGAGCCCAGCAACAACAAGTCAATAGCTTGCTCAGAGATTCTTCGACAAGGTTTCTCGCGCAAGGACAAGGCCAGAGGCAGCCAAAGCCCCAACAGCCCCAGCCACTGCTGCAGCCCTGGGTCCACGGGAAGACCTGAACAGGGATCCTGTACCAAATCCTGCATGACAGCTCATGTCAGCAACAGAACAGGTGCAGCTTCTTCACCACAAGACATCATACACGTGTTGCCCATCAGCACAAGAGTGTTCATTGCTGCAGCAGCACAACATCACACAGTTTGGGACATGCTGACCTGCAGCTACTGTTGCTGCTGCATCAGGGACTGAGCCATCATTCAAGTATCCCAGCCCGCTTTCCATGCCCGCAAACAGCAAGCCCAAAACACCAAGTGCGTTGCCAGCTGTTCTGCCTCTGGTGCCAGTCATGTTAAGCAACCTGTTGACCTTGAGCCTTGCTGTATCTGGGCCAATCTCTGGCCTGACCTTTGTAGCTGCAACAAGCCCTTGACTTCCACCTAACAAAGCGCCTGCAGTCCCAGAAGGTTGGTGACATGCAGGTCCTCTTTACAAGCCTGAAGCTGGTGGAGCCTTGTTGCCTGGAAACATTCGTTGCAGTCTACAAGCACCTGAAAGATATCCTGTCCCAGTATAATATGTCAGGTTTTCACCCCATCCCCTTCTGTGCACCGTAGCTTCCTCGCTGAACAAGAACTCCGGTTGCTGTGGCAGCTTGTATACACCGCGCGCCGCTCTATTGTCGATGGCCGCACTCAAGCCCTCATAAGGGTTGTAAAAGGTTGGTGTGTCGTCTGTTGAGAATGCAGCCGGCACAGACGAGGACGCAGACGTGTCTCTCAACTCCTCCCCAAGGTGTCGGGACGTTGACGGCTGATCTTGCAAAACTTCCTGTGGTGCAGGTGAAGAGCTGTGCTGAGCAGAGTCGGTGTCCTGCCGGGATCTGAATCTGTCAAAGATCGCCATCTTGGGCACAAGCGTGCAACGCTGACAGCTGCTCACTGCTCATGCATGCAGAAACAGATGCAGAAAGCATCACGGTACGGAGCACGGACAACATTAACGTTAACGCGCTGCTAGTCGGAAAGCGTCAATCGAGAAACTCGAACTGTTCCGAATTTGGTCAACCAACAACAACGTCGTGATTCTGCCTTTCGGCTCGGCTGACAAGCAATTGTACAGCAGTTTGCATCATGGTCTGCTGATCTTGCAATCGTACTACAGTTCGGCGGGCCAGCAGCACACAGATCTGCATCAAAATCTCGATCTGGCTTTGCCGGCAGTCGTCCAGACCCAAGCAAGCCACACAGCCATTCAAACGCTCGCGCACACACTTCTTGGCTTGCCGGCAATCGAATTGTCGCAAGCGCGCCTTAAATTGTGCGGCTTTGCGTACCGATGTGGAACTAGTCCCAAGTCTGTCAGTTTGGCGTCGATGCGGCTTCATCCAGAACGCTGCAAAGTGCGTAGCAGACCAAGAGAATGAGGCGAACGCCACCCAAGGGACCTCTTCGTGTTCAGTGTCTGCCAAGATCACCTCGACTCAGGCTAGCAACTGGTTTGGGATTTTTGATTCTGTGCGTGCTCACATGGTTGATACTGAACAAAGAAAAACCCGCCCCAGAACAACCTCAGAATGCAGAAGGTAAAACTTGGGATGTGCACAATGTGGCTTACTATTGTCTTGTCAGCTGGCCAGACAAACGGTAGCTGCGCATGTGCAGGGTTTGCAAGAGAACCTGGCTTTTGGAATGCTGCCAAGTATGGAGCTTCAGCCAGCCTGCAGCCCCTTTTGCTGGAAGATCAGAGGCTCAATGCAGCAGTGACCCTTGGAGTGCAAGGTGGGAGGCAGGACAGCTTGCTGCTTTGCAACACTAGTCATCAATTCTTGTTCTATGTTCCCAGGGCATCATTGCCATTGCAGGACATGAGGTACCCTTGTCAGTGGCGCTTGATCGAACCACTCCTGTACTACCAGTAGAGATCCTCGGCAATCAAACTGGACGCCCTTCTGGGGGCGACCTGTTAATTCTTGTTGCTGTCACCAGCACATGCTGTACAATGCAGGTTTGTTGGCAACACCAGCATGTCATTGGAGTGCTGCTGCACGAAGGTGCTCTACGTTTGCAGTGGCAGCCATGTAGGCGCAGACAACCATTCACTTTCATGCAGGCTCAGCATCGGCGTGATGCAATTAGGCAGTCATGGGCCTTGACAACGGCCAAATCCCCAAATCCCGTCAATCTTAAGTTTGTCCTTGCCCAGCCAAATGATTCCAAGATTGCTGATGCTCACAGTCTGCTACAGGTACAGTCTATTACCTATGTGGCCTCATTCTGTTGCTTTGGCTGATCCTTTTGTACACATGCTGATCATCACACTGAGCACTACCTGCAAGCCTGTGTTTATAGGCCGAAATGCGCCATCAGGACATCCTAGTTGTGCGCAACGAGGAGCTGTACAACAACCTCCCAAAGAAGACGATTAACATCATGCGCTATGCCACCCTGGCTTCTCCAAGGTGACACCACACAAGTAGGCACCAAGATGCCACTTGCTTGCTTGTCCATCTACTTTCTTGCTTGCTGGCGTTTCTTATCTGCATGTGCTAAAACATTTCCACAATGTAGAAATGTGCGTTCTTACTGTCCCGAGACGTTTCTGAGTTTAGACTTCAGTGTAGGGATGACGTTTCTGAACTCAAATAGAAGTTTGGGGATTGTCTGTCCCTCATGTGTTCATGTTGGCTTCAACATATCACAGTGGCATCATCAGGTGTGGCTGCAGTCACGTGTAGGCACAATGCACTCCACAAGATTCGAATGAATGCAGGTATTCTCATGTCCTGAAGACAGATGATGACTGCTATGTGCGTGTGGCAAAGCTGGTACATTTGGTCCAGAAGTTGGAGCGGGACGGGCAAGGCATGTTGTACCTTGGCCGCCAGGTGATTGATGTCAACTGTGATTTTTGTCTGAACATCACTTTTGAAGAGTTTTCTGGCCAAGTGAGGATGTATTGTTCCCATATACGTTGCTGTGGGGTGTCAACATGCATCATCTGTCGTTCGTGGCGAAGGCAAGATGTCATACATATGTGCCACTGAATTTGAGTCTGGTACGACTAAGCTGACTTTCACACTGAAGATGCTCCATCCAGTGTGTGCAACATAGGGTGTGAGCCTTCATTGTGTAACGCTGTGCATGTGGTCTGCTGAGTTGTAAGGTCAGCTGCCTGCAATCACTGCTGCAGGAGAACCCACATGGGTTCTTTCCAATCCGAGACCCAGCGTCAAAATGGTATATACCATATAAGGACATGCCTGATGACGTGGTTCCCTGGAAAGCTGTGTAAGTCTTTCAGTACCCTTTCACCTACCCTTCTGTCCTTTTTCGCCCCTTGGACGCCTCTTGACCATCATGAAACTAGCTGGGGCTGCAAGATGACCTACAGACTGGCAAGCAGTTTGCAACCAACTTGGCTGCTGCTGCTGTGATTTGTGCTCATGGTAGCCTTTCTGTTGCACTTGCTGTCATGGTTCATAACAAGCGTAACATACTGTTGCGCTAAGGTTCTGGGCAATCCCTGTCTGTGTCAATGCTGTAGGTACCTTGCTGGATGGGGTTACCTGCTGTCTCAGGATGCAGTGCAGCTGGTAGTCAGCAGAGTGGAGCTGTATGAGCAGCAGCCTGACAAGGCTCCTGGCTGGTTTGCTGGCTTGCACTGGGAGGATGTGCTTGTGGGCTTGCTCCTGCATGAATATGCTCAGCCCCAGAACAGACCAGATGGTGATCTGTACTTACCTGTCTTGCACACTCTACACTGTTTGTGCTCAGAGTTGCTGCTGCTGCACATGTTTGTTTGTGTCAACTTTGGTGGATCATAGGATCACTGCCAGAAAGCTTGCCATTTTGAAGACTTCACAATGCAACCCAAGCAAGATTCAGAAAATCTTGCTTGGGTGCCCGATCCTCATGTGCAAGAAACAAATCACACTGCCATGGTCATCTTGTCTCTAGCTGGATCACACGCATCCCTTGATAGTTAGGATCTCAAATACATGTTCCCAAGGATACACTAAGCTGCAGAGCTTGGTAACTTGCCTGGATCATAGAAGTATTGTGTCACATTCAGCATGCAGTCACGGGCATTGGCAGGTGTTAAACACAGGTGCCACAATGCCACACTTGCAGGTCTTCAGACGTGTTCACCTTGCACATGCAGAATTTCGGGCAGCATGGGACAGCTGCAATGCTGGTGCTGTGGTGAAGCACATGGATGTTGAGGCCTTAGAGGTGTTCCCTATGCTTTACACTCAGGAAAATGGTGGGGCCTGGGATGTACAGACAGTAAAGTGCCAGGTTGGTGGGTATAGCCCAGGTGACTACTGGAGCTGGAAGCATTGGCGTGATACTTTGGCAGACGTTTTGCGAGTTTAGCTTGCCCAGATTGCTGTGATCCAGCCTTGTAGGCGATCAGGAGCCCTGCAGGGCTTGAGTACTGCATATAACTCAGACCAGCAGCTAGAGTATAATACAGCATTGCTGACTTCTGACATTGACCTCCACCTGTTCTGACAGTGTAGCAGCTTATGTTGTGTACGTATGCATGCACTCAAGCATTTGCTTGTAAGTAGGCTTGTGTATACAGATCATCAGCTCTACTGTAGGATCAACCTTGGTTTTCTGATCCCAGTCATCATTTGCACAGGTTATGCAGTCACTGGCTCTCAAGTATAGCATGTGATTATTGTCCGCATGCACTGGTGCTTAGGGGCGTTAAAACTCGTGATACCATCGATGGTATGGACAGCAATTTGTGCATGAAGCTTTGGTACTGGCAGCACTTTAAGCATGAAGTTTCGATACATGTGTTGCAACAGTGACACCAATGCACAAGATGCCAAAACAAGCCACTGAGCAAGAGCAAACCAACAATAGTCCTTTGCAATTGCGCGCTTCCCAGTTCACTTGACATCAGCAACAGCCAGTCGTGTCCGCAAAAAAAAGCCAATCTGTGAAATACAATTTGGAACTCAAGTACTTTTCAGAGCATTGAGCCAGAATTTGCAGGAACAGAAGTGGGATTATCTGCAGAGAATGATCAGGTGAAGGGGCACACAAAAGGTCATACACCAACACATGCTCAACGGACCATCAAGCAATGCTGCAGACTGCTTTGATACTTTCTTTCAGTACAGTGCAGCTATCTCAGGACTGAAATACACTTCCACTTCGGCAAGAGTAGCAGTTTTCTCTGAACCACCAAATAGTGAAGTCTGTTTCAGATACTTCGGCAACAGCTCGTATGCTAAACCCAACCTACATTTGGCGTTATGCAAATCACCTGCCCCCAAGGTGGGACTGTCTGGCCCACTGATGCCTCCCATCACTGGAGCCTGCATCACATATTGCTTGATATAGAGCTGCACCCAATCGTCAGAGCTTGAGTGTACTATGCACAATGTCCCTGCTTAGCTGTAAGCTGCACAAGGCACAAAGGAGTTGGCATGCACCAGCAGGTTGGACCAAATACCATCGACCAATCATGCTTGAGCGGCCATGTCATACAGTGCACTGGCTTGCATCAGCTTTTGGAGCAACATGACAAGGAAATCGGGCAAGTGGTAACTGACCTGTGGAGGGCCAATGACAAGGGCATCTGCACCCCATTGGGGCCCACCCCTCCCATAGTCAAACAAGGCTGCCTCAGTGCCCCCAACCTATGTTGTGCAGTGATGTGCTCAGTCATACTGATTCCAGCAGATATAGTGGTCAGTGGTCAGTCAAAATGCACAGCTGGCATGGTCATGATCATAGGCATGTGTTGGACATTGCATGCATTGCCAAAGGTGCAGTGGCAGACAGCAATCTGCTGGCATCCTGAAAGCACTCCACTGAAGCTGTAAACACAGTTTGAGCCCACAGTGTACTACACGGCCTCAGGACAATCGGTTCTGCTGCAAAACCAGTCTCAGGACAATCAGACTTGCTACAAAGCAGATGGGACAAATGGATGGTTGTCAGTTTGAACACATGTCTTGCCTTGCGTAAAATCACTGGATCCTCCTCTGATTGTGGCCAGCAAAACAGAAATGCTTTGGATGACGGTGAGTAATCATCAGAGCTTTTGAATCCCTCTGAGTTAAACCCGCCAAAGCGGGCGCCTGTGGTTGTGACAGCGTATATCACGCATGGGCCTTTCATGTTACAGCGCTCATGGAACTGCAGTGCACTCCAGCCATGTTCTGTGGCTCTATATGCAAGTGCCAAGTCTCGACCTGCATAACAGCTATTTCACAAGTCTGACATTGGTGTACATGCAGCACCTTTGTTCAAGCTACGCAAGGATACAGTGAGTGCGCTTTGTTCGCTGTAATACAAACACAGTGAAACACGTTTGCTTAATGTTCAGGCTGGATGTTTGTCATCGACCTTGGCGGCATTATGTGATTATGTGCAAGCCCACAGCAGACGTTTCTACCTCTCAGGTGGGTTGTGTCCAGGATGCTGTGCGGAAATGGCAAATCATTCTTGTCTACAACATCAGGTGCATCTGTTTGCTGGGATTCTGCTTGCTTGCCACCGCTGAACCATTTGAAAAGGCTACACTTTGCTTCCCTAATCTGGACATGATTGCCTTGCAACTGCACAGATTGCTGCTTTTTGGATTTTGATCAAGCCTGCTTTGGCAGAGCATTTGATCAGTCAAGCTGAGCGAGCACTGAGGTAGTTGGCTTTATACAAGGACAACTTTCAAGACAGTGGTAGACATAGAAGCTTGAAATGCAGCTCTTCCTTACTTTACAGTTGTGCCTGTGAAAGTGGAGCCGTTTTAGCGTTCCGTTGAAGGCACGACTGTTCTTTGGCCTGCCAATGGCAAAAGTCAAGCCTGCAACACCGTCAACGGTGCATACGGTTCAAAAGCCGCTCAAGACACGCAGCACATGGGGAGCTCACCCGTGCTTGCGTGAGCGCTGCACAGAGTAGACCCGGGCATGTCAGGGTGTGACATCAAGGCCAGGTGTCAACGATCCGGCAGTGCATGCAGGTGGGCGCATGCAACAAGACGGGTGCTCGCAGGAAGGCGGTCAGCGGCCACACATATAAATGAATGTCTATGCAAATCGCGACGCAATTTGCGCCGGTTGGCACAACACCGTGTCTTGGATCTGGCGCGATAAGTCTGCCAGCAGCAGCATGAAGATCAAACGGCTTAAACGGGACTGGTGATCAAAGTAGGTCAAAGAACAAATGTGTTGACCTGACATTGCGAGCTTGCTTCAGTGGGCATAACCTGTGACACTTGTTGGCTGGCTCGGCAGGACTGTGCTTTGTGGGATGTAGCCAAGCTGCACTGTGGCGTTGCAGTGACTTATGGCTCTGGCAGGGCAAAGTCAGGCGTCCACTCAGCGACCTAGGATTCCCTATACGCCTCTGTCGCCTGCCACAACTACATGCCCATCAGCCTGGAACTCCAGGCGTGCGCCAGCGCATCCTCTGGCACGGTGTTCCCGAAAACAGTCATGTAAACGAAAGTCACACACCTCTTACCTGGTGCTGTGCGCAGCAGCACCTGCCGAAGCCCCACCTCAGACATTTGGTGATGGAGCAGTGGCAAAGGTGTCACAGTGACTCGTAGAGCAAGTCGATGTTCACCCCCTGCAACCATTGTCAGCACCTTGATCACGCTTAGACTGTTGTGCAGGTGCCAACAGACCGGATACGCAACTTCTCAATCATAGCACATATAGACCATGGCAAGTCTACATTGGCAGATCAACTGCTTATCAAGACAGGAGCGGTTGCTGATAGGGACATGCAGGTAGCCTTTGTTGGCATGCCTTTGCAAACTGTCTGCTTCTCCTTGGTTGCATGAACACATACCATCTCTTACTTGTAAAGTTAATCCTTATGATGTGTCCCTTGGTTTAGGCTCAGTTCCTTGACGGCATGGACCTAGAGCGTGAGCGAGGCATCACCATTAAACTCAATCAGGCCAGAATGAAGTATACTGCTAGTGATGGTGAGCTGTACGCTCTGAACCTCATAGACACACCAGGACACCAAGCCTCCTCCAACAGCCTGCTGCTCATCAGAGACAGGTAAACTGAGCACTACACCTTTCACCTGCATTTGGTGATACACAAGCACTGCTGCCCTATGCAAGGCTTCATATTTATTTAGCATCAGTTCATCTAGGTAGTACTGTGTTTTGGGTGTTTTGGGCACGCGCATGCGACGCTTTCTGTATGCAGTTGAGGCTTGTTTCTCATAGCTTGCAATTGGCTGTGGGCTGTGTTTTGTGTGGTGGTCTGTGCACCTGCTGTGGTGAAAATGTTGAATTAGCATAATTATACGGGTCAAAATGTGCATGACGTTGGAGTGTTCTACCATTCAGCCACCGAGAGCCCTTTATGCCAGTCTTGACATTAGTTACGCAACATGGACATGCAGTGACAACGCATGAGTTGGATCAACACTGAGGCATGAAAAGGGTTCATGCATGAAGCAGTGAGCAGAACAGTCTGTAACGTTTGTTCCTGGTGGTCATGCAGATGATCCTGAACCTCCACATGGGTCAAGCACCTGTCAGGGCTGTGGCAGCAGCCCTGAGAGCAGCCCTGGTGCCAAATGTCACCCATCCCAACCTGACTGTCAGCACCACCTCAGTACTTACAATGCAGCAAGCACTGCTGCAGCATATGCTTCTGCCTGGCAGCTTCAAGGTGAGCCTTTCCCATTTTAATATACAGCAGGCATACGTCAAGAATGCTGGCATTGGCTGCCTTTCGTGCGTGTGTGCATGTGTGTGCATGTGTGTGATTGATTTGTAGTCAGTCTGGATGCTAGCGCACGAGCAAATGCATTGGTTTACCTCACAGCATGGCGATGCAAATGACAAGTTCTGCTGAGGTGTCTGCAGAGCACCTCACATGTAACATTGTTGGCTCTTATGTGCACAGCCTGCTCATGCTGTGTGATGTTGCCACATTGCTTTCAACCAGAGAGCTTTTCTTCACAGCAAATATGATGCAGCTGCTCTACCGTAAGGTTATCTGTGCGTGTTAACCAACATGGCAATGGCAATGAAAGGCAGTGTAAGCAACATTTGCATGTAGCACTTGCCTAAACATTACCCTGTCATGGTACATGCTTGAATTGTTTTGTTTTTGGCAAGGCAAAATAAGGCATTACACTTGGTCAGGCGTATCACATCGTATCAAAGTTTTTCTGATCCCTATCATGGTATGTCCTCAGCAATAACTCTGTTGTGGAGTGTTATAAAGCATTCTTGCTGCAGGTGATGTGGTATGAGGACAAGAGCATGCTCAGGATCTCACTGGATCAGCTGATCTGTGAGGTTCAGCTTCCTACCCATGTCAGCCCACAGCAGGTGAGCCTGCCATCATCAAAATCACCAAATGGGCAAGCCTGTCAATGATTTTTGTTGGCATGAGCAATCATCTAAATGCGCATGCTTACAAATGGCCCAGCTGTGTTAAGAGACTGACTCAATGTGGATCGCTGCAAACTTGGCCTTTTACTTGCATTTGGAGTGGGCCATGTACAACACTCTGCTTCTACCATGCAGTCACAAGGCTCATGGTCCATTGTCAGCTTTACACAAACACAAAAGCGCCCCATCGCTTCTTTCTGACCAAAGTCATGCAGTATACTGTCAATGTGCCCTTCATTCCTGAGCTGAAATGTGCATGCAGGCTGTGCAGAACTTCATGACCACCTTGGCAAATGCCATGGTGCCTCTGGGGCCTGGTGGGTCCCACCCCTACCCCACTGCATCCTTGGGGATCTCTGCTGCAGTCACCTTGGCTTCAAACCAGGGTGGCGTTTGTGCTGTCAGAATTGCCAGAGGGGCAGTTCCTATGATCAGCCTTGGGCTCACCTAACATCCACTTTCATTTATCAAGATGCCTGATGCACTTGGTGCTTCTGCTGCAGCACTGACTGCCCCTATGACATCTGAGGCCCTCTCAGGAGCCATCAGGTATGCATCAATCAAAGCATTATATACACTACATAATCAATGTTAAACGTCAATATACTGAGTATATAGTGATATCCTGTGACATCTGACGCCCTCAGCCTAGCTTCAGTAGCCATCAGGTACGCATCAATCAAAGCATTATGTACACTACATAATCAATGTTAAACGTCAATATACTGAGTATATAGTGATATCCTGTGTCATCTGAGGCCTTCAGCCTAGCTTCAGTGGCCATCATGTATGCACCAAGTGGGGCACAAAATGGCTGCTGACCTATGTGTATTAGACTGTATGGCATCCTGTTATACATCAGTGTACTGAAGACATCCATACCATTAATCGCACAGTGTCTGGTACATACGTTCGGGTTGCAGGATGTCCTGGGACTGTGGAATTGGTTTGGTCCCAAAAGTCTGATCATATTGATGTGAATGCAAGACTCTGCTATGCCTGCAACACCTGTGCATAACAAGATGAATGCATGCTTTGTGCACATCCACACTGTGTCATTAGTCGCCTGATTGACACCTTGCAGCAAATAAATACGCTTCTGTGCAGCTAGGCAAACAGTCTCAGGAAAAGTTGAAAACCCAACCTTTTGGCCTTACACATGGCTACATCAGGCTGTACCAAGACACCCCCACACTGTATCTGGCCCCAAACATTGTGCTGAAGCATCTGTGAGTGTGTACAGGAGCCAGCAGTCTGTGCCCCAAAGAAGACCACCAGAGCCTTCAAGGATACTAGTGAGCCAACAAGACCTTGTGGCCTACGTGAATGTGCTGTTGTACCAGCTGTAACGCACAAGGCAAGGCTGGTTTGCTACCCTTGCCAGACTGGAGCAGCAGAACGAGCAGCTGCTGGGGTGTGAGCAGCCTGATGACCGGCTGCTGCAGTTCCACCAGGATCTGAGTTTGGCTCGCTCCAAGTAAGCTGCCATGCCTCTCTTCAATTTTCATTTTGTATCCAACAGTCTGGGGTGTGGAGCCAGTTGTGACTCATCAAACATCCTGGTTTGAAAGCACAGGTGTATGTGGTGTGCGACGAAACCAAGCTCTTGATGCCTCTGTTCAGTTGAGAAGCTGCTGCTGCTTGTTGGTGTTTGTGTAAAAGTCGTGTGTGCATGATAGCTTGGCCGCCTTGTGAGCTGTGCATTGCCCCTGTATGTTGCAATCTGTGAGTGTAAATGTGCATTACAGGATGTTACTGTAGGTGTGTTCTTCTCCAGGACGGCCACTGTTGAACTTTGTTGTATCCTGCTAGGTGCTATGCAGTTGTCCAGCACTGAAAGGTCCACACCAGAGTTCAAATTGACACTCAGTCCATCTGCATATCTGTACGTGTGTTCAGCAGCAAACTTCCAGCAGTTGTCACTCAGTCATCCTGCTTGCCTTGCAGGTGTGGTCAGCAACAAACTTCCAGCAGTTGTCACTCAGTCGGTCTGCTTGCCTTGCAGAGTGCGTTTCAGCAGCAAACTTCCAGCAGTTGTCACTCAGTTAGTCTGCTTGCCTGCAGGTGTGTTCAGCTGGAGGCTGAGAAGGCCAGCAAGGAGCGCACCCTGCTGACTGTGCTCACCCAGTTCCAAGAGCAAGGCGCAACTTTGGCCATCAGCCAGGAGGTTGAAGGGGAGCTGAGGGCACAGCTGCACACGCTGACAGAGAACTGTGCCAGCTTGGAAGCACAAGTGCTGTCTGTGGCAGAGGGCAGCGCCGCCCTGCAGGCACGCTGTGCTGCGCTGGAGGTTCAAGCTGCTCAGGTGAAATTCAGATTTGGATAAGATTGTTGTTTATGCTCAATTTCAACCCCCTCCCGCCTCCACCTCACCCCCACCCCCACCCCCACCCCCCCCACCCTCTCGTCCCTCAACTGAAGACTCAATGCCTATTCCTGGCTGGCAATCCTGCTGACAACTTGAATCATCACAGTTGCACCCTCGACAGCCATGCATGCCTTTGAGCTGTTACCAACGAAACTCCACACTCTTCACTTTAATGACAGTCAGCCAGCCTGCATCCCATTGCGCTCAGCATCCACGTTGTTTACCTTACTTGCACACAATTCTCCAGGACTTTCTTTCTGGACGATGTTGTCACCACTCGGTGTGCAGACCTGGCGTACCTTTTGGAACCTACCAGTCACTGTGTGTTCTTCTTTCCAGTCCATACTCACCACCATTGGATAATCAGACTATCAACGTACCTTGACTGCTCTATTTGCACAAGCACTATGCACGTTTTGCTGTGAAGTTGTGCTGCTGCGCATTTTTCTCCATTTTCAAAGTGGCCAGCACACTCACCATCAACGCTTAGTCAGACAGAGCTGATGTGCTGTGACTGCTGATTGTACATTCCCAGATGGACTTTACTATGCCTACAGAGTGAAGCAAGGGCAGAGGAGGCTGTCAGAAAGCATAGGAAGGGAGTGGATGCTGCAGATTGGAGGGCCGGCGAAGCTGAGAAAACTGCCGACAAGTGAGAGCACAAGCACACCCTGCAGTCAGTTGCATAACAGTCTTAGATTGCATTGTCTTGCTGAGAACACTGCTGACAAGTGAGAACAAGAGCACACCCTGCACTCAATTGCATGACAGTCTTGGATGGCATCTTCTGGCTGAGAACACTGCTGACAAGTCAGAGCACCAGCACACCATGCAGTCAGTTGCATAACAGTCTTAGATTGCATTGTCTTGCTGAGAACACTGCTGACAGGTGAGAGCACAAGCACACCCTGCAGTCAGTTGCATAACAGTCTTGGATTGCATTGTCTTGCTGAGAACACTGCTGACAAGTGAGAACAAAAGTATACCCTGCACTCAATTGCATGACAGTCTTGGATTCCTTTTTCTTGCGGAGAACACTGCTGACGAGTGAGAGCACAAGCACACCCTGCACTCAATTGCATAACAGTCTTGGAGGGCCAGTGAAGCTGAGAACTATGCTGACAAGTGAGAGCACTGGCACACCATGCAGTCATTTACATGTCTTGTGTGAAATGTTGTCACTGAAACCGTTGTTGGCTGGCCAGTGAGAGCACAAGGAGATCTTGCAGTCCATAGCATGGCACACCTGGTGTATCCCTGACATGAAATCATGATGGGGTGCCATGCTGAATTGTCCATTCCTGATGTAACATGTTGATGGAGAGCCATGCTAACCGGTCATCCCAACTCTACCCCTGACATGAATTTTGTGCTGATGGTGTGTTAAATTTTACGCTGTGATCACTGCCGACAAGCTCACCCTGCAACTGATTGAGCTTCAACCTTAGTTCTGTGTGACAGCTTGGTGGATTTTCATTCCTGGGACAACTTCTGACAACGAGGGAGTGCGCATTCTGCATTGCATTCCATCACACTCATGATGACCTTCACGTGCTGAGATTGGTCTTTTGACAACAGCACGGCGCACACTTTGCAGCCGCATCCATATGCATCCCAGCTGCAGCATTTGTGCCTTGTTTCAAGACCCTGCTTTGCTCCCTTGGCCTCACCCATCCCGGATCATGCCCAAACATCACAAGTCCTGCCTGTGCAGAACCCAATTAGCACTGTACCCAAATCAATCTGTACCCAGACCTTTCCAAGACCAAAACCTGTACCAGATGTTACATCCGTATGTGACTCTGTCTGTGCAGAAGGCATGCAGCACATTCTGAAACCTAAAGCTGTACCGAACGCTAAATGTGCATGTCTGTGTGTCTGTGCAGGAGGTATGCAGCACATTCTGCAACCTGAAGCTGCACGAACGCTAAATGTGCATGTCTGTGTGTCTGTGCAGGAGGTATGCAGCGATGAGGCAAGAATGTTCAGTGAGGATGGATGAGACTGCAGCAGCCAAGCGTAGGACAGAGAGCCTCCAGCACGAGTATGAACGCAACCTCGCTTCTTTGGAGAGTGTCTTTGCCAAGAAGAATGCTGAGCTTGAGGGTGTGTATGCCAAGAAGGATGCTGAGCTTGAGAGTGTGCACGCCAAGAAGCATGCTGAGCTGGATGCTGGCCTTGCAGAGCAGAGTGCTAAGGAAGTCCAGCTGGTAAGCATCATCTGAGCCTGAACAGACTGCTGTATGAATGACTACGCTGACCAGGCGTACTTGTCTAATGCATAGCTTGTCTGGAGTGTACATGCAGCAATGGAGACCTGTTGCATGCTAGCCTACATTTTATAAAGTAGTCTTGACACTGAGGCACAGGGCACGCCTTGGTGCGCCTTGATTCTTTACAAGGCATTGTTCTTGATGAAGCCAGGACGCATTTGACTATGGTGTTTGAATTGGATCCCCCTAACTAAGGCTGTTGCATTTGCCAATAAATTCCCACAAACTGCAACCATGGATTGCAAGCAACGCGGCAGCACTGCCTATGAAACAAACGGAATGACTTGAGCACACATCTGTCACGCAATATGTATTGAACAAGCACTGATTGGCTGTTCCTGCAATATATTGAATAGTGAGCCTTGGCATGCAGGCCAGCATGTTGGAGGAGGGTGCTGATGAGAGGGCCAAACACAAGGCTGAGGTCACCAAATGGGAGACGCAGGCTCAGGCAACAGCAGCTCAGGTGAGCATTCATTTGGTGGACCTCTCTTTACATGCTTGAAGATTGTAACATACGTCTGAAACTATGTGTCAGTCACCGTTTTGTAGGTTTTGAACATGATGACGTTGTGCAAACGCTTGAAGCATTGTTTGTGACTCTGAAATGAAAGCCAGTTAGTGTGTGAAGGCTGTATTGTCCATGCTCTTGAACGCCTTACATTTCAGGATGAAGTTGCAGCTTTGTTGGCTTTGGAGATGTTCGCAACACAATCCAGATTGGTGCAATGCAGTCGGCATCAGTCCAGCTGTGCTATGCGTTTGCACTCTTTCTGTGGCACACCATTGATGAGTTTGATACAAGCGGGTTTTACTTTCTCTGCGCCTGTGATTAGGAGGCCAGCTGGTATGCAATGAAGTTGCTCTCTCAGCTTTTCCCTCTTCAACACTCGTGCTGGTTGGCTTTGTAAGGAACATGTCCATCTGTGCAAGTCAGCAGAATGCCAGCAGGGTATCCTGCCGACAAGTGCACTGCAACGTCAGATACGGCATTGCAGTGTCTGAGCAGGGCATTGCAGCGCTAGATGCAACAAAAAGCTTACGCTTGGCATGTGCATGCAGCACGAGGCAACAGCTGCAGCTTTGGAGAAAGGTGAGGAGCGCATTCGCTGTGATGAGCAAAAGCTGCTGGCTAGACAGGAAGTCGCCAAGAAGAGTGAAGGTAGGGTACTTCCTTGATGACTTCGGCAATGTTGAAGTACAGAAGTTGGGTAGTTCATCAATGATTTGAGCAGTGTCGAAGCGTGTGGTATGGGCTGGCATGACATGACTGTTGCGTCAAGCATGAACCTCTGTAAGAAGCTGAGGTCTTGCTTCAACTTTATGGCAGGAGCCGCTCGGCAAGCAGAGTGGCTGTTGAGCACAAGCATGACATGCAGCTTGAACTGACACAGAGCAACAGATGCAACACATTGCAGATTGTGACTTATGAATGGTGTTGATGGCTGTGTGCCTTGTTGCAGCGGGTATTGCTGCTGATAAAGCCTTGCTAGAAGACAACTGGGAGAAGTATGGCTTGTACTATGATCAGCAAGATCAGCATGATCAGCATCCTGCTCTTGGTCATCATAGTACAAGCCGTACTTCTCCCAGTAACCTTCTAGCAAGGCTTTCTCAGCTGCCATATTCATGCATGGTACTGATGGCTGTGTGCGATTCTGCAGCAACCATTGCTGCTGGGGAAGCCAAGGTGACAAAGAGGTGGGACAAGTACCAAAAGTACTATGACTTCCATGACCAAGAGCTCGCTGAGCGCAGCAGCAAGGTCAGACATCTCTTGTTTACTCAATGATCCTGCTGAGTCTACTAAGTGCTTGCTGACCTCCCCTGCAGCGACCAATGTCAGCCTGCTTATTGCCTGTGGTGTGGCATTGCCTCATCAGCATGCAGTCAAAATGTGTTGTTACTGATATGCAAATGTGCTTGCATCTGCTAGATTTTGAACTACCATGACAAACATCGAAGCTGCTCGTGCACACTGTGCATGGTCACACGCATAGCATGTGGAACATCCTGTGACAGTCCAGCTTCCTGCCAACTGCTGCACACTGGCTTTTGAGGCTGACAGCTGCAGCGTTCGTGACAGCATCAATTTTAAATGAAATGGTCACAACATTTCACACAGGCCATCACAACCTGCCCTGGTTTCGAACATACATATTGCATGAGCTGATCAGTGTCAGTTTCCAGTTTGCGTTTTCTGTTGTTAGGGTTTGACATTGGTATTGCACTCTTCAGGGAAGTTGACATTGGCATCTGACTCATTAGGGAAGTCAACAGACAGTGTGTATGTCAAGTGATTTAACAAGAGGGAAAGCTGTGTGTATGCTTGTTGGCCAAGACATCTGTGCTCAGGCTGAAGCAGGCGAGCTGCATAACATGTCACCTGTGGTTACATGCACTGATGGCATGTCTGTCATGCGTGTGTGCAGGTGGAGACAGATGAGAAGCGCCTAGAGGAAAAGACTGCCAAGCTGAAGGAGGATAAGGCCAAGCTGAAGGATGACAAAGACCAGTTGAAGGCTGAACTAAGTGAGCCTCCACCTGTGTTTAGTGTATTGGCTCTTTTCAATCCCGAAGCGTCTATTTCAACTCAGAAACGTCATCCCCACGCTGGGAATCTAAACTCAGAAACGCTTGGGGACAGTAAAAACGCGTTTCTACGTTGTGGAGATGTTTAGACAATGCTGGGGCTGTTTTAGGTTACATTTCAGTGGTTGTTTTCTGTAACCTATAGGTCTAATTTCATGATGTTTATTGGCATTTCCATGGCATGGCTGTTGGTGTTTTTGTCTGTTTCTTTCGACTGCAAGCAAGGACGACTGTTGGCATACTGTTGACATGACTGGACACGCATGGACAATCATTGTCACAATGCAAGCACTCTCAATCACAGCCTTTTCAACAGGTGTGTGTATGCTGTGTGTGCCACAACAGATTGTGATGAACGAGCACTGAAAGTGTGTGCGTAGGCTGTGTGTGCCACAACAGATCATGATGCAGGAGCAGTGAAAGTGTGTGCGTCTGTTATGCAGAGAAGTCCTTGGAAGACATGGCTGAGTCCGAGGAGGGATTGCAGCAGGAGAGGCTCAATATGCAGGCCCAGTTCAACACTCAACGCCAGGGTAAGTGTCTCCTCCCGGGGCAGTCTGGTATAATAATAACAATAATAGTAACAATAATAATAATAATGCTTTCCAGCTCATGATGAGCTAGGTACGTGCAGGACAAGTCTTGTCTTTCCAAAGCCCGGTATAATACTTGGCTTCTCAATAAGTTGACGCCAGAAGGTGTAATGTTCTCCTTTTCTTTTCTAAGTGTCTTGACTTGGATCCGCGCTGCAACTTCTGACAGCTGTACTCAGACCCTTGAGTGAATCTTTTTGATGAATTGATCAGGATAGCACCTGTTGGCTGCCATGACAAGCCAGGCACTCACATGGCTGCAGACTCTGCATGGTGTTGACTAATCAGTTGGTCAAGACAGTTTCCATGACTCACCCATTTACACACATGGCTACGGACTCTGCCATGTTCATCTTGCAACTCTTGGCTTTTGCCTGATTCAGTGTGTGATCTCTAGTCTGTGGTTTGTGGAATGTATTCTCTAGTCTGTAGTCTCTGATTTTTTGCCTGCAAAATTCGTCCTGAGTGTGTGTTGTCTGCTCCATGAGCAAAAGCCCCACACATTCAAAACCAGCAAGATATTGATGATGAGTATAAAGCGATGCTTGTGCAGTAAGGTTTTGTGCAAGAAAAGCGTAGGTTGGAACACATGTACAAATGCTAGTGTCAATCAAGGGTTTGAGAGTGTGTGCGTGCGGTGCAGAGTTAGACGCAGAGGTGTTGAGGCAGGCTAGGGGGTACCAGCAGCAGCAAGCAGCTGGGCTCACCTCTGATGCGCTTTTCAACTTCCTAGTCCAGGCAGGCATGTCAGTATAGGTTGGTGCCGTCACCCACTCCTCTTCTTCTTCAAACTCCTCTTACCTCTTCCGCATCATCGATCTTCTTCTTTATATGCCTTCTTGTTCACCTGTCCTCTTCTTCACAGCAACCAGCAGTCCTGTAAGCCCTGTTGTGACGCACCCCATATGTGTGTGTGTGCAATAGGTTGGGGCCGCTGGGTGTAGCACTGCAGCGCTCTTCTTCTTGACAGTGTTGTTTGCTGAGTGCGCATGTTGCATTTCCTCGGCAATGGTCATGCTGTTCTCTGGCGTACTTGTTTCCTCCTCTTCTCTTCTTCCACCTTCCTCTTCCCCTGCCCCTGCCCCTGCCCCTGCCCCTGCCCCTGCCCCTGCCCCTTCCCCTTCCCCTTCCCCTTCCCCTTCCCCTTCCCCTTCCCCTTCCCCTTCCCCTTCCCCTGTTTGCAACATGCACTGAGTCACTGTTCTCAGTTCTGTCAAGAGCTCTTGTGCATGACATTCAGCTGGTTTGCATTTGCCCCGTTGCTTATGCCTGTCACTTTCAGGTACCATATCACAGTCAGCAGTCTGAATCATCATCAGACCCTTACATGAGCCCCACATCCCTGGGCAGCCCGGTATACTACTTGGCTGCTCATTAAATCGACGCCGAAAAGCGTAGTCTTTTCTTTTCTGTCTAAGCCCCACATCCCAAGACACAAGCACATGCAGCAGCTTCATGCCCAAAATCAGCCACATGTAAAGCAAGGGTTCTTTCTGGTCTGTGCAGGACGCGACTGGGTGGGCAGCTTCTCAGCAAGCAAGCAGGGAGTCTGTGCGTTTGGAGGCTTTGGAGTATGTTCAGAAGGAGCAGCGCAGGCTGGAGGAAGAGGCCCAGGCTCACCAGCGCCAATGTGACGCTGCTGTGCAACTGGCCAAGGGCCAGGCAGAAAGGTGAAGCTTGGCTGTATGTTTTTGTAATCAGAGCGCATCTAGTTTGAATGCACCACGTTCAAGCAGCACACCAGCGCCAGTGTGATGCTGCGGTACAACTGGCCAAGGGCCAGGCAGAAAGGTGAAGCTTGGGCTGTAGAGTGTGTTGTAATCAGAGTGCATCTAGTTTGAATGCACGATGTTTAAGCAATACTGCAGTTTGCGTGCCAGGCGTCCAAAGCGCTCATGCTGCACTCTGCTACTGCAGTGCCATCAAAAGCTTGGGCTGTAGATTGTGTCAGTGACCTGTTTTGTATCTAGAGCGCATCTACTTTGTATGCACCACATCCTAGCAGTAGTCTGCATTGGATCATGAGTGTCTGAAGCGCTCGTGCTACACTCTGCTACTGAAGCGCCACCAAAAAAGCTTCATGTTGCAAGACCCTGCAAGCAAAGCATGTCTGTGAATCTGACTGGACTGTATCACACAGGAAGAGCTTTTCTAGGTATTGATGTGCTTGAGCTCTTTGGAATGCTTGTAAACACAGATGTAGGCTAGGGGCAGAGGATTGTGATTTGGCAGTTTGGACTGGGAAGTTGTGAATATGTCTCTGTTATGGATGTAGCAAGATGCAAGCAGCTGGGGTTAGGGTTCAAAGTTGTATCACAACAGAAGAAGCAGAACCATCATTAGCGGTGATTTAATGCTGGTTGCGCTATCAGTTGCTCCCATACATCTCATGTGAGCTCACGCTAGATGCTTCTCATTCACGTGACAGCAAGTTCACTGACATGTATGCTGCTTGTGGTTGCAGAGCTGGAATGTCTGAGTCCAAAGAAGCAGCAGCCAAGACAAGTGCTGAGAAACTGACAGCTGAGGCCAACTCAGCCAGAGCACAGGCTGAGTCAGCAAGGAAGGATGCTGAGTCAGCAGTGGCAGCGGCTGAGTCATCGAAGGCAGCAGCTGAGTCAGCCAAGGCACGGCCAGAGGCAGTGCTGACTCAGCAGAACCAAACGCTGAAGAACAATTTGGAGGCGATCAGGCAATTGAAGAAGAGTGTGGATGAGAAGGAAGAGGCTCGCCGCTTTGCCACTGCTGCTGCTGAGAAGTATAGTGTAGAAGCCCAAGAGGCCACTCAGAGGGCCACTCAGAACGCATTGCAAGCCGGTGCCTTTTCTCGAGAGCTGGAGGCAAAGAAGAAGAGCCAGGAGCAGGTTGCGGAGCTGAAGAAGAGGGTCGCAGAGTTGGAGCAGAGCAAGGACAGTGCTGTGGGGGCAGCCGACAGCAGAGCTTCCCAGGCTGAGAGCGCTCTTCATGATGCCGTGGCAAAGGAAGGCCGTCTTCGCCAGAAGTTTGAGCAGGTGACTCTTGCCTTCAAAGCCATGAACTTCCCATTGATGTGTTACTTGGTTGGCAACTCAACCACCTTTGAAGCGGAGTGAGTGAGTGAGTGAGTGAGTGAGTGAGTGAGTGAGTGAGTGAGTGAGTGAGTGAGTGAGTGAGTGAGTGAGTGAGTGAGTGAGTGAGTGAGTGAGTGAGTGAGTGAACGTGCATGAATGGTGAATGACAGCTGTTGCAAGATGGTGGGTGCCTTTCCACAGCCTGCTGCAACAAGTGATACTGACCTGGTCAAAGAGTATGAACCAAAGTTGTCATCTGTGATGTTTGTAGTGCCAGCAAGCATGCAATGCTAATCTCTTTGCAGTCTGCATAGTGACAGCACTGCATGCACTCAGGACAACAATCACTCAGCCTTTGGTGATCACGCCCCCAATTCATCGCACACGTGCTTTGATGCAGGCGAGTATGCTGGGCTATTGGGAAACTTCTTCATGACACTGTCACACCAGCAATGCATATGCATGCCTGACCAGTGGCTCACAGATTATCTGTTTGTCATGGGGCTATCACCTCGACAATGCATGCATGCCTGACAGGTCGCCTTGTATGTTGCTGCAGGAAAGGCAGCGCCAACAGGCTGAGCACTCTGAGAGGGAAGGGCAGTTGACAGAGAGGCTGACAGCAGCTCAGCAAGTGGTGTCAAGCCTTGAGACACAGCTGCTTGACCAGAAGCATGGCCAACCCCAACACCCTGCTGGTAAGACACACATTCTTCATCAAGTCAAGGCAGAAGGTTGCTGTACTGTAGCTGCCCAGCAAGCTGCATGTGAAACGTGCGCTGTGAGAATATGGTGGTGTAGTTGCAAGCCATGCCAAGCTCAAAAGCAAAGCATAATAAATGCAGTTGCCCTTGTGGGACACCATGATGGCTTTGTTGAGCATCATACTTAGCTGTTGTGTGCTGAGTAACATATCTGAAGTACAACAGGGACTTGAGTGTCAGCTGGTGTGTTCTGCAATTGCATCATCAAAGCCATCTCAGCCTGAGACATCAAGTCTGAAGTGCCTGAACGTTGTTGCCATATCGCCGCTGGGATGCATCAAGCTTTCGTTATACGCTCTGCCATTTTTGACTTTTGTGAAGCTGGCTATGATTACATGTACCAGCTACTACTGAATGTTCCTGCTACACTGTTACAAACGGTTTATCTGATGCATATATGCCCCAGTGACCAGTTTGTCTGGAGATTTAGCTGGCTGGCTGAATAACTCTAGCTGGCCGGCCTCTAGCTGGCTGAGTGAAGATGTTCAACACCAACTTACCAGGTTGGTGTGTTGCAGGGCATGCAGACCAGGTTGGTGCACAGCAGGGATCACAGGATGGTGGAATGTCTGCCAACCCTTTGGATGCCCCCTCTCCCAGCTTGTCCAAGAGACGGCGGCAGCGTGATTTGGGGGCTGAGGCGGCTCCTGGCACCCCCCCTGGAGACCCATCACTGAAGGCAAGGCCAGTAGGCAGGCAGCGGCGAACAGTGGGGCATGATGCCACTCATGTGGCAGGGCCAAGTCAAGCAGACCGGCAGCAGCAGGGGCCGCCAGAGGCTGCCTCAGGAGCAGGAGGGTCTATGCAGGGGGCTGCAGTTGGGGAGGAGCACGCCTTTCAAGATGGGGGGCATCAGGGCCAAGGGGAAGGGCAGGACATGGCTGCTGAGGGCTGTAGTGGTCAGCAATGCAGCAGGGCTGGAGAGCCAAATGGTATGCCAAACATGGCTGCTCACATTTCTTTGATTCAGTCTACCTACTGCTATGTGAAAACCCATCCATGACATCACCTATACCCGCCTATGCAATGATCCATGCGTGAAGCAACATTCTAGTTGCCTCACATGCTTTGCTTGCAGTTTTTCTGTCCAGCAGCAGTCACGTGAGTGCAAGCATCACGCAGTTGCAAATAAGAGCTTGATCAGCACAAGTTGGAGGTGTTGAGATTATTCTGGTGGTGGTAGGGTGAGGTACTGGTTGCCAAAAGTGTGGCATGGTTTATGTCATCCATAATACAGTCGTGACAGTGGTATTGTGACAGTGTCTTTACACTTGCCCCCTTCATCTGAGGTTGTTGCGCAGCAAAACACTTTTGGTCAAAAGCAGGTCTGCCATTGCTTCTTGGCTACAATGATGTATATGTAGCTTTGACTGTGACAGGACGCGCAAGTCAGGGTGCTCGGCATGAGGCAGCAGAAGGCAATGTGGGTGAAACGCAAGAGGGCACACCTACAAGCTGTTCTGATCAGGCAGCTGCTGCACCTGCTGCTGGTGGTGTGGATGACATAGCTACAATGATGGGCAACATGGAAGCCAGGGACAGGGCTGTGCTAGATGCTCAGGTGTGACTTTGCTCTGCATAATCCTAGCATGCATGGAAGAAGGAAGCATGCTCAAGGAAACTGTATTGGTGTCATGATCTGATGTTGATATGTTAATGTCTTGGGAAGTTGCTTCCACTTCCTGACAAGCTTAATGATGGTCATGTAGGGCAACCCAGAATGTGCACAGCTGAGTCCAGAATTCGTTGAGGCCCAGCGCATAACTGCATACAAGAAATTCCTTGAAAAACGAAGAGCCAAGCAGAGAGCCAGCCAGCTTGAGGAGCCAAGTACAGATCCCTCGAGTGTGCAGCAAAGCAAAGTCCACAAGGCTGGAAAATGCAAAAGAGAAGACAGAATGTAGACAACACTGCTGGATTATATTACAGTTTGAGAATGGTATATACATATATGTTACAGTTGATGATGGTTGAGTATACAAACGGTTTGCAGCGACACACAGGCTGGGTCTGTTACATCTGCGCACACTTTCATGGGTCAGCACTGTTGTGCTTGTCTGTTTTGTGCGTTGTGTGCATTAAGATCTTGACACACAGTAACAAGATCAACTGGGTAGCAGTAGAATGTCATCAATTTAGTGCAAACCTTGCACACAGCAATGGTCGAAAATCTGCATGACTGCATGTAGACACCTCGACTAAAGTTCTGCTGCTGGACACTTTCAATGCGTATAACATCAGAAGTTTGCACGTTTGCTTCTTGCACCCCCTCGCACCACATCTGTGGGGTTTTGTGTGTTGTACCCTATGACTGAAGCCTGTGACTGAAGCCTGTGACTGAAGCCTGCAACTGGACTATAGTGGGGTCCGTCAGTCCTCATCAGGACATTTGCATTGCTGGAGATGGCATGGTACATTGCCATCGATGAACATGACAACCCAGCTCATCATTTCAGATGTCAAACTGCTGTCATAGCTGACAAGGCTGCACAGCTGCATTTTGCTCACAAGGCTGCAGATTATTACTGGCTGACTGACGTGATACTACTTTCCAGCAGTGGCAGTTGCGTTGGCAGCTGCTGATGATGAGTCATCATCAGTAGTCATAGTGAGCTTGGAGAGATCAATGGGGACAATCTCATTGGCGCCGCCTTGAACAGTGTCTTTGCTGAAACCCACCTCCTTCTGGATCTTGCAGCTCTTGCCAGTGAACTTCACTGCTGATTCTGACTTGTGCTGGCAGCTGCCTGCAGTCCATCAACACAAGTAACCTGAGCAATCGGCAGGTATGACATGGACAAAATGCAGTCCTTCTTGCTCCAGAGTCCTGTTACAAACTGGAAGGGCAGAAGCTGTGACTCAGCATGGTCTTGCATCTTACGAGACCGAGCTATTAGGCAAAGCTTTAGAACCCGTTCAAAATTTGCAGTAGCCTCTGCTCAGCAAAAAGCTGCTGGCGCAGTCAGGGGTCAAAGTCAAGGGGCAAGGAGAGGGCCAAACTCTGGCAAGTAATTACAATGCTGTGTTGTGCACATGCACTAAGGCTTGCTGACTGCAAAGGCTCTCCTGTCAAAGGGAAGCTTGTTCAGGCAGCAAGCTTCTGGACCTGCTTGTGCATATGCTCTTGCTCTATGCCTGCTGCTTCACTGAGTAAATTGGATGCCACAAGTCAAAGCTGGGTAGATTTGCCAGCCTTGTTTCACTATCACAGACCTGTTGCAACTGCTCTTACTGGGGCCACAAATGCTTTTTGCGCCACCAAAATCGTACAAAGGAAGGTGTGCTGGTTTGCTTGCTGTGCTCGAAAGGACCGCCGCTCAAACACAGAGTTGGGCTGTCAGAGCTCGCGCAAATTGCTGGTGCAACCGTTACTTTTGGGCCCCACTGTACAATTATCAAAAGTCTACAGTCCACGACACAAACATTTTTCATAGTGGGTATGCATATATGAAAGCGTTATAGTTCGGCTATGCCTCTGCTATGAAAAACATGACCACTTTCACAAGGGAGCACGTCCTAATAAAAACTGCTGTGAAAGTGCTATGATCAGCTATGCACACGGCATTCATAGCTCATCATTCATAGCTGAATTTATATCTGGATTCATAGCAGGTAGCTGATTTCATAGCTGGGTTCATATGTGGGAATGTCCTATGAAATGCCTGGTCATAACCAGCTATGCAGACCTGGGATGCCATACAGCAGCTTCTATTGCTGCTGCTTACCACTATCAAATCTCTCATCATGCAACTTGGCAATGGACCTACTGTCCTGAAATGCATACAAAGACCTCTAGGATGACAAAGTGCTGGGCCCTCAGCACGTGTATGTGCTAGCACTAAACAGGACATGTCTCCTTAGCGCCTTGCTGTGTTGGGCAGACCATTGATAGGCACAATCAAGCCCCCTCTTCTGCACTGCAGTTGTGCGTTAAGGTTGATGCTGTGGATACACTGGTGGTGTCCACCTGCAACAGTCACACTGCCACTTCAGCTTGATGTTTATGTGTGCCTACATAGTTGTGTACAGTCAAAAGCAAGTAAAACAAGCAAGAGGCATCAAGGACAGCTCAATGCAAGTGTGCCCGTCACATCAGCATTCAAAGTAGGCAGGTATCTCACAAAGCACAAGGGACTATTTCCTGCTGACAACATGCTGTCATTTCAAAATCAGCTGGCATCGTACCACAGGTTGAGACTGATTGGGACCAACTGTTTGCCTCAGTGGCTAGCGCTTGGTGGCATGAGCCCTTGCCACTGGCTTGAAGGGGCCATTGACGGCTATATAGACTATCTCAGCCGCCTTTCCTGTAGCAGGGCATACAACTGTCAACAAAGTCAGTGCATGATTTCTGGCTAGATAGAGTTGTGAATGTGGCATGCATTGGTCAGTTTGTCAAATTCTAAGGCCAGCTGGGTCAGTTTCTGGGAAAGTGGATGATGATGATGATGCACCTACCATGGCTGGCCATACAACAGCTGCTTCTAGCCTTCAATAGACATGTATTGTGAATCGGTCCTGTTGTCTCACCCTGTTTGCACCATGTCTCTTGGCAACATCATTTGGGGCAGCCATTGAATCTCGCTCCTCAGCCTTGAATGTAGCCCCGGTGGCTCTGGACTTGGAGGCTTTCTGCTTGGCTGGGCTAGCCACCTTCTCGCCCTCCTCTTCAGCCTCTGACTCACCTCCCTGAACAGCATCAACAATGTAAATATACAGCTCACATACAAACTCGGCTGAGCATATGCACTGGTGTGACGCAGCCTTGCAATCTGCATTAGGTCCATTTCCAACAGTTGCATACCAGGATTTGATGCATGTTTGCAACACCACCAATCCTGATGGTTGCACTGGTGTGACATGTCACACGGCGGTGTGCAAGGTTCACGGTGTGCAATCCTGATGGTTGCACTGGTGTGACATGTCACATGGCGGTGTACACCGCCTTTCAATCTGTATCAGGGCCATGTCTAACAGTCGCATATAAGGCTTTTATGCATGTTTGCAGCACCACCAATCCTGACTGTTGCATGATACAAATGTGATGGAGGTCTGTCCTGTTGCTTGCAACGAACCATCATTGCGAGGAGCCACGTAAGGCTGCTCCTTGCGTTGCTCGTCCTGTGCCTTGGCAAGTCTGATTTCTGCAATCTTGCTCAGGGCCACTGCAGTGGCTTTGGCATCCTTTGGTGCAGAGCGAGCAACCTATCGAGGAATACTGATGTTAGATGCAGGTTGAACAATCCTAAAGACAACCGTGTCAGAGCATGACGACAGTGCTGTCACAGTAAATAGTGAAGTTGTCTGAATGAAGCAGACTTTGATTCATGAAGTAGTACATGCAGCGGGTCCAGGGCAGTACCTGTTTTGCTGGTGCAGGATCTGCGGCGCTGTGGCTAGGCATAGGGCACAGCTGCAGCAGTCTCTTGGCCTTTCTGGCCACAGACCTGGCCCATGTAGCCTCTGCAGCTGCAGCCTTAGCTTCTGCACCAGAGCTGTCAGCCTACATGCCAGGAAAGTGTATCAGCGCCAGTTGAGATTATACATCTACACACAGAGCAATTGCTGTAAATTTGTGTAGGTTACAGCTACTGCCACAGAACAGCGGGACATCAGGGTGCACACTGCAGAAGCCTACCACCTTTGCTGCCAGGAGCTCATGTGCAACAGCTGGCTGCTTGCGTTCCTTCACTGCTGCCCTCTTGGTCAGTATGGCAGCTGCAGGCTGTGCTTTAGCCTTGTTGGCTGTGGTGTCTAGTTTTTTGGATGGTGGCTGCAGGCACATGCACCTACACACGATCCAGCCTCCAAAAAGAAGGGCAAGGGCAAGGAGCCTGGCAAGAAGGGTGCAGGAAGCGAAGTGCTTGCTGATCTCACTAATCAACCATCTGGCACCAAAAGGCAGAGCAGGATATGCACACGCAAGACAAGTCAGACAGACAAGTCACCGCACCAGCCAGCACTGCCTGAAGTGCAAGGGTTTAGTGATGGTGGCCAGCTTAGTCACAGCTTATTCACAGTTTAGTCACAGCCTGCATACTGATAGAGTAGGGTTTGTTAGGCTTTATAGACAAGCAGATGCAGAATCTGTACAGCAGGCCAGATGTTACATCTGCATTGGCCTCAGTTGTGACATCTGCCCTAGTACCAGATTTGTGCACTATGAATAGTACCAAGTGCATCTATGCCCTGTAGATGTAGCATCTACAATACTACTAGATTTTTCGGCTAAGCAGATGCAACATCTACACTGACACCAGTTGTGACATCTGTGAACACACCAGATGCAATATCTACACTGACACCAGTTGTGACATCTGTAAACACACCAGATGCAACATCTGATTGCATATGCAGTTGTTGCATCTATAATGTATGCAAACCAGCTCTCCAGATGCTGCATCTGCTAAGGCGCAAAATCTATTAGTGCTACAGATGTTGCATCTGCTGAGCACAGATGAAGCATCTGATGGGGGATTTGGCCACCTTGCTTGTTTATAGTTGCAGTATCTATGTTTCTCTAGTTTTTGGGGTCTGTAATTTAGTCGACCAGCCTGCCACGCCCTGTGAGATGGGCTGCCAATCCTGTGGCTGCACGTCTTAGTCCTCCTGTTCCATCAAGCTATCAAGGAAATCAGGTGGTTGATCCTACAAGCACAGCAATTATCAAAGTGGAGACTGTCCCAGCGTACACCAAGCTCATATTGGAATATATAGTATGCACTGGATGCATAGTTTCCAAGCACAAGAATGCAAGTACAGTTTGCAGGCTTAGTTATGACAAGTTGGTATGGCTTACAGCATGACAACTGCTGCCTGGAGTGATGATCTGCTACTGCAGTACACCCGTGTAAAAGCACATGGCTGGTAATGTACCAGTCTACTAACAATAAACAAAGACACTGCAGCAAATTGGCATGTGCAGATTGGCATGTCATTGCTTATATCACTGTCTCGTGGCTTCTTCAACCCATCCACAGATGTTGGCAGAGGAGGTGTTCGTGTGGTTCTCGCGCTCCTGCTTTTGCGGGGAGCTGCGGCTATGCGCGACAGTGGGCTAGGAGGATTGCCTGTGGCCTCTTCTGCACCAGCAACGGAGGCCATGTCTCCTTCCCCATCTTCTGTGGTATCCTGCAACAGTCATGATCCTTACAGCGTGAGCAGTCCAGAAAATGTCGGGCATTTGATCGATCATCATACTCTTGGGTGCAGACAGTGTGCTAGTTCATGAAAGTACAGAAAGAAACCTGTATCTGGGTTGAGGGTGCTGGAGGCTTGAGTCATGTGGACTGACCAGCTTTCTGGGCTTCCAGGCGCTTGCTAAGGCCGGTATACACAACCTGTAAAGACATGGAATTAGCAGGCAGACATGTTTCAGTTGGTGGCACAATGACAGCCTTACCCTGTGCAATGCAAATTGCATGAGGTGTTGTGAAACACAGTGCAGCTCTGATGCATTGCCTCCACAGCCTATCTTGGTTGACTTTGTGGGAAGTTGGGAAGCAACACTACAACCCTTTACTTTCTGTGAGTTGATCTCCTGCAACGAGAGATCAGTTAGTCAACACAACTGCACACGTCATGCACCCATAGCAGCAAAGGCAGAGATGAGTGTGGCTCGTACCATTGCAACAAGCTCAAGGGCAGCATCTAGAACTCCAGCTGCTGCTGCTGCTGTGAGCTTTTCCTGCAAAAGAACTTGTTGCTTGCACGTGATGCAAATCAGAAGCAGGACAACTGCAACACTGACATCAACCTTGAACAGCCGCCCCTTCTTGTACCGTGGGTTGCGCATCTGCTGCATTGCGGCTCCGACGTTGCGGCAGACAACATCGCAAATTCAGCTCATGGACAGGAGGAGGTGTAGCGGGGCACAGAATAAGCTTAACATGAAGCTGCAATGTGCTGACAACTTACCTGATAAAGTGCATCTTGAGCCTTCTAACCGTGAGCATACCAACCCATAGCTGTGAATTACCAAACAGCCCCATCAGCGAGTCAATGTGCTTTCGCATCAGGACTGCAGCAGCTTCAGGCTCTGCAGCTGCATAGCCTGCCCGTTATTTGTAGCCCTTGCAGAAAGCCACTAAAGCCAAAGACTGGTTGAATGCGAGCGCACGCCATACTGCAGCACATGACATGATAACCAAATGCCTGTTATGCCGGCTGAAGCGCAGGCTTGCAGCTTCAACATACCTGTTGGGCAGCCCGGTATAATACTTGGCTTCTCATTAAATTGGCATTCATAAGGCATAGTCTAGTCTTTTCTTTTCTTTTCTTAACTTTTCTTTTCTTTTCTTTTCTTTTCTTTTCTTAACTTTTCTTTTCTTTTCTTTTCTTTTCTTTTCTTTTCTTTTCTTTTCTTTTCTTTTCTTTTCTTTGCCCTTCTTTTCTTTGCCCTCAACTTGAGGGCCTCAAGGCCTTTTTCTCCGGCTCTTTGGCATTCAGATGAACCTTAATGAGTTTGTACATAAGCTCTATGTCTTCTGGAGTGCCAGACTGTTCAGCTAGAGGCGAGCTAGAGGAGACCGTTATCCTTGCTGGATTGTTCAAACATCTGATCTGCGTCCTTCTCTGACTCAGAGTCAGAAGAGCTTGCAGCAAGCTTCTTGGGTACAAGGTGGCGGCCAGTCTTGCTCTTTGACTTTAAGGCGAAGGAGAACTGCAGTTGGCCAGGCTGTGAAGCGCGCTACGCTTGCCCTTGCTTTGCAACTGCTTGAACTTCTTAAACGCTTCAAAGATCAGTATCCAAAACCAGTCCTTGTTTAGCAGAACAGGTCGTGTGCGACGGCTGCTCACTCTGACCGGCGGTACGGCCAGGTAGGCCTAGTACATCGTCGAACGCGTGTGTGGGTGGGACCAGGGCGACAACTTCAACGTCCGTATTGCTAGCTGCAGAGCTTTGACCCTGACTGTGCGTTGACCTAGAAAATCTGTTGTCAGCATGCTGCGCAGGAGGGCAAGTGTGCTGCTGCTGTGCAGCAAGCAAAAGCCATCAGCAAGCGGGTCTCACGAGGGCAGTGCTCTCTGTGAAGACAGGCCAGCTTTGTTCTGTAGTTGCAAGTTTGTATAGCCAAGCAGTGTGCTGTTAGCCAGAGCAGAAGACAAGGAGTTTGCTTGTTGAGCAAGCTTTGCTGTCAGTTGAAGCAAAGCTTGTGCAGCCAGCAAATACCGCTTTTCAGCGCAATCACTTGCGGCTGCCAGGAAAATTGCCAAAGTGGTTGCTATTTGACTTTTTGACTTTGACTTTACCCTCGCAGACAGCTGAACTCTAAAGCTAGGGCACATCCTGGGAACGGCCTTGGCTGCAGGTGGCCAAAACCTCCTGCGCAATCCCTTCGAAAGACAGCGCTTCGAAGCAGCCGCGGGCACGACCGGTGCGGGTCGCAAGAAAGGTCTCGGCTGCTGCAGGTGATTGCATGCATTTCGCATCGACAAAGAGCTGCTCGCTGAAAGCGATGTACTGTGCATGTTGCTGAGACTTTGTGTTGCAGTATATCCATCGGCACACTCATTTCGCTTGACAGTTGCCCTCAGGTGTCCGCAGAGGACCAGTTGTGGGCTCCCGCAGGCGGCGGCGATCGTGTCTTGACCACTCTCTGGACTCAGACATCTCTGTTTTGGCAACCCTCGAGGTAAACAGAGTACATTG
>JAABUP010002276.1_pt1 | contig 37759 bp, 52 predicted proteins | sample 5559201 | NCBI WGS metagenome assembly JAABUP01 (sample SAMN10711887, study PRJNA513373) | rock metagenome | isolation source: Antarctica rocks | place: Antarctica | reverse complement strand
CTGCCATACAACACAGAGCTTTCTATACTATGCAATGCAGATGTTGACCTTGTCCATAATATGTAAGCCCACTGCCACTGTCCATGGTCCGTTGGCATGCATTGAAGAAAACATGCAGTTCTTTGAGCCTGGGGCTGATCTGCTTCAGCAGCTCTGAAACCGGGCTGCAAATCTACGCCTGATGAGTGACGAGACCAGAAAGCCGACCTTTCCGACAGCTCACTGGTCCTGGTAGCTGAAGGAAGCTTCCGCAGACGCTTGAAATGCCTGCAGCAGCAGCACAACATGTCAGCACAGGTGCAGCTGCAAGATTGCAGTGGATGTTGCTATGAAATTTGGTTGGTTGGTTGGTTGGTTGGTTGAAATTTGCAAGCAGCAGCACACTGCCTTTCATGACAGCCCTTTCAGTAAGGTTCATAGAGATCTGCTGAACCAAAATTGCTGTGCATGATCAGCATTGATGGTCATTGCTTTCATTGACCTCTCATCTTGATGCCGTATATTTGGGACATACTATAACACAGCTATGCCACGATGCACAGCAGACATGCACCATGACTGGGGGACTGTGTCAAGCTGTGTGAAACCAAGAGTGCGACAAGCAGCGTTCAGCTCAGTGCAGCATGACAAAACAAGCAAATTTCAAAGCAAGATCAAAAACAAGCACAGAAGACTGACCTGAGGATGCTGCTGCTCTTGGAAAGCTCAGCAGCAAAGTCGCCAATATGGTGAGCAGGGTTGCGGCCTGACTGCAGCGTGCCTGAGATGAGGTCTTGCACGCCAGGATACAGCTCCACATCATCCTCTTCTTCACCAGATCTTTGGCTGGCCCTGATTGATGCCAGACGCTTTCTTGCCAGCTGGAACGCTGACTTGGATGGATCTGCAGAGCATGTCACATACACCTCAGTCCCTGTCTAGTAAGGCAATGCAGTTTTGTGTTGGAAAGGCAAGCACCAGCAAAAGCAGCCAAATGTATGTCAAACGGCATGAACCACAGCCAATACTTGTAGGCATTTGGTCATGTTCTGCCTGTCTCTGCTACCATGTTTTCAGTCTGTCTGAGCGGTGACTGTCCAGCAGTATGACCAATGTTAGAGTCATACTGCAGCATTTTCCTGACACAACCACATTCTTGGGGGACCCATTGTTCTTATATGCAAGCAAGCCACAGCCATGCGGTCAAAAAGCAAGCCGCATTCATATGTGCAATGAAGCATGGCAGCACATGCAGACAGCAACACATCAGGAAGAGCTTTGTCCTGGATATACTACCACAAAATAAGACCATGCTATGCAGTTGCAGATTTGCGATGGTGTCAGCAAACAAGAGCTGAGCATCTTTGAGGACAGGTGTGCCGGTGTGTGGGTAATGCTGCTTTATCTGAACAAGTTGCAGTTTGCATGCTACTGGCAAGCTCCTGAACAAAGCCATTTGTTGTGGCAGGCACAGCAAGTACTTGCGCACCTGGTCCTGTCTCCCCCATGAACTGGACATCATCATCATCGTCAATGTTGGTAACCTCCTCCTCCAACAGCCTCTCTGACTCATGACCTGCTGTCAAATGCTTCTCTTTGCAGTCCTCTTCGTCCAGCATACAGTCTTCCTCTTCATCTTGAGACAACATCTTGTCAGGTCCAGGACTCGGGGCTTGTCCAGGGGTGCTGCCTGCAGCTGCCCTTGTTCCATGCATACCCTCATCTTCCTCAGCACTGTCAGAGTGCGTCCACCCTCTGACCTGCAAATCAAGCACACGTTGTAAACTGTGACTTGCAGTCAGAAGCACCATCAAGCAACTATGCTGCTGCTGCTGCTGCTGCTGCTGCTGCCACTGTTGCTGGTAGCATGGCCATTGAGGGGTGCTAGTGGCCCTTCAGTACAGCACACTTCTCCACACACGTACAATAGCGGCCCTCAAGCACCAATGCAATGCAAAGCCAGAGCAATGAAAGCTACCGTCGGCATTCTGTGAGTTTTTGTAAGCATCCGTTTCATTGTTGCCTCACAAATGCTGTATGCACTGCTCACAAAAAGCTTTGCCTGCTTACCTGAAAACCATCATCTTCTTCTTCGACATCAGCTGTGGCTGGGACCTTGTCCTCCTCACCATCTTCTTCTGAGCTCTCAGAGAGGTCCCAAGCATCATGCACATAGTCCCGTGCCGCTTTGCAAACACCTTCATCACTGGATCTGGCATAGGCACCCTCGTACTTGCTTGCATCAGCTCCATCTCCCTCTTCATTTTGACCTGTGACATCAAAGATGCCACATTCAGCACCATGCACAGCAAGCTGCGTCAAGACCTGTAGCAATGCAGCTTGACCTGCAACACTTGATTTCTCAGAGAGAATGTCCACCATACCATTAACCCTAAACCCTACACCACAGCACTTCAGGCATGGTGTTGTAATGTGCCCGCCAAGGCATGCCTTGTGTACACTTAGGACTGACATCTTTAAGCCACCAACACACATTGATGATTGGTGTCATGACAAAACCTTTACTTTGAATAGCAGTAAGCAAGGCCTACCCTGTTTGATTTCAACCATCCCATTGTTTTCTTCCTCATGGTCAGGCTCTGCATACGTCTGTCGATCTTCTTCTTCCATACCACCACCAGAGGGCAGATATCTTGGAGACATTGCTGGCTCACTGAGCCTATCCTCTGCTTCTCTCAAGGGCTGGGAGTGGTCAGGGCTGTTATCAGCAGCCCTTGCTGCTGGAGCTGAGACAAATTCTGGAAGGTTCCAGAAGGGAGGAACATAGTCAGGGCTCCTGAACCACCTAGTTGGCTTTGAATGATCAGTGTGAATGTGAATGTGGTCATGAGACGATGTTGCTGCTGGAGCAGCAGGGCTGCCCGGACTGACTGGCGAATGACAGTGAAGGCTGTCTCTAGCAGCCCTGCCGGGTGACTGCCAGGCAGGGCTCTTGCTTAGTGAGGTATGACGCAAAGGGCTGCTGCAAGAAGCCCTCATGGGAGAGCCCCAGGCTGGGCTTCGGGCAGCTGGGCTGGCAGGCATAGCTTTGTACCGGGGGCTGTTGGGAAAAGCCCCGCTTGCAGAAGCCCATTCAGGGCTGTAAGATGGGGCCAAGCTGCCAGCAGGGCTGTGAACGGCAGCCTCATCTGGTGAGCCCCATGCAGAGCTACTGGTAGGGGACCCAGGAGGACTGTTGGAGGCAATCGCTGGGGCTGAGTCCACGGTTGGCAGCTCACAACCCCAGTCTGTCTGTGCATCATCAGCACCAGGGTGCTCCGCATGAAAGGCTCGGCTCTCATAGTGATCTGACAGAGCTGGACTGGCTTGTTCAAGCTGACCATGTTGTAGCTGATGCACATCTGGGCTGCAAACTTCATCCAAGCGATCCGGAAGCTTGTTCAGCAGAGCACTGCTCTGCAGCTGCTCAAGCTGCTGAGCTGACTGAGGCTGGAGCTGATCAGGTGAGTCATGGAAGAGGTAATCTGACTCATGACAAAAGTTGGGCTGGTATGACCTGCCTCTTGTGGTTCTTGACTGCGTCTCAGCTGACTTGGAAAAGCAGCTGCCAGCGTAGCGAGACAGGTGAGGCAGATCCGCCACTGTAGGCTGTGTGGCAATGCCCCACCCAGACCCATACTCAGCCCTGTAATGACGCCCGCCTGGCTGGTACTTGTCAGCCTTGCTAGCATGTGCCTCATCTCCAGATTCCTCTGTTTCCTCTGCCCTCTGTGCAGAGTGCACAGCTGCAGTGCACATCCAGCTGTCACATAACAGCTACTGGCTTGCAAAGAGACAGCGCAAGGCAAGGTAACAATGACTATGGCTTGCAAGAGATGATATCATACTAGTGACACAGAGTGTTGCATCAGAATTGCAACACCAACTGTGGCTGCGGTCATGATGCTTGCCTTGATGCCGACAGGTAGTGTAACAATATGCATTGTATGAACAACAGGCATACAGACACTGCAGGGCATGCTTCTGAATGAAAACATACAAAACCCAAAGGTGGAGATACCTGGTAGATTGACAGCTTTGCAAAGCTCATCAGATCCTTCAAGTTCAGCTTGCTTATATCCCTTACAATGTCCAGATGCGGCAGCAAGTCTTGTCTTGGCAATGTTGGCAGGAGATAATGCGTCAGCTCCTGGTACACCTGATGGCTCTGAAGCTGAGATGGCAGCTGCTGAGCTGCTGTCACCCAGCAGGCTCTTAGCAGCTGCCAAAGCAGCTACTCCCAGGGCTAGAGCGTGACTGGCTGGTAACTCACAGAGTAGTGATGCTGGAGGAGCATTTGCAGCTGAGTCAAAAGCTGACAGGCTGATCTGACCATGCATAATGTCATCTACTGCCATGTCAGCTTCTGCTTCAGGTGACATGGCCCTTGGTGCCTGAGCGTCAGGTGACGAGTCAGGGCATGTCATTGCATCAAGTTGTGGCAGATGAGGCAGGTGAGCAGCAGGCAAAAATGGCGCTGCGCCACCAGCCCTGTGTACCCAGCGCTGTACCCACTGCATATACACAGAATCAAAGGTCACAATTGTGGCCAACATATTGCAGTCAAGGGCAAGGGCAGATCTATACGCACAAGGCATGGCACTATCTCATATACTCAAAGAGTGCCACATGCGTTTCTGACTTTAGATTTCCTTGGATAGGAACATCCTACCACGCCACAAACAGGGCCATATGATGAGGCATTGCATAGAAGATATTGACACCATGATGAACACTTACATCTCGCTCAGGCTTGCGAAAAAATTGTGGCTTCCAGACTTGCTGCCCATACCCCTCATCTTCATCCCTTGTTTGTCTCCCCTTGAGATCTGTTTTGCCCTGCATGATTTTGGCAGCGTGTACTTGTCAATATGGTGCTGGGCTTGCACTTGCTATTATGTACGTGTTCAATGATTTGCGCATATACATGTATATACATGACGCACATGTATGTACATAAGCAAATAGAACATTGCAGGTGGATAGTTCCAGCCAATCTACATGTATCCTCATGACAGATCACATGCCCCTCTGCATCAAGCTGACAGCGGTCACACTGCATGGCGCAAGAAGGCATGCCTCACACAGTGTCACCATCTACTAGCTAGCAGAAGTATACGGCACACTGAACTGGCAGGAAACAGTTGTAAATCACCCTAAACCACTGTCGATGACAGCTCACGCTTGAGTATGGCCAAAATTCGGTTAAGTGTTGAGCATTTAATGCAGTGAACTTCAGCCAGCATGGCAGGTGGGAACTCTTACCTCATTGGCCATTAGTGCATCACTCGAAGCAGCTCCCTGGTGAGTTGCATCTGCCACCTGACTATGCTCTTTTGCTTCTGCATCATCTGAATGGGAGCCATGTGTCTGATCACATTCTTGAATGCTGTCCTGATCTTCCTCTTCAGCACCATGCTCGAGCTCCATTGCCTGATCAGGCTGGCCAAAGGAGCCCTGGCTGCACACTTCTGCTTCTGTCAGGCTGTCAGGATCTGCACACCTGGACTGACTGGGCTGTCCACAGGAGGTCGGGCTATGCTGCTGCACCTCCTCTGACTCCTCTTCAAGCATTGGCATACTTTCAACACAGATGCCTGCTGAGTGCGACTGACTGCCTTCTACAAGCTGCCCCTCTTTCTCTTCAATGCCTGGATGAACTAGGGTCTGGCCAGCCTGACTAGGAGCAGGGTTACTGATGTCTGAATCAGGGCTTTGCTCTGGCTGGTCTGCTGGGGCTTGGCTAAATGGACTAGGGTCAGGCTGTGCAGCTTCTGAGGCAGGGCTGTACCGTAGGGCCCCAGCTAGCAGGCGCAGAGTGACAGAGGCGATCTCCTGAAGGAGGTCATTGGGCTGAGCACCACTTGCATCTCCTGTCATGCCATCCCTTGAGACAGCTGCATCACCTGTAGTTTCAAATCATCTCCTTGACATGTCAAAAATAGAAATGCACAATTTGCTGAGTAGATGCAGACACGCTCATTGACACTTACGGTGATGATTCAGGATTGGTCACATGGTCCTGTGATGGCTGACAGCTGGCAGGTGATTGACACGCCATGGTACTGAAGCAACCAAGGTGAGTTGAGTACAATGCTTGTGAACCAAAAGCAGTGTCGCTGTACTGCATCAGCCTGCTTGTTGCTGCAGCAGTGCCTGACAGACTGCACAAGCAGATCGTTTTGATGATAATGAACATTACGGCGTTGAAGATGTGTGCAGCAGGCAGACCTGTAGCTGGCTCTGCAGACCCCTTCACCTCCTCTTCTTCAGCTCCACCAATGAGTGGCCCACATGTCCTTTTCTGCAAAACACAGTAGACCCTCTGTTGGTGTATGGGCTGGTTTGAAGCTTTTGAACCTGACATAAATTGCAGAGGACAGGTGCTGCAAGACTTAAGCCATGAATTAATATGCTGACCACCTGCATCCTGAAGCTCTGATGCCATGCAGGAATGGCAGAGGAATGATTGCACGTGCGGGCGTGACAGGTGCTTCCAAGATCAGCCAAAGCTTACCTTGCTAACAAACAGCTGCAATTCAGTGTTTTCTAGGTCATGCTCTGCACTGCGCTTGTACTTCTGGATGGCACTCAACAGAAGGCTGCGATCCTGATCAACATTGTCACAGTGGTCACAAAATGTGTCAGCACCCCAGGCCCAGTCCATGCCACTAGCTACCTCTTCGTCATGCTTGTTGGTTTCACTGTCACTGATGACATCATTCCCACCATGGGTAGGATCATCCGCGGCCATGTGATCAGGTGCAGGAGGTTCCTCCCTGGTCATGATGTCGACATCGGGATCATCCTCTGACATTGAGTGGTGATTTGGACCAGATGTCCGGTCACAGTCTCCAGCTGAGCTTGCGTCAACACCTCTGCAGTACAGGCCCGCACAGTGTTATACAACTGCACCTGCGTTGGTGCACCAGCATAGCTGTACACATGTGACAGTCATAGGCTGATGTCGTTGATTGGCAGCAACAATATATACTGACAAGCAGTCAAAGCAGTTGTTGAAGTTGAACAGCAGTGATGTTCCTACAAATTGATGAGGAGTCAGGGCGCCATGTTTCAGGGAGGCCTGATATGGCAAGCTGTCACCTGCTTCACAACAGTCACAAGCAGATGCAGCATATCTGGCATGATACAAAACACAGCATCTGCACATTCACACAGTACAGATACTGTAAACCACAGTATGTGTACTGTGTAAAACATGGCACCCACCGCAAGCCATACCAGCCATGAGCCAGAAGTGATTGTAAGGTAGCGCTGGCACCTGTTGGCCAAGCAAGCAATTACAACAACACTCAGAAGCAGACGTAGACAAGTGAGAAATGCACCTGTGGGCAACCTGGCCATTCTTAGGCCAAATGGCCTCTGCCCTATCAGGCCCACTGCTCACATCTTGCTGCTCATCCTTATTCTTGATGTCCTGCAGCTGCTGCTGCTCTCCCTCTGCTGCAGCTGCAGGGGCCTTGCTAGCAGCTCTGTCGTGGCAGGCAGTATTGCTGCTGGGGACACCAGTGTTATTTTCAGCTGAGGTGCGACCGCCAGACATGTTGCCAATAACATCAAGACTTCGGCTGGCATCGCCATGTACAAGATTGCTATTGTGACTGTGTGAGCTGCTACTGTCTGAGCCGCCATTGTCACTCCTGTTTCCAAGGGTTCCTGGCAAGCGAGTGACAGAAAGACCGGTGACATCACCACAGGAGTGCACACACATGTGCTGCCCTTCTGCAAGCTGCTGTAGGCCAACAGAGGTGGTATCAGCTGGTGCTATACTACGGGAAGGTACATCTGATGGAGTGGCAGCTGATTCTGTTGCAGCTGTGGTTGTTTGTGGCTGAAGGAGTACTGCATCCGCCTCTGCCATGATAACATCTGCTGCTTGTGCAACTGCACTGTGGCCTGGAACAGCCAATGGCAAGTCTACATAAAGCAAGCAAAAATAGAGTCATCTGCGCTCATCAGATATGTGCAAATACTTGCTGATGGCACAGGTCCTTGTACACGAGTGACAAGTCAACATGTAATGTGCTGTCAGCTTAACTTGGACTGGGTAGTGTTGGCTATGGTAGCAAATTCATTCCCATGTCCTTGTAAGAGGGACATGAGTGACAAAATCAGCGCGTGCTTTGCTAACAGAGGCAATACTATCAGGTCCAAATCAAGCTGAGAACATGCATGCCTGTCAAATATTCTGTTGACCTTCAAGGGGGATCTTCTATCAGCTGTACAGTCAACACCATTGCAGCATATGCCGTCTAAAGTTGTGGGAAGAGGAGCTGCTCCAATGGGCATACCTTTTGCCTCATCTTTGCAAGAAATGCCAGCAGCCTGGGGAGATTGAACTTCATCATCAGGACATAGTTGTGGTGACCAGGAGCTACTGCGACAGGTTGACAGAAGAGGGCTAGCTTGGCTCAGACCAATGACTGTGGGGCTTGTATGCTGCAGAACACATAGATATTGACTTGTTTAGCCTGCTGGTCAAATCGAACTACTTACTTGAACCATAGGCGACTGTCCATAGCTGTGAGCACGAGCTGTGGGGTGGATGAGATGAGGAGCTGGCACACACTGCTGCCGAGGGAATGCACACCGCTTAAGAACTTGCACGGGACGCGCTTACTTGATAGACTTTCTCCGGATGTTCTTGAGCCTCTTGCTGGCGTGCTCGGCTATTTCTGTTTCTGAAAAGGCGTATGCCCGCAGCTGCTACCGCGTAGGCCCCTAATTCTAGAAGAAAGCTGGGAGCGAGCACGCTTGACATCGCTGCCGCGCCTGTGCGTTGACAAAGACTCAGAGTCCACGGATAATAGCTGACTTAGAATGCATTCCTGCATGCCAGAGTAAAGTGACGGTGACCTTGTGGGAGTTTTGACCTAACAGACCGACAAGCAACGCGAGAGGATAGCGGGTGCAGAAGATCACATTTCTTGTCAAGAAAGCAACCAGCTGAAAGTGTATGCAGTGTGTTCAGCCATGTCACAGTATAGGTATATGGTGTTCTACTGCAACGCAAGACAGATCTTGTGCACATGTGAAGGTACATGGCAAAAGCGATGCCAGTATGCCAGGTCCAAGCGGTATGCGTCTGCTGCAAACCTTATCGAGCACCAGTTTGCATTGCATTCCCAGTGATGTCCTGCTCACCTGCGTGGAAACAGATCCGCCAGTGCCGGAACCTCAGATCCCGAGTGCCTGCACCGCTTCGCAGCTGCTGCCTCAAAAACTGACCATATCAACAAGACTGATCAGCGAGCTATGCCAGAGGCAGAATGTCTTTTTTGCAGACTGGCCCAAACCGCTTCGATCACGCTTGGTTGCCTACGCAGACAGCTCAATCATCTACTGTTCCGAGACCATGGCATCTCCCTCGCCGGGACACTCGTCTCCACCCTGGCAAAAGATCCCATGCAAAATCCCTAGCTGAACACCGGCAAATAGTTATTTTCCGCACATACAGCTTGCGTCATACATTTAGGTCTGGACTATTGCACTGCTGGAGATTGCAATGTACATTGCAAACTCCCATTTGTGGCCTCCCCAAGGGCATGTGGCAGAGCATGCCCTTGGGGTTTGCATAATCAAATTTGAAAGCAACAGCATCAGAATCCTGCTGTCAGCGGGGTACAACAGCTTTGAACTTTTCATCGCAGTCGCAGACGCCAAAGTCAAAGTCAAAGTCAAAAATCAGAAGGCACCAAACTCTGGCCAAAGCAAGTTCACTGCACTACTGTGCATCGCTGCCTGCTGCTGCTCTGCAGGTGCCTCATTGATTGTGCTATCTTAAAAACCTTCAGACGTCTCAGCTTTGAGCTTGGACACATTGTCAGGCTGTTTGGTGCCATCCAGCCATTGCTGGGACGCTTGATTGATCCTACAGCAAATTGAATGTCTGAGAAAGGTAGTCTGCATGCCGGCAAACACAGCAAACTGGTAGACATGCAACATATACATGGCAAACTTGCTACAATTCCCTTTACTTGCTGATACCAAGGTACATTGCCAGGCACTGCATTGCAGACAAGCTATGTCACAAATTTGTCAGGGACCTACTTGACGTTGTTACATCTGAACTCTTCAGCAAAAGCCTCAGCCAAGTCCCTGCGACCATTGACGATGGAGCCCATGATGAGATTGTGCACCACTTTGCCGCGCGGCCGCACACCATTCTCTTTCATTGCCTCAAACACACTGCAATTGTGCATTAGCAATGTGTACACTTGCTATATGGATGCATACAAATTGGCTGACGGTGGTTCACCATGAGCAGAAGCACACATGATAGCTTGCAGAGTGTGACCCATTTCAAGCATGAAGGCAGTACAGTGGCATGCTGTGTATATTCCACAAAAACTTTGAATTTTTGTGCTGTTGCCAGCTTGAAGTGTTCACCAACCTTATCCATGACCCAAAACTGGTGATGATGTACTCCAATTGCAACGAAGCTCACTTGATAGTAGGAGTGCTGCACATGACACACCAACAGCACACGTGCAGATGAATGGGTGAATACCTGATGGCTATGTCCAGTCGTCCATTTGTGATAGCTACCTTCATAACTTTGTAGTAAGCATCATTGTTATGGAACTGCAGGCCCAGCTCATGGGCCGTTTGTATCGCCTCCAGGGCTACATCATACGATTTTGTTGCTAAGCATGTCTGCAACGTGAGCATTCACTCTCAAGCCAGCTCAGGACAGAAAACGTGTATGCTGTAGCATTCCCACATCTGGCTCACAATTAATATGAGAAGAGCATGTGCAAAAGTGAATGCACCACACCAAACCAGATGTCTAGCCAGGCATTACAAAAGTCTGTGCTATGTGCTGCAGGCATTGGCTGGATGTCAATAAGCTGAACATGACCTTGCAAGCAGGATTTTTTGCATGGCAACAAGCAAAACAAACAAAACTCTCTGCAAGGGCACACCGCGATGAAAAGTTGTGAGGTGTGAAAGGTGAAGGGATCATGCTGTTCCAACACGGCCCTGGCCCTTCTGCCTTCTCCTAGAATTTTGAGGGCCAGAGCTGCCTCCTGAGGGTTCTTGACTCTACCGATGAGCTGTCTGTAATTCTCTTCACCTGCAAGTCAAAAAGATGTGGAAAAAAATCAAACGGGGTTGAGTAGTCATTACTTGTGCTAGCACTGCACGCAAGAGGGCTGCACGGTTCTGCGCAACACTGTGAACATGGTTGCCATGACTATGCAGCTCACACATCACTGGTCAGCTCATGACACAGCTCATGACACCAAGGTTGAAGATGTGGCGAACTCACGCTGTGGCCCGTGGAACTTGAAGCGTTTTCTGATGATGTTATAGGCATATATTGCGTCCACTTTGGGGTCGCTCCACCAGGCAGGCTTGCGTGCCTCCTGATGTCCTGCAACTGTGAGGGCTTTTGAACAAGCTGCGTGCAAGAGACTACATGAGCAAAGCACACACCATACCTGATGACTGCTGAACAGCAGCGTGTGGCGTCTGTTGAATAGCAGCGTGTGGCGTCGATGTGGAGGCCTCCTCTGCTGGCGCTGAGCTTGCTGTTTCAGTCACCAGACTTCGCAGGCTTGAAAGCCTCGAATGACATGTTCGCCGGGAGAAAACAACCAGCATTGTATGTTACACTCAATGCACTTGCAAGACAGTGGAGAATGAGATCACGGACTTGTTATTTCACTTTGTCGACAGCAGTGACCTGCACAAGATCAATGCGTGGGCAGAAATCTTGCGGCTGATGTAGCAAGACAAGGGAACAGTTTGGCCCAACGCTGCTGAGGACGCAAAATGGCAGCCTTACCATGCAGACCGCTTCACCAAACAAATGAATGCAAGTTGATGCCGCACATAGGGTCACATATACAAGTGAAGAAGAAGCAAAATCTCATTGCAGCGACATAACTTTTAGCTGAAGCTATCCCTCAAGAAAGCCGCCGTGAAAGCGTCGATTTTCGCGGAATAGCCAGCAGGGAGTGCAAAGGCTCTCCAAGGTAAGAGGCGCCGACTTTAGTCTTGCAGCCTGAGCCCGGCAACGACAGCTGCTCTGGCAGCGCCGTTTGGTCACAACCGCCATGTGCTGACCGTGTTTACCTTCCTGTTTGCCATCTGCTGGACTGTTATCGTCTGCACATGTCGCAGATGAATAGGGAGAGATTAATGAAGATGGCCGGTGCCGTGCGCACCGGTGGCAAGGGAACTGTCAGGAGGTATACAGCTGTTACAGTGTATAAATCTCTACTCATAACAGTGATCTATTGCTCTGCCCGATGCAATACAGCAGCGTATAGTCATGCCTCCATATATGTGTGCAGAAAGAAAAAGGCTGTCCACAAGACCACTTCCACGGATGACAAGAGATTGCAGAATACGCTTAAACGACTAGGGGTTAACACAATTCCAGGCATTGAGGAAGTCAACATTTTCATGGATGACACTGTCATTCACTTCACAAATCCCAAGGGTATTTAAGCTTCTTCTGCTTGTAAGGCAGAACCAACGCTGTCAGCAAGGAGTTTGCTGACACAACTGTATGTTTTGCAGTCCAAGCCTCCATCGCAGCTAACACATATGTTGTGAGCGGACCTTCCCAGCAAAAGAGTGAGTATGGCTTCTTGTGATTTATGGGTGTCGCTGGAAGAGCCTGTTCACGCTGCTTTGGAGTCCTGTATGCTTCTCTTGGCTTTGCAGAGTTGCAAGACTTGCTGCCTGGCATCATCAACCAGCTTGGCCCGGACAATCTGTCTCACCTGAAGAAAATTGCACAGCAGGTGAGCAACGCATGTGTGTACCGGTGCTCGGCAGTGTCCTTGCAAAGCCTGGTTCAGTTGTGACAAGCAAAGCTGATTGCACTGATGCATCTCACAAACATGGGTTTTGCACCACCCTCAATGTATTGCTGACTGCAAAGTAATAGCAAACCTAAAGAACGACAACAGAAGCTGTGCAGCCAGGATCTTCTTTGCCACCATGCTTGCAAGACAGCACAGACATCGCCAGCAACTCACAAAGCTACCTGCAGCCATCATAGTGGCCTCTATTTCCAGCATCATTCATATCACAAGTTTTTGCAGCAGCAAAATAGAGGGAGAGCATGGGGGACCATTCCATGGAGGCAGCAAACATCAGCAACAGCAGCTTCGACCACAGTCTCACCCTACCCTTCAGCATTGTGCATCGACTATGTCCATTTAGTGCTTTCATTGTCAGCTTCTGATATTGCTTGGTGTGCAGTTCCAGGGTGATTCCTCAGCGGCCAGCTACGGCGGCGCTGGAGGCGCTGCAGGCGCTATTGATGAGGATGATGACGGTAAGCAATGCATTGGTTGTGCCTTGACACTGGACAGTCCAGAATTTTTGTTTGCCTTGCTTTGTCCCTGGGTCATGTGCTGTAAGTCCGTCTGATGCACTTTTGAAGTGGTGTAGGCATCTTTTTAGACCCTTGCTTGCATGCTGTACACAGAGGCATAATGGCATCGAATTGGAAACACAAGTTATTGCAGATGTGTTGCAGCAATACATCTGCAACATAAGTCAGAAAGTCTGAGGTCAGCAATTGTTTTGCAGATGTACCTGAGCTCACAAGCTTTAACGAGGCAGAGCAATAGTCTCACGTGTGTACTTCCCTCCCCCCTGTAAACATGCTGGCCATTACAAGAAAAGTTGAACGCTATGTGAAGCTGCAGCCAGCCATCATAGTCTTTGCAGAGTTGACTTGCTGCCTTTGCTTGTGCACGCGACATATGCTGAACATATGCATATGTGGTATTGATGCGCAAAGGTGTCGGTGCGAGCAGCCATTACAATAGGCAGCAAGACTTCATGGTGTGCGGGAGTGACAGTCGAGTTTGAATGCGTGACTGAACTCGGCCCAGCGAGCTAATTCTGCAAACCAACTTGTGCACGTGGGATGCATGAAGCAGCAGGTAAACGTTTTAGGTGAAAGTCCTTGGACTGATCAATGTTGACCTGGCTGCGATCGGCCAACGTTGTTGCAATGAGTTGCGATGCAAATTTGCTGTGCATCTCGGCATCCCTCTTGACTGTGCAGAGCAGCCAGCATGTCCGTCGCCCAAGCACTGGCGGTTGCAGTCGTCATCTGCGCTTGTTACTTATACGAAGCGCAAGTGGTGCCATACACTTGGGCCGGCATTGCAATCATTCATCCAGCCCAGCTTGGCAACAGCGCACGAGTCTTGTACGTCCTCGAATGCGAAGGCGCGGCAGAGTGGCAACCAGTCCCTGCTGAAACACCTGTTGTGAGTTGGGTCCAGCATATGAAAGACAGGCTTACTATGCACAGCGGGAACCCTGAGGGCGAGGACTTGACGGTGGGGATCCCACCGTTAAACTGGTCCTGCTCCATGCACTGCTTGTTTTCTGAGATCCTTGCATGGCTTAGTTAGATCAGTATGGTTGCGCACGCATGCCATGTCCACAAGGGCTGTGTCCCTGAGTTTAGCAACAACTACACAGTCATCTTGACATGCGTTTGCTTCGTATCTGGTTTTTGACTCGCAACATAACAGCCCTCTCTTGCAGATTCCTTTGTGGTGGGTGCACCCAGCAATCCATCCAGACTTGGAACCTCTTGAAGGTACTGAGCACATGGACCCTCGGGGTGGCATCAGCATGTACAACGTTGTACAAGCACAGTTGTTGGCTGATGCTACAAGCATCTGGGTTCCCAAATATTTGCTGATTTTGTACCAGATGACCATGTAAGCTGTCATGTTGATGTCCTGTGCTACAAAGCTTGAACTCACAACACCTCTGCGTGCAAGTTTCAGGACTGTGTGGCAGCAAATAATATTGCTGAAGCATTTCTGAAAATGAGTTTTTGCCATCAGGGCTGATGATGGTCCAGCTGTTGAGGATCTGCATGTCACAGCAAGCAAGTCTTTCTGGCAGGTACGTGTTTGTCGAAGCAGCAAATGACTCTGTGCAGCAAGAAAAACGTTTGTTTGCTACATATATACCTCATACTGTCAGTGGTCTGCATAGATCTTCTCTTGCAGACTATACAGAGTTGCAAGGTAGCATGTCCCTCTGAAATGTAATACCATTCAACTCCATGGTAACCTGATTCATCTGCAGACGAGTCACGACGACAACAATTGAACCATGCACTCGCAATGCTGTTGAAATGTCACGCCACCTGCAGTCGCACATTTTCCAGGTCTGTCAACAAGCAATCTGCTGATGTAGGCTGTGGAAGCAACAGCTGACTGCGGGCGCTTCGTGTTCAAGGCCAACATGGCAGCACAGGAGCAGTGTGTCCCCTCCATTGAGGGATATGCCATCCTTCTGCCCACCATCCTGAGTGTTATGTACGGCCAGGGAGAGTGGCCTGAAGACAGCGTGTCCCAATTCTATGGCAAGTTGACTTGCTGCTGAGAATTGTGTTTGACTGTGCTTGACTTCACGCTGCCCATGAAGACAGCAGTAATGGGTTCATGGCTGTGCAGTATGTCATACAGCTTCATGAAAGCAGTGACAAGCTGTTCCTCATGTTCTCTCCTGCATTCTTTGCACCCATCGTGCTGAAAGGTTGTGGGATGATGCAGGTGATCATTCAGCCTGGGATAGGAAGGAGATTCTTGAGATGTTGGAGAAGTTTCTGAGTGTCACACATGCCATTACTCTACCTGATCTTGAGGAGTATAACTGGCGCAGCAACAAGGTCAGTGACTTTGATTTTGTATTCTGTGACTTTGTCAACATGCAGCATTATGACTATCATTATTGTGTTTCCTTACCAAATTGTCATGGTGCCACAATCTGTGTGCATGCATCTGTGTGTCTTGGGTAAGAAAATAGAGGTGTGAAATAGCTTGTTCTGACGTTGCTTACTACATTGATGTTGCATGGCCTTTGGTGTAAAGTGGCAGGCTTATTGATGCTTGAGCATGGTGTGTTTTCAGCATGCATGAGACCATGCAGAACTGTCTTTTGACTGCTAGTCTGCATGCAGGAAGCACTGTATGATGTTTTCCAGAAGTACTATGAGCAGGATCCATCCAGCCATGTTGCTCCAATCCCAACAGCTCAAATAGGGCTCCCTGTTGAGTGCAAGTTTCACAGACATGTCTGCTATTCACAGCGGTACATGGGGACAGCTGTCATTCCAGACCTTGAAGTTAGAGCCACAGCTGCAGCAATTCTTTCTGCTGCAATCAAGCTTGACAGCAACGCAGATGCTACAGCCATCCAACAACACAACCCAGATATTGGTAACGGTACGCTGCGCAAGTATGTGCTGAAGCGCAACCACTCGGGCTTTGCTAGGAAGGTGGTGCAGATCACCTTGAACCTCACCAACTGGCAAAGTGGCAAATTTTACTCCGGCCTTCACTCAGACCACAGCGCTTCACTTGTAGGTCAACCAAAGCATGCAAAACTCAGCAACATGCCAGATAGTACAGTCTCAGACACGTTGTGCAACGTGCTGCATCAGCAGCCTTCAGGAGCCACGTCACAAGCTGCATCACAGGCATGTCTGGAAAGTGCAAACGCAGTGGCAGCAGCACCTGCAGACCTGGCCAGCTCGGCACCACATGCTTCAGTCATGGATGCCACAGTTGCAAAGCCCTCAGCAGGCAACCCACTGCATGATGCACAGCAGCTGCTGGCGGCTGCAGAGCGCATGTTGAGGGAGTCTTGTGGAGAGGACTGGCTGCTGCAGCCCTTCATACCTGACATGGGCAGTAATGAGTACAGGTACTGCGCTCTGCAGCTGCAATGTCTTTCATTCGGCCGCATGCCATTGAGCAACACTTGCTCAATACACCCGCAGGTTCTCGGCATTGCTATAAATTGCTGATGGGGTGAAGTGTATGACACATGTCGCTGTGATTACTCTGGTGTGGTTTGCTACAATATTCTTGTGCATGGGGGCTTGACTTTTTGATGCCTTCAGCGTCTACGGATCAGAAAGGTGCGTCTTTATTGTGTGCACAGGGTTAATCTGATTGGTGGAAGTCAAGCCAAGGGGTCAGCAAGTGATGCAGCTGTGGTCTTTACGCCAGCCAAGGCTGCCGACAATCAACTGTACATGTACAATCTGACCCTGCCTCACGGCTTCTTCTCCCGAGCACCTATCGGAGCAACTGACCTGTTCAAAAGTGAGCAGGTTTTTAGACCTTATACAATTTTGTTGTAATAATTCTTGCTCAGCGCTGTTGTTCTCTGAACAAAATCTGTTGTGTCCAGATCAGCTGTGTCTCAGGTGCCCATTCTCCTGGTCAAGTAGTCCCATCTAACTTGATACTGTCATGCTGCAGCTTTAGGTACCGTAAACCAGTACAATAGCACAGGTGAAGAAGAGTACAGAGACAAGTATTTTCCCTACCCGGCATGGAAAGAGCCAGCCATGCATCAAATGTTGGTGGACGTAGCAGTAGGAGGCGCCCAGGCATTCCTTCAGTCAGAAAGGCCAAGCTCAATGTCACATCATGTGCTGCTTCGGATTGACATTGCCTTGACTCAGCAGGGAAATGTGGTGAGCCCCTCTTTCTTATGAAGGTTTACTACATCTACAGGTGCAGTTGCCTTGCTACAATCTAACAAAGCTCCGCATGCATATGGTCCCGACGTTTCTCGGGCTCTGTGCATGTGCTGCTGACTGGCTACAGACTGCATCCCATCTTGTTTGGTCTGTCCATTGAGCGTTGTCATTGTGCACAACATGGCAATGCATGCAATATGCTCTTCACTGCATGTTCATTGCTACTTTGCCCCTTTGCCCCTTTGCCCCCAACACAATGCGATTGCAGGTGAGGCCATTCATCAATGAAGCGCATTACTATGCTGATGCTACTATCATGTTCCCAGTCTGGCCACCTGAGCAGCAGTCAGTCTACAACAGTAACAACTCTGACACGTCACCACTGTCTGAAGGCAGCACACAGCCAAGGACAGTCACAGGTTGGGGCGTGTGGCTGGCCCAAGCTCTGTGGAAGGAGGTGCAGTTGCGATGTGCTCAATGTGACAGCGCACCTTATTCCGTACATGGCCCCCTGCCGATTCTTGCACACAGTCTCAATGATATAGCACCATAAGAATTGAAGCAGAGTAGGCTCTGCTTAAGGTGGTTGATCAAGGCAGGCAGTCCAGATCCTGCTGGTGTGCATGTAGTTGCATGACTGACAGGAGTTTTCTGCTCTCGCCTACCAGATTGTGGTTGGTGTCATTGCATGACTCCAGTCTTGCATGCATGCTCTTGAATCACAAATTGTGCTCACGCCGAATAGGGATGTGCAAATTACTCATTTCACCGGACCCTTGTCATCGATTACCCAGTAACGTTATCAATGGGTAAGCAACAAAGTAATTTACCATTAAACTATTACTGTCTAACTGCCATACATGGCCATTCTCAATTTTGACAGCGGCAAAGCACTGCTCTTGCTTAAGGACATGCATCTGCCAAGTCGAACGAATTCTCAAGCATATTTTAACATCAAAACAAGGATTTACCTGTTTCAACAGGTTTCGCAGGTTTAAAATTTGTCAAATTATCCCAAAAACCCTTGATAAACCCTAATTTTACCACCAACTCTCCCCAATTGGGTCTCATTTGAGCTTATTTTGTCCATTTCCTGTGAAATGAAATGAGACAAAAATTGCCTTGTTTCACGACCACGACAGTAAATTAGCAGTAGTTGCAGTAACGTTTCTATTCAGTAATGATTGATGAAAGATAATTTGCACACCCCTAACGCCGAAGTGAAAATGACATTGATGCCACATTTGGCTCAAGTCACACTCCTTACTACATGATCTGTTGGTTAGGTTGAAATTGAACAACACGCGCAGTCTGCATTGAAAGCTGTATTCAAGGCTCACAGGTGTACAATGCAGCTTGTCTCAGACAGCGCTCTTTGTGTTGTAATTTAGGCTATCAACCAGGGTCTACTAAAGTCAACGAATAGTGACAACACGAAATTTCTGCGTCTAATTTTAGCAGATGGCAACACTGTAAGCTTGACAGATGCTAAATGGGCTTCCACAGTGGGCTGAGTCATTTGCATGCGACCAAACAATATCCTTGCACTGTGGCAGTGACTATGAGGTTTGACTGGAAGTGCCCTCAGGACTGTCCTACTTCCTGAGGGACTGCTGTTGCTTGTATTGTCGTTGGCGACGCAAGCAGACAATTCAAGCAGGTATACCTAAAGAAAAGAAAAGTTTACGCTTTTCAGCGATCATAACGGGAGCCTCCTAAGGCGGCAGCACAGAGCGCAGGTATACCTACCTAAATGAGCCATGTAATAACCTGTTGCAGGTCTGCATTTGTGGGATGCATTTGCTGTCATTGCTGCCTCTCCAGCAGTGCAGCAATGCTGACCTTGAACTGACTTACAGCACTACTGATGGATGCCAATGCCAAGTCTGCTATGTCGGGGTGTCTAGCAGCTACCGGGGAGTACAAGATATCTACTACACATCAAATCTGATCTGGTCTCCTATACAAGACACACTCAATTAAATAAGTCGCTAGAGCAGTCATCCTGCCCAACTTGATCATGCAGTTGCCCCTAATCTCGAGCCAACATGATGAGTGCAATACGATCAGTCTCTGAATTGCGCGACGCACCATGCATGGGCCTTTCAAGCTGCCGCATGTGGCCAGCCAAAATGCCATGAGAGGTGTGCTGTGCAAGTTCTGACTCTGCTGCTTCCTGCAAATGTCTACCACCAACAGCGCTGCTTGCTGCAGCATTAGTCTGTTGAGCAGTATGTTGGGTGCGTTCAGGCTGTGCATTGTGAGCATGATAGTATGTATCTGGGCTGGCTGATGCAGTCTGGCTGATGTCAGGCTGTGCAGCATCTGGCAGCAGCCATGCTCTCCAGTTTGAACCCCTAGGCCTGGACGCAGAGGGCCTGCTTTGTGGTGGCATGTTCTGACCTTGCACATCATGGCTGTAGGCCAGCCTGTCTGACAGCCTTGCAGTCCTGAAGCAGCGCGCTCAGATGTGATGTGCATACACATGATGCAATGAGAGCCAGTGATCCAGGCAGTATGCATGTTGAGAGGCTAGTTGGAGGAGCACAAATGACAGGAAGTCCTTCAACACTCACTGGACTCCTCTGTGCCATGATCACTATGAGAGGAGCATGAGCTATGCTATGAAGCATGTCTGGCATGCAGATTGCAGGCATGAAACACACTCTGCAGCAGCATCGCAAGCACAGGCATTGGAAGCAACAAAATGAGTAGGTGCAGACCTGGAGGCATCAGCAGTCAAGAGATGTGAGCTAGAGCCAAGGCGCAAGGGCTGAGCGAGCATGCCTGATCCGCTGCTGCCTCCTGCAGTGCAGCCATGCGTCAACAACATTGTGACACTCATGAACTGCCTTACTATATCTTCTAGAACTTGAGCACCGGCCATGATGAGCAAATGTCTTTCTCAAAGTGGAGCTGCACCTTCAGCTGCTCTTTCAGCTGCTTCTCTGGCCTGTCTGTAGGCATTGACAGCTGACCATCGGCTAGGGCCCGTGCACGCCTCATCACCACCAGTCCCACCACTCCTGCTAGCTGACAGATATGCACTCTTTCTTTCTCCAGAAGCGGCTTTGGCCTCTTGGTATGCAGCCTGCGCTGCTCTGAGCCCTGTGCCTTCTGGCCCATGCAATATGGTCTCACGACAGCTTGTGCTGGTGCTTGCAACAGGCGCAGATGTGTCCTGCTGGTCACCATTCTGTGCTGTACTCAAGTGCCCCAGCTCTTGTGAAGCATGGTGCACACCACCAGCCTGGGCTGTGCTGGAGTCCCTTGCATCGGCTGGGGCAGAGCAAGTAGCAAAATGGCTACTACTCCGGTCTAAGCCATGTTGAGTGCGCCCAAGCCTGTCAGCAGTTTCTGCGGTGAAGGGACCAACTGCTGCTGTGCTTTGAAGAGCCAGGCTGTGCTTCTGAGAAGGGTCGTCAGAATGCTGATGGTCCAGTCCCAAGCCTGGCAAAGATGCATTGGCAGCATGGGACTTGATTGCTGGATGTAGCCAAGGCTGCTGATACAGAGATGGGTTGGCAAATGCATCAGCAAAGCCCGGCCTGCTGGACAGAGTGAGGCCAGATGTGTGGGCATGCAAGGGAGGTCGCTGTGAGGACACTGAAGCTGCTGGGTATGTGCCCAGTTCTGACCTATGTGATGCGCCAGCAGAAGCCGATGCCCGGGATTGAATTTGGGGAGAAGATGCTGCAGTGGCAGGGCCAGTCTGTGTGTCATTGATGGCAGCCAGTGTTGCATCAATCAGGCCTAGAGCATGTGAGGAGCCCCTGTAGCAGGGAGGCTCATCCTGCGACATGGGCAGTGACTGTTGCAAGCTGCAGTCAGCACCAGGGTACTCAGAAACTGGTACTGTGTACTGCTGCTGCTCCTGGTGCCTCACACTGTGCTGCTGCTGCTCCTGGTGCCTCACACTGTGCTGCTGCTGTGGTAACCCAGACGCTTGAGCCTGCAGCTGCTCTTGAGAGGCAAGCTGAGACAGAGAGTGATGTTGCTGACCCACATGCTGATGTCCTGTTAGCTGCTGTCTGTGCTGCTGAGGCTGCAACAGACTCTGTGGAGGGCAAAGCTCAAGCACCTCCTGCTGGACCAGGGTCTGCTGTGTCTGCTGTGGTCCATGCTGCTCGCCAGGCAAAGCCTGCTTTTCAAACAGATCCTGCTGCTGCTGCTGCTGCTGAAACTGCCTCACAGCATCCTCACGCTGCTGCTGAGAGTGCACTTCTGGTGCGCTTTGCTCATCTGGTTGCACAGCAGCAGCTGGGCCCTCCTCTGTCGGCAGCAGCAAAGATTGCTGGGCAATACTCCATGACTCGAACCTGTCCACGGCCTCCTTGACAGAGGCAGGTACTTCAGTCACCGCTGGTGCCTGAGTGATGGCCTGCGGCTCCTGAGAGGCTGCAGGGTGCTGTGTGCCAGCTGCATGAGAGTTTTGCGGTGCAGCCTGCTGCTGCTGGTCATCTCTGTGCATGGCAGCTCTGCTTGTTGTGATGTCAAACATCCAGTCGTCATGCGCGCCTGACATTTGCAGAGGGGCGCTTGTCTGCTTGGGTCCACTTGGTACAAAGCCCTGCAGAGCGCACCAAACAGTCATGCCAGTGTACAGCAGCCCAGCAGGGAAGCTTCAAGTTCATGTAGCTCTGCCAAGCAGTAACAGATAACACAGCTTCAAAGCTTCAAAAACCTCCTTAGGAAAGCGCACCTGCTCTGTACTGACTTCACAATGACACACTTTGACAAAACTCAGCAAGCTATCAATCAGCAGTGGCACTTGCTCAGTACCTGGCTGTCAGCAAGTGTGTCAATACCAGTTGAGCTTTGGAAGGCCCTTGTGACTTCCTGATGCTGATCATCATTGGCCATGGCTTCAGCACCTGACTGGTGGACAGTACCAGCTGCCGCCTGCCCCTGCTCTTGGCCAGCTGTGGCAAGCTCTGCCAAGCTGTGGCCACTGCCAAGGCCATCAGTCAGTAGCTCTGCACTGACCTGATGGGAAAGCCAATCTGCCACTGATGCGTCAACCTGCTGTACCCTACTGTCAGCTTGATTGGCGTCACTAGTACTTTCAGGACTTTGTGGCCTTAGCTGCTGAATGATAGACTCCACAGGAATGGGTGGCAGAGCGTTAGCAAAGCTGATGCTTGACTGTTTTAACACTTGTACTGGAACTGACATTGTCCATGCTTGGCTGCTGGCTGTGGTAACCTCCTGGACCATTGCATCATGTCCACTAGGTGGCTCAGGCTGCCTATCAGCGCTGGCAGCTTGCCCACACGCCCAGTCAAGTTGCCTATCAGCCTTGTCAGCTTGCCTTTCTGGTGTGTTGCTTTGCCTATCAAGCTGAGCAGCCTCCATGCCAGTGTGGTGGGGAAGCTCATTGAGGGAAGGGCGGTTGGGAGGCGCTGCTGGCTGCTGTGCTACATCTTCATCTTTCTGACAACCAAACATCCAGTCGTCATCCATGAAGCTGCTGAGAGTGTGGCGTGGGGGTTTGGGCTTTGGCTCAGCTGCACTGGCAACTTCATCTTCCTCCCTGACAGGCACACAGCCAGGTCAGCATGCAACACACCAAAGCACTAAGTCAGTGTGGAGGCAAGCTGCAACACAGCAAATCAGTGGGCAATTGTTGAATGTAGGCCCAACTTCCCTAGGAGACCAGTCATTGTAGATCTATCAACACAGCAGCGACTGCAAAAACATCATTGTAAAATGATGTGCAGTCTGTAAGCCAGGCAAGAAGGCATGAAGGCATTGCTTCAACAAGTGCTGCAAGTTATTCTGGCTGTATCAAGCTCTGGGCATGGTTGCAGACTTGACCACACTATGAAGTGTTACTCTCTATAGTACATGTTGGTGCTCCCTGAAAGCATAAACAGCACGGATTTTTGAAATTAGAGTTCCTATCTTGCGATATAAAATACCCTTAAAGTGATGCACTGGCTAACTTGCCTGATGCACTCTGCTTCATACGGATCTGCTTCAGAGACTGCCCCTTCAAATGCAATGCCGCCCATGTGGCCACCGTAGCTGTCATTGCTGCTTGTGTAGCCATCCATGGCAGGTGCCACAACCTCTTCTTCCTCATCCGACAGGGCTCCCCACTGCAGCCCTGCTTGCAAGTGCCCTGCTGACTCGGGCTGCCCGGCCAGCATCACTGTACGCACCGTGAAGCCACCTGTGTATGATCAGCAAACTGAAAGGGGTTGTTGTTTGCGCTAAACATGTGCATAGAAACAGGGCAAACCCTGATGCACTCAGGACTCACAGACGCAATGCGCCTTTGTAGTGCTCAATGCGACAGCAGTTGTGAGGCATATAGGCACGCAGGACAGCCTGGAATGGTGTACTGCAGCAGTGTTGTCTATCTTGCACATTGTGTTATGTACAGCGCCATACAGCCCTATCATGTGCGTGGCGTTGCACAGTCGTATGCAGCTTGTAGTGGAGCTTGATACAACCAGCAAAACTCATGAGATTATGCTTTACCTGCATGCTGTGAAGGCTGCTCTTCCTGCTCAGCCCTGTCTGTGTGTGTGGCTGTATCACTTGCGCTCTGTTGGTCAGCATCCCTGTTGTGAGACCGGCTCTGGTCATCTGAACTGACAACCTGAGTGTGCATGCTTGCTGTTGCTGGCTCATCAGCCCATTGGTCGTCTGCATCGTCAGCATCTGCTGACTCATGATGACTGACATGCAATTGCTGACTCATCATCTGGGACAGCTCGCTCAGCTGCTGCATCTGGGTCCTGAGCACAACTCTAGGGTCAACATCCTGCAGAGGCGCTGGTATACCCTCAGCAACTGATCTCCCCAGCCCATTAGCAGCTGTTGCTTCTAGCATGTTGCACTGGCTGCCAGTGAAGCCTTCTAGATCCTGCCTACCAGAGCCAACTTTGCCTTCTGACTGTGCCATCTGAAAGGCAGCTCTACCAGGTGCTGCTACAGATGTGATATCAGCTCTGAGCCTGCCGAGCCGGGCAACAGGGCTGCTTGGTAAGTGAGAGGAGGCAGAGTCAAGGTAGCAGCTGGTGTTGCCTGGGTGATGAGCATGCACAAGCTGAGGGCCCTGCCCTGCTGCTGTTACACTCATCTTCAGCTGGCCACAAGCATTGCCCCTGCATGAACAAGCAGCACTGCATTTGCTTGACTGACAGAGTGGTTGATTAGTTGAGGGAACAGTGGGCAGGAAGCATGATGAAAGGTAAAGCCATTAAGCATGTGCTGTAGAGTGTGAAACATCACACAGTTGGGCTACTTGGCACAGCTAGGGTGAGCAGCAGGGTCAAGGGAGCGGGCTTGGCAGTAGACGGCTCATATATGCAAAAAATTGTAATGTCAGGGATGTCAAATGCAAACGAGTGTGTGCCTGTGAGTATCAAAGCACTCGGAGCAGCTGAGCCTGTCAAGAAGTAATGGTCTGTTGCATACCTGGCATTGATGATGTTGTACCAGCCAGAGACATGGCCCATGATGTGTAGCAAGGACAGCTCCACCTGTGCAGTGCCAATGCTCTCACACTCACCGTGTGCATGTTGCAGCAAGACCTGCATATATATGCAAAACGAGCTGCTGTCAATGGAGGGGAGAGGGTGGTGCAAGACATGGCCTGATGCTGTTAGGATTTTGCCCTCAAATGCCTTATGTAATGTCAAACATAACAGGGACTGATACAAATAATGGTATAGAGCACAGCAAGATCCTGATTGCTAGACAATATGCAGATGCAAGGGAAATGTTGGTCTCCCAGGTCAGAGATGCTTTCAGCACCTGCTTGCCACAGCCTCGATTGTGTCCTTACAAGATGAAACACCTGTGCATGCTGACTGTACATGATCATCATACCTGTAACTCAAGCAATTCCCGGTTGAAGCTATCACCCTCACTCAGGCCAGTATCCCTCCCTGGACCAGGCCCTGCCTCAGGCAGATCCACCATGTACTGCCACATGGCAGAACCTGCCTCTGAGATGCCCACAGCTGGGGTGCTACCGGCCACCCCTTGCCACAGGTATTCCACCCTGGCCAGTCCCTGGCTGCCACTGTCACTGAGCGCTTGGCCAGCAGCAGCCGTGTGTACTGGCTGATTGGCTTCTGTGGGTGCAGGTGACAGGGCCAGATGCAGCGCCTGCTCAATGCACAGCTTGACTGTGGGTATCTGCTTGCTGGTGGCGTCAGCAGGATTGGCCTCAAGGGATGTGTCGTCAGCAGATGTTTGGCGAACCCCCTGCATACAGATACGCTGTCACCTTGTTGGCATGCTGCACCAATGGCGGCAAAGCTGCGAGACTAGTATGTGGGCAAGTGACAGAATTGGCTGAAGACAGAAATGGGTGCTGCTTGGCAAACACAGTGGAACAGCAGCTGGGAGACGCTATGCTGAAGCAACACAGCGCTGTAAGATAAAATCAGGCTGACAGAGAAGGTTGCCACGATAGATGATTGCTGTCATTGAGTGACAGAAGGAATGTGTTGAGCTGCTATGCAGGAGCTGCACTATATTGCACCTAAGGACACTTTGTAATGCACATCCGTAGCCATCGATGGCATGTTGAAACATTCCACAGATGTACCTCTGTGAAGGATTGCAGCTTGTGTACTGCTGGTGTATCAGAAGACAAGCAGGCGCCTGTCTGAGCATCTTCTCTTGATGGAGACGTGGCAGTAGAGCTGGTACCAGCTGAGGCAAACTGCAAGCCCCCAGTAAATGCCCCAGCAGAAGGGGTACTCAAAGCCTCTGCCTTGAAAGTGGCTGCACTACCTATTTCTGCATCTGCCTTTTGGCTGCCTCCCCTGCTGATGCCTCCTGCCTGAACTGCTGCTATGCCAAGTGCTGCTTGCCCTGGTTGTGTAGATGCAATCACAGTGCGCGTGTTGACTTCTGTTGGCGCAGCTTGAGCAGGAGACCCCTGTGTGCCATCAGGCGTCAGGCCCACAAGGGCATCTTTGGCAGGGCTTCTTGAGTCTGTCCGTATGACACTGGGCGCAACCTGAGGCACTTGCCAGTGCCTTGCATTGGCTCTGCCCGAGCCATGAGGCTTGAGCTCCAGCAAGACCTTGACCCTGACCCTTGCATTACCAAGGTGCTGGGATGCAGGGTGCACCAGCAGATACGTGCCGCTCAGCCACCTGCTGTCTTCTTCTTTGCCCTGACCCCTACAAGCCATGCAATGCAGACTGACCATTTGCAGCGAAGCAGATGTTTTCAATGACAAGCTGTAGCATTACCAATGTTAAGCCGTTGCTCTCTGTATAAGAGCAATTGTGCATGGCCATACTTGCCACATGACTGGCTCTGCTGTCATAGCAATTAATACAACCTGAGCTGTACTGCTTTCTGTACAAACAGTCAGTGCAGCCGGTCAGTGCAGTCATTTTGCAAGTGCTTCTGTTCAACTACGACCACACATGTTGCCTGGTAAGAATTTACAATTGCACATCCCTGCCCTACCGCCTGCAATCCACACATCTACAGTTGTGGTCATGCAGGGATGACTCATGCAAGTCATCGGATGACTCATGCAAGTTGCTGGATGAAGGAATGTAGCAGCCAGCAACATACAGGACTATGCTGGAAGCAGAAAGAGAGGATGTAAGCTTCAGCAGATGGAGTGACAAGGTCAGCATGCTACCTGGTGGCAAGCAAGGGGGATAGGTCAACTTCTGCTGATCCTATTGGCACTGCAGCAGCTGCAGTTGTCACTGCTGTCTTGCCACTGCTGCGGCTGTTTACGACGCTCCCTTGCTTGTAAACAGTCAGCACCAGGGGGTGCACTTGCAAGGCATGATCCAAAGACGCATCTGCTGTGACCTGCACAACAGGCACGGCGGCTTCAAAAGCTAAGCAGTAACCACTGAGATGCAGCCTTGATCACAGTAAGCCATGCAGCATTAGACCATCTTCCATGGTCTGTCGGCTTGAGCAGCAGTGTGTACAATGTGTGTCACTGGAGGTACAATGGAGTTTGGGAGATAGGCTGAAAGAGCGCCCTTCTGAGCTATTAACCATCAACAAGACAAGGAGAAAGACAAAAGAAGCAGATCAGGGGAAGCAGAAGGGAGCTTTTCATGCCAACCACCCAGCAAGGGTAAAAGCACGGAGAGCCAAAAGGGACAGCAAAGGAAAGCAGTCAATGACAGCAAACAGCTCCAAGAACCTCAAAAGCATAGCATTCAGGAGCAGGGGGTGAGCAGCACAGGCCGTTTTGGATTCCCAACTTTAAGTTACAAAAAAAGAAAAATCGGCTGCTAGTTGTCTCAAGTTTTTTTATTTACTTTGCTTGATTTTTTTACTTGACTTTTGGACACCAAACAAGATTTTCCCTCAGCAACGAGTAACAAAACTCAATGAGTAACATAGGGCATACCCAGTGGATGCCACAATGACCAAGGGCGACCTTAAAAGCCCCAGAGGGCCCGTTGGCTGCAGCTACTGCTGTGGCAGCCTTGCTGGCAGAGCGTTCCAGGTTGGCACTGCCTGGCAGCCTATTGGACAAGGCACAAGCTCAGACAGACACATAAAGGCGACAAACATGCAACCGAAACAAGTGAGGACTCTGCACACCAAGCTTCAGGGTGGCAAGACTCTGTCTTTGTCTTGCTAGCACAACTGCACTGGAATGGGAAGTTTGCGGTTGAATTGTACACATGGTGGCCTTCAAATCCAAGCTGCAGAATGCAGCGCAAGCTAAGCAACAGAGTAGACTCATGGGACTCAAGTCTGTAGCCAATCTTGATCCAGAACTGCCCAATCTTTGCATGGTCAGTACCTGTACGTGGCGTAATACATTGCAGACTTGGGCCGTGACTGCACACTGTCCTCTGCCTGTGGCAGCATGATATCTTCTATATACATAGTGCACCTGGCTTGTTGCCCCTCAATCCCCTCAAGGGAGAAGGGGCGAGCCTGTGGGCAGGCTTCGGGAGGAAGAAGTGTGGTCAGCTCAGGCATGGCAGCAAACACTGACCTGCAGTCAGACTAGGTTCTGGACGGCCCTCAGCATGCTTCAGACGTGCAGACAGACAGACTCAACGACCCAAGGAAGGATGCTGATGCTGATTGATAGTGCACTTGCATAAAAGCTAATACTGTTGATAGCTGAAGTATCGACATGTGATTCATCATGTACTCATGGAGAACAAGTCGGCGGCAGCAGATTTGCTGGGAACTATTGCATGTTTTGGGTTCTTCACTTTTTGGGTTTTAGGGTTCTTCACTTACTGAAATTTTGCTTTGTTGTGTTGTCAGCAGAACGAGGAACAGGTCACATGCACGACACACCTGCAATCTTGCTGGTGTTGTCCCTTGAGCTGCGTGAGACTGACTTTGATTTGAACTGCCCCTACAGGCTCTCCCCGCCGTGACTTCAGACCCACCCAAGTGCTCAGGCCCTGCGACCCAACAGTAGTCTGAAATGTCACATCAAATCAACATCGTCTGTGGTGTCAATGAAACCATCATGTGCTCCACACAATACTGACAAATGATCATTCTAGGAAGTGCCCCATGGCCTGCACACGAAGCAAACCAAGTACGTGTATGATGCTGCAGCATTCAGCAGGGAAGCATTTTGCTGCCTATCCAGGTCAGTCGATGGTAGGAAACCTTTCAAGTTGGAGCTGCCGGCAATGCCATTACCTGAGGCTTATTCAGCAAGGCATGCAGTGGTGCAAAGCCGGAGCCAAGGAAGACATCGCGATACTTGAGGTCGCCCTGGGAGGTGCTGCCCCCTTGTGACAGAGCAGCAGCCACTGCCTGAGACCTAGGACAGTGATGCCAAACTTCCAGCACCAGCTCCTATCACACCCAGCATGCCACGTTGTCATGGTACATTTTACGATGCGCACAGCATGCGCTGGTGCATGCAGCATAGGCACAAGGGTAACTACGCATGCAGACATCTCAAGGACTAGTACCAAGCTTGGGCAGTTCACCAGGAGCAAGATCAGGCAGCAGTGAGGCAAGGCCGCAGCAGACACAACACTTTAAGGCAGGCGTGCTGTGGGGATACGTAACAGATGCAAACGCCCACAGCAAAGACAGGTGCAAGTTGCGCAACCTGTGTGGCCAGCTCTCTGACCATGCGGGCATCAATCTGCAAGGGGAGCTGGCGCCGGAAGTGGAACTCAGGGCAGAAGGTCTGGGCCTGGAAGGGGGTCTGCAAGGGGGGGAGTGCCACCTCCAGCTGCTCATTAGCAGGGAACAGGGAAAGGTGCACAAAGGAGTGAGGGCCCAGCTGCTTGGCCCGACCAAGCAAACTGCTGCCTGCGCACATACAGCCATGAGTGAATGGATGGATGGATGGATGGATGGATGGAAGGAAGGAAGGATGAATGAATTAATGAATGGACAAATGAATGAATGAACAGATGCATGAATAAATGCATGAGCAAACAAATGAACGAACGAATGAAGGAATGGTAGAACAAATGAATGAGTGCATGCCTTTATGGAGGAGTGGATGAAGCATGTGCAAGAACATGAAGATTGAGCTGTGCCAGAGTAATGCTATCTTGCAGGAGGTGCACAGCGCATGGAGGTCTGTGTGGTGTCCATGCTAACATCAAGGCTCAAGCCTGGCAGCATCAGAGGGGCAGCCAGTTCGTCTATAATGCAGTACACCTCTAACATCTGTCAGGCATCTCTGGCTCTGCATCACACTGTAAGGTGCAATCTGCAGGCTGCATTGGCAGTAAGGCCTCATCAGCAGCAGCAATATCATTGCACCACAGGATTTTTTGCATGCAGTGCCTGCCATGGCTGCAAAGGTGGGATGTCACATGGCATAGACAAGGAAGGCTAAGGTGCAGAGGGGGTTGTACCTCCCCCCAGCCGGATGCTGGCCTCGTTGACAGCTGCCAGCAGCCCACATGCTCGAACGATCTGGACACACATGACGGCGTCCACTGGCAGTGGAGGATCCAACTGCATATCCGCTTCATTGCTGCCACCTTCAGCACCACAGCATGGGTCAGACATGTAACACATGTGCTCAATCTGCAGACTTGTGTGATCACACAACATGGTGTGGTGGTATGGTAGCCATGATATGGTATGGTACTGTGGTAAGAATGCATGTTTCTGGTGCCTGTGACAGTCTTTTTTCAAATTTGCAATTTGGTACACTCTGTAACATGATCATTGCAGATGTCAATCATTCCATGCAGAGATGCTATTGATGTGCATGAAACGCCGTGATGATGTAACTGCCATACTGCACGATGGACCTGCAAATGGCAATTCCAGAAGGGCACACTGCCAGACTGGAAGGGCCCTGTTGTCATGCTGATCAACCACGTTGAATGAATTCATGTAGCATTATAGGCTACAACAGCTCAAGCAGCTGCTGCTGCCTGACCTGTTGCAGAACTTGCAGCATCTTCAGTCTGAGCCAGCTCTGTCAGCTTACAGAGCACAGCCTGCTCCTCTTCATCACGTGCTGCTTCTGCTGTAGGCTGTGCAGCTTCCTTGCTGTCCGCAGCAGCCTGATAAGCAGCTGTCATGGTGATATTGCCTACAGCTTTGCTTTGGAAGACGTCCCAGATGTGAAACTGGCCTGCAGTAAAGGAAGGCTTTGTGGAACGCCTGACAAAGTCATGCTCCTGAAACGAGTTGACATGTTGCTGCTTTTGTAGCCTGTTTGTACTGCACCATAGTGCTTATTAATCATAGCTCTGCTGCTGCTCATCCCACTGAACGCAGGCATGACGAATGTTGGCAGATGAAGAGGCAAAACAGAAATGGCCAATACTTAGGCGGAACAGAAGGAGAGGCAAGCAGAAAGAGACAGACTCTTAGCATGCAAATTCTTAGCAGGCAAATGGAATGGGTAAGCAGGTAGAAACAAACCTTTAGCAAGAACTGTTGGCGTTTCTATGGCAGCTGCTGTCAAGGGAGTGAGGTCGAGGGGCACTGTGACAATGCCAGCAAGTTGGGGACCTGTCTCAATCTCTGCACCATCGGCGTACCAGACCTGCAACAGGTTTGAAGGTCTGTTGCACCTTGCATGTCCAGAGCATTTGGGCCAGCAGGTCTACTTATCTGCTTGCATACTGAAGAGCCTGTGCTGAAGCGTATAAGGTCATTGTTGGCAAGTTGCGTTCAAGTTGAAACAGGAAAAGCTGCAAAGCATTGGAAGCCCTGATCTGACTATATGAGAGTCATGCATCTTGAAAGGATTCTGCATTCAGTTAAGCACAGCCATCTGGATGCTAGCTGGAGAGCATCAAGCTTGTTGACAAGGATTGACCAGGTCTGCAGGACAACCTACTGCTGCAGATGGCTCTGTCAGGCAAGGGTATTACTGAGTACTACTGAGTGTTACTGCCAGGCAAGAGTATTACCTCCAGGACCAGAAACAGCTCTTGATGCAGGTGTGCTGCTGAGACCAAGCAAGCTGGAGCGGCTACTGGTGCAACTGCCGGCAGCTGCTCCTTCAGCTGCTGTGAGGTGCGATGCTGCAGAATGGCGACATCTGCATGCCCTTTGCACATGGCCTTGAGAGTGACGCTCCACCTGAAGCATGTACAGAGCTTGCATAAGATTTTCCAATGACCGCTGCACTGGTTACTGCAGCGCTGCAATCGATGAAGCACAAGCTTGGAGATAGGCTGTATATCATCCGAGCTTTGTCAGGCGTTTGCACATGGTTCATCTAGCATTGTGAACCAAGTACAGCACCCTTCAGAGCTTCTATTTAGCAAAAAGCAACAGATCACAGCATACGTCTGAAATTGCCAAATCACAGCATTGACAGTTGCTTCAGGGTTGTTAAGACATTGCAATGGTAGCAGTAGCCTGATACTTTGAAGGTGCCATGCACCATGCACAGACCTCATCAGCTGATGCCTGTCTTGGGCATTTGCTTGCACATCAACCTTCTGCAGGGTGGCTTGAACATGTCCTTCAGACGTGACAGGTGTGCCATCTGCTTCAGCAACTTGAGCCTGTCTTGAATGTGCTTCTTGACTGGCGTGACTGATGCTGCGCTGAGCTTGAGACAGGTCATCATTCCCCGCATCCTTGCCACATTCAAATTGCTGATGGGCTTCTGTTGACTCTGCTTGGTTGGCGGCGGGAGACGCAACATCCGCTGTGTCAACTTCAAGTTTTGCTAAGCTCCTGTTGCTATCCTGCAGCATGGGAAATGTTGAGGCGAGGTATGTCTTCAGGCATGAAAAATCAGCAGGCCTGCTGTTCAGATCATTTTGAGCATGGGTAAGGAATGCTGATCTGCGACGTATCAGTGAATTATGCTTTGCAACAGTCTCAGTATCACTTGGCAGGGAAGGGATGCAGCATTGGGTATTGTCTGGTGACAACTCTGCTGGATGAGAGAAATGCTATGTTGGTGCATGGCTGGTCTGAAGCTGTAGCACCTATACAAAGCAAGGCACTTTGAACACTGGCCATGTGCCGGTGCTGCTCTTGCCTGTTGCTGCACTTGCAGCTGCTGGAAGAACAGTTCTCCCAGTAATGCATCTTCCACCACAGCTGCAGGGTCAGACTCCACTGAGCTGCCATCATCACTCACACTGTCCACTCCCTCTGGTCTACCACACTGCCAAGATTGTGCTGCATCTGAGGCAGCAGCAGGAGGACCAGCTTCAGACAAGGGACGAGCAGGCACACTGCCTGAAGAGGAGCTGTTGACCGCAGTCAAAGGTATCTGAGGCCAGCTGGAAAGTTGCCCAAAGCTGCCTTTCATGAAACCGTATGTATCTGCTGTGTATAGAGGCAAGCTTGGTGGCGGTTGGCTTGGTTGTGCCAGCTGCGTGTCACTGTTTTGAGGCAGTGTCAAGTTGGGCTGGCTTGTAGCAGCTGATGTAGGCGCTGGGTGATCAATGGCATTCAGCAGTGCGCTTGGGTATGCAAGCAAGCTGGCAGCTGAGGTCTGCAGTGGTGATGCCAAAGGGACAGCAAGAGTAAAAGGTGATGCAAAGCTTTCTGAAACGGGCAAGACTTGATTTGGGATTTGTCGTGCAGATAGAGCTGAACTGACAGATGCAAATTGAGCCCAATTTGGTACTGCAGGAGCTGATCTGGAGGTTGGAAGCCTGCATGGGAATAAACCATATGTCTGAGACCCTGGACGAGTACAGACCACACAATCTCATTGACTGGGTTTGAATGGCTGAAATTTCAGACCAAGATGCAGAGCCTTGCAGACACGAGCCAACTGCAAATTTGCATAGTCATGGTCAAGCATGCCTTTCTTACGCCTCACAGCAGTTGCAAGAAGCAGCCACGTCAATACATTATTTGGCTGTAGCGGCAGAGCATCAATTCACCTGCTGGCCTTGCGCTCTGCATGTGCATCAAGCTGCTGTTTCAGCTTCTGCGCCCTTGAGATGAGCTGCTGCAATGCATTGCCTGTTAGAACTTCTGTAGCCTGCTGCTGCCCATCAGCATCAGAGCTGAGCCCCTCCAGGCCTCGAGGCTGCCCTTGAGCTTGCCATGCAGTCTGCCCTTGAGTCTGCCCTTCGGACTGCCCTTCAGCCTGTCCTCTGGTGTGCCCTTCAGCCCGTTCTGCAAATCCCCCTTCAGTCTGCCCTTGACAATGCCCATCAGCCTGCCTTTGGGCATGCTCTGACTGAGCGACGCTCATCTCAAGCTGGCCTGATTCCTTTCTGTGTTGTGCAACTATCTCTGCACATGTGCCTTCCACTAAAGGAGGATTGCCAGGGCGGGCAGAAACAGCCTCAACAACGGCAAATCTGGTGTCAGCATCCTGAGCTGCTCCAGCAAGGAAAGGCTGCAGGACGGGCGCTGACGCACCCGCTGGCATAGCCTCAAGGGCTGCTGGCTGCCTGCCAGGCACCTTGTCAGGCACTACAGATGCTGCTGGGGTTACTGCATGGGCGCTTGACACATGTTCTTGCTCTGGCAGTAAACCTTGCTGACCCGAGGACAGCAGAGGCTGCGAGCTCAGGGTGCGACTGAGACTCTGCATAGTGTGTTGAACCAGCTGTGTGTGAGGGATGCCGCTGACATGAGCATTTAAGCTGCTGACAGGGAGGGGAAGCTGGGCATACTCAGACCCATGTGCACTGTCCTGCCGTGGGCCAGAGCTTGCCTTGACAGTTGGCAGGTCATCCGTGCGAGGTGCTGCGTCAGCATCAAGCTGTTTGCTTTGCTTGCCAAAGCGTTTCAGCCTCTCTATTCTGGTGCCGCTGCTGCTGCTGCTGCTGTACTTTTGCGTATCTACCTTGTGGCTCTTGCAGCCAGACGCGCCCCCTGTAGCCTGCAGTTTGGTGCTTGTGGAATGCTGCGCTTTGCGCTTGCGTGAGACCTGAGGCAGGCTGGTACCTGCCACTGACCCATGCTGGGCGTGCTTTGTCCGTATCTTGGTAGCAAAGCCTTTACCCTGTGACATGCAGCATGCTTGAGCAGTACCCATAGCCACAGGCACCTTAAGCTGGTAGAGAAATGTTGAGGCATTGCATGAATGCCAGCATGCAGCATGACATCTAGCTTAGACATGGCACCACAACGATTGCAGGGATTTGCAATGCAGAGGGGTACTGACCGGGTATGCATCTGCCTGCATTGCCCAATGCAGCACTGCCTTGATGTCCTGCATCAAGAAAGATTGTTCATCAGCTAAGGTGAAAGAAGTTGAAGGACAGCAGGCATTTTTTTACCAACTGTGCATCATGCTGAGGGGTATTGGTAATCACACAATGTTCAGTCAATCTGCCAAGGTTAGTCACTCTGGTTGTTACTTTGCTTGAATCCCACTATGCCACTGCAGGGCACACCGTGTTGTGCTGTAACATACCTGCATGTGAATGCATGCATATGGATGGCACTCGCACCACAGCCTCCAAAGGAAAGTCTGCAATTCTTCAACCGCAACACCTGGGTCCACGTGCTTCAGCAGAGAAACCTGCAGAGCAAATCATTAGTTTGAGGCAGTGCTTCTGCGTGTACTATGGCGTATGCATGTGCATCATCATGCTCCGTGGCACCCTGTGCCTGCTATTTTCTTCTCATGATGACGTCATGAGTGATGCAGTCCACTTATGTGTCTTATTTGCTTGAAGGGCAGCACATGCAATAGTTCATGTCCTGTTGCACAGCGCAAGCACAGCAGCAAAGGGCTGCATACCAACTGGGCAGGGGTGATGCTGCCATTTCTTTGCTCATCAAGATCTGCAAACGCCTTCTGGACATCCAGCTGTCTCTGGGTAAACAACAAAGCCAGACGCAGCAGGTGACTGGCAGGATCCTCTGCACTTGCTTGAGCCAAATCTTTGATCACAGATGCAGTGCCCCTGCGGTGGTGGTAAGGTTTGATTTCAAGTACTCGACCAGAAAAAGATATGTTAACTCGCACCATATCTTTATAACACAGGCAGTGCCACTTGCTGCTAAGCGGCTCAAGCTGATAGTGCTGGCTTCCCAACAGTACGATGCAGGTCTGTGTTCATAACATATAAGTATGATCAACAACCTTTGGAATCTACACTGATATGCATTTCAAGCCTTGGCCTGAAGACTGTGCACATGTGTGCACGGGATGGTTTGTTGCACAGTGAGATATTTGATTGGCAAGCCAGCAGAACAGAAAAACAACTTACTTGGCTGCTTGTGCAAGCTGGCTCCATGGCAAGCCGTCACAACTTTCACCAGCAATCAGAGCTATCATGAAACTTGTTTGAGCAGCTGGCACCATAATGCCTAGTACTCTGCATAAGTCATCATCAGTCAGGAGTGCTGTTTTCATCTCAACGAAGCGTAAGACAATGCATGCATTGAAGTTGGCTTAAGCTTGCCTATTTGTGCTTAGGATCTAATACAGAACCAGACACTGTATCAGTGGCTTGCATTCAATTTGAGCAATGTGTGCACAGCATGCAAGATTGGGTGGCATACTCTTGCAGAAAGTTGTGCAGGCTTGCTGGAGCCAGCTGACCATCTTGGCTCAATTCCTCAAACAGGCTGGAAGTATTGCTGTCCTCCCTGCATCATGGCAAACCAGTGTACGCTCAGATGAGGGTGTTTGTACCTATATTAAGGAGTACATGTATTCCTGACAAGGAAAGACAAGAATGACTGAGCATGTTTGCAAGCAGAGTTATGATCAGATGGTGCATGATACCTGCAGGTCACCGATGAACCTCAGGCAGAACGAACAGGCTTGTTGGAAACCACTTGCATGTACAGAGTGTGAAGATGACAAAGGTGGGCAAAGCACCTATCAATGAGCTGCACCAGGTGGTCAAAGGCAAGAGCCAGTGATAGCTCTGGCTGATCAGCAGCGCTCAGGGCGGCTGATTGGGGAGTGGTGCTGTGAGCAGACTGGTGCTGAAAGAGGGGGTCAGCCAAGCTTGCGAGGGAAGCGGCCACAGGCAGTGTGCTGTTGCTAGCCTGAAGGTTGAGCTGCCTGAGGGGTTTCGTAAACCTGTTGCTTCTTGGAAACAGTGGCATGCTGTGATCAACAGACGCCAGGTGCTCATTCATCTCAAAAGAGGAGACCAACGGGGTGTAGGACATGCTGATGGTAACAGCAGCTGTACCCAGCAAGCGACCATCTGGAGCTGTGACAGCTGTTCTGGACTGTACAGGTGTACCGTAGCTTAGTTTGCAGATGTTGACAGCCTCCTGAGCCACACATTCTTCTTTGCCATGCTGGACTGCAAACTTGATGTTCAGCCTTTGCATGTCTTGCAGATAGCGGCTGAAGGCCTTGGGTCCACAAGCAACCGAGTAAATAATGCCCACTTCTGTGACATCTTTCAGGGACACTATCGTGCTTGGATAGCTCTGACCCCACCAAGTCACTGTAGCATGCTGTCTGCCTGGTGCTGAAGCCTGCGTACTACGGTGCGCGCTGGTCCATCGGAATAGCAGCAGAATTTCTCCTTTCGCAGGTCCAGTTATGCCAGGCGGAAGCAGAGTATCGGATCTCACAAACACTGAGTTTCGATCTTTTTGCATGCTTGTGCTTCAATTTTGATTTCCCGTCAACAGTAACGCGCTGCCTGACCAGTATGCAGCAGCCGGCGATAATAGTGTTGAAGCAGCTGATCAAAGCACATGTACGTGCTCACTGTCCAAAACAGTTTCAGCTAGCCTTAGCTGACGGAGAATGTGGCAGCATCTGACGTCTGAAAGGCTGTGCAGGATCCAGCGTAGCTTGGTGGACGAGCTATGACTATGACTTATAGGTAGGGTTTTTAAGTAGTAAAATGGTGTAGTAATGTGCTTTCACAGTGCGCTTTCTCACTTTGAAAGTGAGCAGCTCTGAGCAACTTCGTTTAAGGT